>Ga0116193_1001409_pt1 | contig 19918 bp, 17 predicted proteins | sample AD_UKC115_MetaG_FD_89892 | JGI IMG/M metagenome (GOLD analysis project Ga0116193, IMG submission 89892) | Active sludge microbial communities of municipal wastewater-treating anaerobic digesters from Hong Kong - AD_UKC115_MetaG | ecosystem: Engineered > Bioreactor > Anaerobic > Digestate... | reverse complement strand
TACTCGCCTATACTTCGCTCAGGGAAAAACACTTAATCATAACTCTGTTCCTGTCGAATCTAAACTATATAATGGATTCTTACATTTAAACTTGTGATTCGGACTGAGACTCCTACACTTGTCCAGAAGCGCATAAAACATATCCTCAAACACCCTGTAATCTATACGACTGTTCGCATCTGACAAAGTAGAACGCTTTATATTTTTCAGGCCTAAATGATACCACTTATTAACCTGTGTCATAAGCGAAGTCTCTATGTCCCTTAAACGGTCCTCCTTCCTGCTCCGAGCATACAGCCGTGTAACGAACAACTGCCAACCACTAAAATATTTCACATAACGGTCGGCTCCATACTTTTCTACAATCTTATCAAATTGATGTCTCGGTATAAGTTGTAGTAGTTGATTTATGACTGTGCTATAATAAAACATGGCTTGAAACTCCTCTGTTGATTAGGGTTTTTAGATAGTATCTTACCTATCTGAAACAAAAGTTTCAAGCCATCTTCTAATCTTTTAGCGGACAACAGTGTTACTTTATATAAACATTTATTTTCTATTCAAAAAATTTAAAATTACGACCTTTTAGACACACCCTTACTTCCTTATTTTTATCAGACACTTGTAGTTATAGTTCTGTTTTCTAGTATTTTCAAGAGATTTTAAATAACTTGTAAATTTCGTCTACATCTAATTTCCAATGTTCTTGAGGCAGGCCCTCCGGCAAATTTTCTTTTAGCCAATTTAAGTAAATTTGTCTTCGGATTGGAATAGTCCCAAATTGCTCTAAATATTCTGAAAATATTTGACAATCAATAATTTTAATATTGTGTAGCATAGCAAATCCGCACAATCCCAAAAAGGCAATCTTTGACGCATTTGTTTCCCAGTGGAACATTGATTCACCAACAAATATAGGTCCCAGATGAATACCATATAATCCACCGACTAATTGATTATCATCCCAACATTCAATAGAGTGTGCATGTCCCAACTCATGTAAACGGATGTAGTTTTTTTCTATATCTGAGGTAATCCATGTTCCATCTTCTCCGTTACGGGGTGTTATGGCACAGGCATGAATAACTTCACGAAAGGCAGTGTCAGCGGTGATTTGGAATGGTTTTTGTTTCCATACACGCCAGAGGCGACGGGGTATGTGTAGTATATGGGTAGGTAGGACGGCTCTTGGGTCAGGGGAACACCACCGAATAGGTTCACCCTCCTCATACCAGGGGAATATGCCCAGTCTATATGCTTCTAACAATCGAGATGGAGATAAATCTCCACCATAAGCAGTAATCCAACCCTGCCAATATTTTTCTGGTGGAAATGAGTCTTCAGGTTTTAACCATACAGGTTTTTGCATAATTTATTATAAACTACTTCAGAGTCCCGCAAATATCTACATGCCTATCTGTAACACATTTTACAGTTAGATTTTGTAGTCCACATTCTTCTAATTGTTTACGAATTTCCTCAGGTATAAAGGCAGATAGTAAAGAACGATAATACTCCTCTTGTAATAATTTGGAAGCATCACTCACATAAGTTTCGATTATTTCCCATGCCTTATCAGTTGATTCTGGACGGAATAAGTCTCTAATAAAAATATATCCACCTCGTTTCAGGATTCTCTTTATTTCCATCCAGAATGGTTTGGGGTCGGCAAGATGATGGAGCAAACTATTGCTAAAAATTACATCTATTGACTGGCTAGGAAACGGAAGCGTTTTTGCATCACCAAGTATCCATTGTAGTCTTCGTATACCAAACCTCTTTTGTGCAAATTGCAGCATAGACTGCGAACCGTCCACTCCAATAATTTTACAATCTTCAAAACGCTGATATATCCGATATGTAATATCGCCAGGACCGCAACCCAAATCCACCATAACCAATTCACCAAATAGTGGTAGAAGAGCGGAAAATTCTGCTGCAAATTTCTCATTTACATCTGAAAAATCTGTTTCAGAATATGCCTCTGCTTCTAACGGGTCATCCATCAATTCTGGTTCAGGCTGTCGCTCTATCATACAGTTCTTCCTTAATCAATCTTGATAATATTAGAATTAAGATAAGATACAGAGGGACACAGTATCAAATTGTCACCCCTTATATTATTACAATAGCACTGAATTATCCTCAAAATGCAAATAACGTACATAAAAATTGTAAGGGTTTCCTAATCATTTTTATAATTTGCTCTCTATTTTTAAACATTTTATACATTTGGAATATATCCTGAAAATATGCGATAATTGGCATTATTTTTTTTGTAAAAGTTTTCAATAGTGGAGTTCTTTCCTATGCAGATACCTGAATATATTTATGGAAGTATTGCACCTACATTTACCATTTTTAAGGAAGATGGTTCCCTTGACCTGAGTGGGCAGGTTCGTCTTCTTGAATATATGGTAAATCATGGGTCTATCTCTGCTTTTTTTATTCGTTCTGGTATGGGACAAATGTATGCCTTTTCTTTTGATGAAGTAAAACAGATAGCAGAGGTTGCATGTAAAGTGGTCAAAGGTCATGCTGCTGTGCTTATCGGTTGCAGTGGTATATGGGATAGAAATTATGATAAACGACCCGACAGGCAACAGTATATCAATGAAGCAGTAGAATTAAGTCGTTTTGCAGAAGGGATAGGTGCAGATGGTGTTGTGCATACTATCCCAGAGGCATTACTGCCCGAAGGAAATGAGACGCTTGCTGATTTAACCTATAAATATTTTGAGACAATATGTTCATCTGTCAAAATTCCCGTATTGTTTTATCAAACCCCTGGTACCAAACCTGAGTATTGTCTGACCCCGGAACTTTTAAGAAATTTATCAAGATTGGATAATCTCGTGGCAGGTAAAGTTTCCTCTTCTGATGGTGGATATATGTTCGATTTAGCGCGAGCCGTTCGTAATGAGAATTTTTCGTTAGTTATAGGTAATGAGACGATTTTTTATGCAGGGCTTGTTGTAGGTTGCCGTGCGTGTATTGGACAGGGAACAACATTAAACCCACAAATCATTCGCGTAATGGTAGAACGATATTGTGCTGGTGATACGGAATCATGCTTGCAGGCACAGGAAGATGTAAATCTGCTTGTAAGAAAGTGTCCCAATCCTGTAGAATTTTTTAAGCGATACATAACAGAAAAGGGTTATCCTGTAAGTGAATGTTCCCGAACTATTGAGAACAATCCTTATTTTAAGAGTGATGCGAGGTTGACGATGGAAGAGTATGAACAATATAAAAAGATATATGAAGAAGTCTTGTCCCGTTATTAAATTTATTTGAGGTAAGAATCGTGGTAACAGATAACATTTTGAATTTAATCGGAAATACTTCACTTATTCAATTGCGTGGTGAACGGGTCTTTGCCAAAGCAGAATTCTTAAATCCCGGTGGAAGTATCAAAGACCGTGTTGCAGTAGCCATGATAGAAGGTGCTGAACGCAATGGTCGGCTAAAGCCTGGCTATACAATTGTAGAGCCGACTTCTGGCAATACAGGCATAGGTATAACATTGGTAGGCAGGTTAAAGGGCTATCGTGTGTGTATTGTTATGCCTGAAAATATGAGTGCAGAACGGAAAAAACTGATTAAGGCGTTAGGTGGCGAACTCATCTTGACACCTGCGGAACAGGGTATTTCTGGTGCAATAAATAAGGTCAAAGAGATTCAGACAAATGAACCTAATGTTTTTGTACCACAGCAATTTGAAAATCCAGATAATCCGCGTGTTCATTATGAAGAAACAGCAAGCGAACTCTGGGAACAAATGGGTGGGGATATTGACTGTTTTGTAGCAGGTGTAGGTAGTGGCGGAACTTTGCAGGGAATAGGGAAATTTCTAAAGGAACACAATCCCAAAGTGCGCATTGTAGCCGTAGAGCCGAAGAATGTTTCTGCATTGTTGGGACACGAGCCGGGCTTACATCAGATTCAGGGTATTGGTGATGGTTTTATTCCAGCGGTTCTAGATGTGTCTCTGGTAGATGAGGTTGTGGAAGTTACGGATGATGACGCTATCGAAACCACTCGTGCTCTGGGTCGTGATTATGGCTTACTTGTAGGTATTTCCTCAGGTGCAAATGTGTGGGCTGCACGCATTATGGCACAGAAAATTTCAGGAAACATTGCCACAGTACTCCCTGACCGTGCTGAGCGTTATTTTAGCACCTCCCTAATGTAATTCAAGAAGTCCACTGAAATTGCTCGCCGAGATACACTTTCCTCACTCGTTCGTTAGCAGATACCGCTTCTGGTGTTCCTGTGCATATAACCTGCCCCTCGCTAATGATATAGGCACGGTCTGTAATAGCAAGGGTGTCTCGAACATTATGGTCGGTTATGAAAACGCCAATCCCTTTTTTTTTCAATTCCATTACCATCCCTTGCAGTTCGCTAATCGCAATTGGGTCTATTCCCGCAAAAGGCTCGTCCAGCAGAAATACTTTGGGCTCTGTGATTAAAGCACGGGCTATTTCTGTCTTTCGTCGTTCGCCCCCTGAAAGGGTATAGGCATACTGATTTGCCAGATGGTCAATATTCAATTCCTTCAGAAGTTGATGTGCTTTATCTCTATGTTCTGAATGAGTGCCCGGCAAAAATTCCAGGATAGCAAGCAAGTTTTGTTCTACTGTTAAATTACGAAATACAGAAGGTTCTTGTGCCAGATACGCAATTCCTACTCGTGCTCGACGATACATTGGAAATCGGGTAATATCCTGACCCTTGAAAAAGACCTTACCACTATCAGGCTTCAAAAGGCCTACAACCATATTAAATGTCGTCGTTTTCCCTGCACCGTTCGGACCCAATAAGCCAACCGTTTCACCAGCATTCAGCGATAATGAAACATTACGGACTACTACTCGTTTCCGAAATGATTTTACCAATTCTTGTGTTTCTAATAGGTAGTCCGAGCCCATATTGTTGATTCCTTAAAGCGGCTTTATTATATTTGGGAAAGCCGCTTGTAGCAAAATTCGGTTTAATCGAACCTGTTCCTCTGTGGTCAATGTTCCTTTGTTCAATAATTCCGTGGCACTCTCAGGCAAGGCTATGTTTGACCACGCTTCTTTGTTATAAAAATCTGGTTTACGCAAGAGACGATTGATTTGTTTCATTAAATCTCGTTTTTTTTGTAAAATCAGTTCATTGGGCACGGATAGGAACTGTGCACGGTTATTTGCATCAAATTTATTCAACAGATGTTTGCCGGGGGTCATTTCTGTGCCCTGTGCCTGCTTCTTTAACTCAGTGATAAAACGATTCCAATCAAGAATATCACTTTCAGTCAAAAGAGGAAGCCCTGTTTCTGATTCACCAGAAGCACCTCCACCTTCTCCTTGAAGGGGGATACTATCTGCTTGAAGATTTTCTATGTCAATTGTATTATTCTTAAAATCCAGAACTATTTTGGAACCTTTCAATCCTTCTGCTTTGGGACTGTCTAATTGTGGATTTCCTGTAAATTCTACTGTCTCTTTTTTGAAATCCCAAACAGCCTTATCTGCCTTCAATTTTCCTTCCGGATGTTCCAGGAAGACATTCCCTTCCATCCGAATAAGCACAGGGGTATTTCTACCTTCTTCCCATTCAAAAATCATTTTTTCTGCCTTAATTGGCATATTGGGCGTATTGGGCTCTTGTGATAAAAGAATGATACTCACACCCCCTGTCATTTCACGAATATTTATTCCCTGTTGAAGAATTCCTTTTAATTTTCCTACATGCTCAATTTTCATTGAGGAATATTTGCCTAAATTCATACTTTCCTGTGCATACAGTAAGCCTACCTGTAAAAATAAAACAGAGATAACAATTAACAATATTGGCGCAAATCTTTTCATGTCGCACTCCTTAATACCAGGGAGTTGCCCTGATACTTCTTCCAATTCAAATTCTTTTGTTTCTGGATAAATGAGCAAAGAAGAGGCATTGAGTTGCACATCCGTTCCTTGTAGTTCAATCTGTCCATGTGTCCATATCTTGGCTGGTTCTGTTTCTGTTCTATTATTCCATTCAACGCTTTCTGTTTTAAATGTTATATCACTCATTTGAGCCTCTACATCTCCAGATAAAGAGGCTTTGCTCATCTTTTCAAAAATACCTTCCTTTGCAGAAAGTTTAATATTCTCAGTGTCCGATTGGGCATCATAGATAACTGCATGAACATCTTCAACTTTCCAGGTATTTTCATCTATAACAGCAAATTTCTCTGCATGCAGCCATAAAGTTGGCTTTCTGGTCTCACCAAAAGTAGGTCTTGGGTCATGATGATATAAGTCAACTGATGAAACATTCATACTTTCCAGTGAATTATTTTTTGGAGTGGGTGTTTCAGTAGGTGTTACAGATGTTGATGGTTTTTTACTACATGAGAAGAGGAGAGAGATAGAAATTATTATAATTGTTATCCACTTCATTATGTGGAGCCTCGAATATTTTTTTCAAAAATACTTTTAAGTCCTTTTAAGGTCAATAGCGGGTCAACCACATCAATATTCTTTGCTAATTGCATAATGGTTTCTGCCAGACCACCTGTTGCTATGGTGCGAGCAGGAACCCCTATCTCTTTTCGTATTCGTTCAATAATTCCATCTACTAGGTCAGCATAACCATAAGTCAGTCCTGAACGAATATTGTTGACTGTATCACGACCAATGACAGTATCTGGTATAGTAATTTCTACGCGTGGCAACTTGGCACAATGTTCAAATAGTGCATTTGCCGATAATTGAATTCCAGGGACAATGACACCGCCTATCCATTCCGATTTTGCTGTTACTACATCAAAAGTTGTTGCTGTCCCAAAATCTATAATAACCAATGGTCCGCCATATTCTTCTATTGCTGCTACCGCATTTACGATGCGGTCTGCTCCAACCTCCTTTGGATTGTCACATTGGAGAACAATGCCGGTTCTGATACCGGGCTCTACCATAACTGGCTCAAAACCAAATGCACGCACACATAACTGATATAGCGATGAGTTAATATCTGGCACTACACTGGATATACAACAGCCACGAATTTGAGAAGGTTTAATATCTGAAGAATAAAACAGCATGGTCAATAAAAGATGGAATTCATCACTTGTGCGATAGTTCGAGGTTACAACACGCCAGTTATTAATTAATTTGTCCTTATGATAAATTCCGATGACAATGTTTGAATTTCCTACATCAATGACCAGTAGCATAGATTTACCTTCCTTGTATTGGTAAAGAAATCTAAAAGAGTATCCTTATTCCTACCTATTTTTATATCTTTTCTATTAATAATGAAAGGTCTAATGCAGAAACAGAATGCGTAATTGCCCCTACAGATATAAGATGAACCCCCGTTTCCGCAACAGGACGGACAGTTTCCAGTGTTATATTCCCACTTGCTTCCAGTAGGACAGGGTAGCCTTTGGCTAATTTTACTGCTTTTTGCATTTCTTCCAAACTCATATTGTCAAGGAGAATAGCATCTACTCCCGCTTTCAAGGACTCTTTTACCTGTTCCAATGTGTTTACTTCTACCTCTATACGCTCTAAATGAGATACATTCCTTCTAACACGCTGAATAGCACTTGCAATATCACCACCTGCCATTTCAAGGTGGTTTTCCTTAATTAATATACCATCAGACAAATTAAAGCGATGCCGATAGCCGCCTCCATGAACCACTGCTTCTACCTCCATAGCACGAAGCAACGGCATTGTCTTCCGTGTATGGCATATATGCACAGGCAAATCCTTAACCCGTTGAACAAACTTATGGGTAAGTGTTGCTACACCAGAAAGATGTTTTAAAAAATTTAATGATGTCCGTTCAGTCTTCAAAATAGCCTGCACATTACCTTCAAATGATACAGCAATTTGCCCCTTCTTAATATGATTGCCATCAGAAACATCCTTCCAGTTCTCTATCTCTCCCCCGTTAATCTCATATAGCCGACGAAACACTCTCAGACCACTAATAATTCCGTCTGCCTTTGCCGTTAGTTTTGCTCTACACTTTGCTTCCGGTGGCACTATAGCATCTGTCGTTTTATCTCCTAAACCTATGTCTTCTTGCAATGCTAAAGATAAAAGTTCATCTCTATCGAGGGGGCAAAACATCTTTTCTCATCCTATAATTTAGTCTAATGATAGTAGTTTTTTAAAATAAATATTTTGCTTAAATGTTTTATCATATCATAATTAAAAATATATATTCTAATTTTCATACAAAATTGTCTAAACTGTTATGATAGGAAAGTAAACTAAAAAGTGTTTATTTAAGGTATAAATATATGAAAAATTATAGAATTTCCTTTAATTCAGGGGATAATTCTACCTTTGTTCTTATCCAGCCATCTGTTCTGAACACGAAAAATGTCAATACATATCGAACAAAATGAGCCAATAATATCATATACCAGATACGATATATGTTCAATGCACCCAGCAAATATAAAATTTCACAAGCACCCAGTAAAACTCCAAATTGTGAAGCCAATGTTATCAACATAGGCAATTGAGTTGCACCTGCTCCTTGAATTCCTCCTGTCATTGCTAGTGTAGCAGAAAGTAAAATTCCAGAGATTGCTAAACATTTAAGCAACGCTCGTCCATAATCTACGACCAAGTCTGACTGTGCATTGAATATATGTAACAGTGGCATTGAGAAGAATATGAACACAACCCCAATAATAAGCCCCCAGAAAGACCCCAGATATATCCCTGTCCTGACTGCTTTTTTACCGCGTTCAGGCAAACCCGCACCAATGTTTTGACTCATTACAGTAGCACATGCAGAACGAAGTCCAAACGATGTCCATGTTACAAGTAAAAAAAGTTGGTTATAACAGATGGTATACGCGGCTTGTGCCGCAGTGCTGTTTGGCATACTTCCAATATATTTAATTAGTAATACACCAGCGATGTTTGCCACGACACCCTGTATCCCAGTGGGTAAGCCTACACGAATAATAATTTTCAGAACTTCCAAGTTAAGTAGCCATCTCCATTGAGCGGGGAATTCTATTAAGGTTTTACCTTTCATCATTAGATATAATGCGACCAGTAGCGTTATACAGGGAGCCAGCACTGTTCCAATTCCAGCACCGATTACGCCTAATGGTGGAAATATCCCAAGTCCTGTAATGAGAATGCAACTGAGGACTACATTCAATACTGCACCGAGTATATTTAACTTCAAAGCCAACTTTGGCTCACCAGCAGCCTGGAATGCACCTGTGGTCAGTATCATCAGAAATAAAGGGCAATTAAATGCGAAAAGCAATCGCAAATAAGGAAGGGCATACTTATAGACACATTCCTCAACGCCGATAAATCGTAACAATTGAGGTGAAAGCCAATATCCTAAGGGTGCTACAAGCCCAACCAAAAAAACAGCCGATATCAAAAGTGCTTCAAAGAAAACAATACTTACCATCTTTTTGTCCTGTCGCCCTGCATACCTTGCTATCAATACATTCATTCCATGCGAGATTGAAGCAATTAATACCACCATCGCTATAAACAATTGCCATGAAACGCCAACTGCTGCATTACCTGCGTTATCCTCTCCAGGAACAAAATGACCTATTAACACCTGGTCAATGAACCCGTGAACCCCATTTGCCAGGTTCAGTAATACCAAAGGCCATGTCAACTTCCAGAGAGAATTCAAAACACTTCCAGATACAATTTCAGGGTCAAATCTTTTCATAGAATTTCAGATCATATTAAAAGATAGTCTTTAACAGTTATAGTCGTAATAAAATAGAAAAATACCAAAAGAACTTTTTATTCCTAATATTTTAACCTAAAAGCAATTAAAAATGTTGTTTTTATAATTAAGGTATGGATTTGCAAACAGAAGGCTAAACTTTTCATACTATTGAAGTGTCTAAAAATATGTTAGATATATTTCGATTAACAATAATTCTATTTAAACAAAAAAACAAGGAGATATAGTATGAGTGAAAAGTTTAAGTTATCGCGCAGACAATTTAATAAAGCGGCAGCGGTTGCTACTTTTGCGGTGCTTTCCAAAAACATTAGTGCTGCGGAAACCAATAGCGGAACGATTAAAATTGGTTTGATTGGTTGCGGAGGTAGAGGTAACGGTGCGGTAAAAAACTGCATGGAAGCCAATGAGAATATAAAAATTATTGCTCTTGCAGATACTTTTGAGGACCGCGTTACAGAATGTCGGAAAAAGTTAGAATCTATGAAGGGGAGATTATATGATGGTAAAGTAGAGATTGACGATGGACATTGCTTCGTTGGGCTGGACGCTTATAAAAAACTATTGGAAACGGATGTAGATATGATAATTCATGCTACCCCTCCTTATGCTCGTCCACAGCATATTGAAGCAGCGGTAGAGGCAGGAAAACATATTTTTACAGAAAAACCCATAGCCGTAGACCCTGCAGGGGTCCGCAGGTTCATGAGTGCTGTAAAGAAAGCGGAAGAGAAAAAATTATGCTTCCACACAGGTACACAAAGACGCTCCAGCAATGCCTATCGTGAGACAATAAAGAAGATTCAAGATGGAGCCATCGGCGATATTATTGCAGCACGCGTTTACTGGAATGGCGAATTGCCTTTCTCCCATGACCGCAAGCCAGAATGGAAGACTGATTTAGAGTATCGTTTGCGGAACTGGTATAACCAAATCTGGACATGTGGCGATAATATTGTTGAACAACACATTCATAATATTGATGTCATCAATTGGATTATGGGCACTCACCCCGCAAAGGTTGTGGCTTCTGGTGGTAGAGCATGGAAACCGCGTGAAGAGAAATATGGAGACCTCTGGGACCATTTCGAATGTGATTTTGAATATGCCAACGGTGTGCACATGTTCAGTTATTCACGCCACTGGGTTAATTCAAAGAATGATGTGTTTGAAGAGGTATTTGGCACAAAAGGTAAGAGTAGATGTAATGACATGGGTAAAGATACCATGGACCATTATGTGCAGGAGCATGTAGATTTGATAAAAGCCATTCGAGGCGAAGCACCTTACCTCAATACAGGTATCGCATGCGCCGAAAGCACCATGACAGCCATTATGGGACGCATGTCTGCCTATACAGGACAAGAATTGAAATGGGACGAAGCCCTCAATGCAGATTTGAGTATCGTTCCTGAAGATTTAGACTGGAATAAACCATATCCAATAGGTCCTATTCCTGTGCCAGGTAAAGTGTAATATATAAAAGAAATATCAGTATTTGTATATGGGACTGTCCCAAAAGACAATTCAGGGCAGTCCCGTTATAATATTTTCGGGAAAACCGAATAAGGTAGTGTAGAAAAGTAAACAGAGGTAATAGAGAAATATGAGGCGGTGGCATGGAATTTGAATCAAAGATTGAATCAGTTTCGGTTCCAGTAGAGTCAAGTGCACTAATCATAGTGGATATGCAGAATGACTTTGTCCACCCTAATGGCAAATTGTATTCTCCAAATACAAAAAATATTATTCAACCAATAGAAAAATTACTGAAAAGAGCACGAGATTCTGGGTCAAGAATAATATTTACCCAGGACACACATTTCCCTGATGACCCAATAGAATTTCCAATTTGGGGAGAGCATGTTGTTAAAGGAAGTTGGGGCTGGCAAATTATTGAAGAACTCAAACCATTAGAAAATGAAATAACAATTGAAAAACTTCGTTATGACGCCTTCTTTGGAACACCCATTGAACATATATTAAGAATCTACAATATAAAACAACTTATTATTGTCGGAACAGTTGCAAACATTTGTGTCTTGCATACGGTATCCACCGCGAGGTTGCATAATTTTGATGTGATAGTTCCCATAGATGCCATTTCTGCTCTGACTGACTTTGATTACAACTTATCCTTACGCCAAATGGACTTTCTATACAAGGTGAAACTAACAAAAGAATCCCTTATCAACTTTATAGAAAGCGAGTTATAACTGTGTATTTTACACACAAGTAGACTCTTTTAATTTTTATATTCTGTCTATTTTGTTATAATCTTTTTATAATAATGATTCACAAGAAGATTGGCTTATACTGCTATGAAAAGTAGAAAAATATTACTTTTGCTATTGATTCTTATTCCTTTGTTAGGCTGTAATCCTGTAAAGATAAAGCCTGATACTATACATTTTAATCTTGATGAAAACCTAAAGACATTTGAAGTATCTGATAGGAATATTACAAACTCGAAAGTTGCCGTAACTATTACCCCTTCAAAACTGTGGTTAGAGGTTGCTCCTACTGAGTTTATTCTTGAAAAAGGAGATAGCATTACAGTCCAGGTATATCTGAATAGTCTCAATTCTCATACTAAAAATATCTATACTGATTTCGTCATGACAGATGTAGGAAATTATCCAGAGCCTCAATCTTTTACGAAAGACACGATATTAAATATTCCCATTACTAACCCTTCTCAAACGGAAAGTGGTGCTACTGATTCGACCACAGATTCTACAACGGATATTAATACTATTCTTCGGGCTATTAATCTATTTATATTAGCACTCCAAAACTTGTCTGATGTTTTCCATCAACTGGAAAATCCCTATCCAGAGTTCGCTACGGCATATATCTATATAAAAAGTTTCTTTGGCACTAATACCTTGAACATAACTACGACACCTAATTATTTTACAGAGGAATTTTATGGCGATATTGACCTTGCATATAAATCTCTTACTTTTGTCCCTGATGAGAGTATAAATTTCTATAAACTTACAACCAGTGATATTACAAATTTTTCTAACCCAACTGATGGTGCAAATATTATAAACTTTACTTCGCCAGATGAACCTTTTAAATTAGAACTTACAGATGAAAAAAAAGTGCTTTATTATGGAAAAAGTTACGAGACTATATATATTTCGGGTTACGGTTGGATAGGATTGGGTAAGCCAAGAAAAAATTCTAAACCCCAATATACAGAGCTTTCAGAAGAATTACCTAACTATTTTTATTCATCTCAAATCTCGGTTTTCCCTACAAACCAATCTGATGGCAGAGGAACTGTTTCCTATTTACAATTGCAAAACAAATTAGTCATCAGTTATGAAAACATTTCTACTTATCAGAACGAACAAGGAGAAACAAAGAATAGTTTTCAGATTGAACTCTTCTACAACGGAAAAATAAATATTAATTATTTAAACCTGGATTCAACTGCCAGAGGAATTATTGGATTATCATTTGGTAGTGGGAAGCAATTTGTTCCTCCGGGATACATGGAAAGTGATTTAGTTCCATCGTCAAACTGATTCGCAGTTCAAGGGAAAATAGAAAAAGAAACCATTTTGAAAAGAGACTATGGACAACTTTGGATAGATTTATTTGTTACATATAAATTTAAATTACTGTTCTGAATAAGAAATCATTTATAATTTTTACTCAATTTGAGGAATAATTTTTTAAGGAGTATATATATGTCAACAAAAGCGCATCAAGAAAATAGGCTCTGGGCATTTGAAGCGTTAAATTCGTTAGAACAATTTATCGCTGACCCTGAATTTGAAGGCGAGAAAGAACTGGAAAAGGCACATCTCCAAGGTAAAAAGAATGAACTTAAAGATGGTAAATATCGTGTTGTATTTCTGGGTGAATTCAATGTTGGGAAAACAACCCTTATTAATGCCTTCTTTGGAAACACTTATCTACCCATGGTATTGGAAGAGTGCACTGCAAAGGTGACTTATGTTATGGTTGGAGATTCAATGCAGTTGGTATTACGCTCTCAACAGCCAATTTCTGTAGAAACTATTCAAGTCCTTAGAGATTTTCTATCTTATGCAGGGATAGAAGCAGAAATTAATCCCGACGAGACATATAACAATTGGGTAGTTGCTTACAAATCCTGTTATCCAGAAGATATACACAGGACTTTAAGTGCAATTGTTACTTTAACTGCTGACGAGGAATTTCCAAAACTTAAAACATTGCGAGAGAAAGTCGAGGAAGTAATAGCCATTATCCCTGAACCAAATTTTGAAGAAGACATTGCACTTGTAGATTCCCCTGGAGTCCATAGTATTACAGAAACTCATAGAAAAGTGACAGAAGACATTATTCCAAATTGCCATCTTGTTGTATGTATGCTTGATAGCCAGAATACCGGAAATGAGCATAATCGCGATTTTATTGCAAAACTCGTCAAAGAACGGCAACGGAAAGTATTCTTTGTTATTAATAAAGCCGACCAATTGAACCAAGAAGAAATTGACCCTCAGGGGAGAAGAGGACCAGCAAAGGATTTACTCCGCTGCCTTGACGGCATTGTTCAAAATCCAGAAATATTTTTCGTATCTGCCCTATATGCTTTGTATGCCTCACAATTATTGAATGGGAGTATAACTCTGAACGATATTGACCACAACGAAAAAATTCACATACCCTATAATATAAGGGCTCAATTAGAACAAGCACCTAACCCGGGTTTAGAAATAGCAAATTACCTTATAACACGAAGTCTGTTCCCAAAATTTAAGGACAGATTATTAGACTACCTCTATCGCGAAAATCGCGAAGGAACAGTATTAATCTCAGTGTGCCGTTTTATCCGTGATTTTGCTTATCGTTATGCTAAACCGCTTGAAATAAAGATACAACTTGCCCAACAAAATCCAAGACTAGAACGGATTCGGAAAGAGCGGCAAAGAATACAGCAAGAAATGGAACAAAATGTGAAGTTTATGGAAGAAATTCTTGAAACACTGAATATTTTAACTGAAGGTGGAATTGTTAATGATGAAAGATTTGAAGGACATGAACATCTAATAAATCGCCTATTTGCTCGACAGGCTATTGAAAACAACATATTTAAACCCATCCGAGAATGGTTATGTTCAGGTGATAATCTTGCAAAAGCGAGAAAAAACCGCTATATGCCACTGCAAGAAAAATTAGGAGAAATACTTGATAATTACCTGAAATCGGTTTCCTCTGAACTGAACTATTCAGTTGCTCAATATCAAGATTACATCATAAACAAAATAAGAGAGAACGGATATAATTTCAATTTCTCTAATGTGCCTAAAATCGAATTAGAGAAAGGCACTATTGTAGCCATAGATGCAAGTCTTGCACTTTCCTACTTTATGTTTTTCTTAGGAGGAACCATTCTTGGCGGAGTCACAGGAGCGATAATTGGTGAAGGATTTTTAAGTCAGTTCTCATGGGTAGATTGGTTAGGTATTGCACTACCAGCAATTCCTCATCTTTCTGCATATATTGTTGGCGGTGTTGGTGTTATCATAGGAGCAATTTTAGGACTTTTAGCCCGTGCATCAGGCGGCGACGAACTTCGTAGAGAAAAACTAATTGAAAAAATTAGCGACTATATTGAAAAGACTTTAATACAAAACCTAAAAGAGAGGTCAAAAAATGATTTTGAAGTAAGAAAAACTCAATTTGTGGCAGAAATTCAGTCTTTATTTGATGATTTGAATACACAATTGAACAATCAAATACGGAATCTGGTTGAAGAGGAAGACCGATTAGAGAAAGCACAAAAAGAACTTATCCAGAGACTTGAAGGAAAAGTTGAGAAACTTCATCAGGTTGCAAATCATGCCCACGAAATCATTGAAGGCACATTCACGGATTCAAATAAAACTTTGCAATATAAAGAATAAGGTAGGTTAAAAGAAAGATTTAATAATGGAATATGTATCATTAGGCACATCGGACCTGAAGGTCTCTGTTATTGCCTTTGGGGCATGGCAAATAGGAGATGCCTCATTTTGGGGTGAAAGTGACGGAAAAGAGGTGGAAAAGGTTATCCATTATGCAATTGATATGGGTATTAATCTATTTGATACCGCAGAAATGTATGGTTCAGGGGAATCTGAATCACAATTAGGAAAAATGATTGGGAAAGAGAACCGTTCCAGAGTTATTATTGCAACCAAAGTCAGCCCCCAAAATTGCCAGCCTGAAAAACTTATCCAGTCATGCGAGAATAGTTTAAAAAGGCTAAATACAGATTATATAGACCTCTATCAGGTTCACTGGCCTCCACAAGATATTCCTTTTGGAGATGTATATGCTACAATGAAAAAATTACAGGATGAAGGGAAAATACGATATATAGGCATATCCAATTTCGGTGTCAACAACATGCAAGAGTGGTTTTCTAACGGTGGAACTGCCATTTCAAACCAGATTGGATACAACCTGTTATTCCGTGTTCCAGAATACGAGATAATCCCTTACTGCATAGAAAATAACATCGGCGTCCTTGTATACATGCCTCTAATGCAAGGTTTATTAGCAGGACGCTGGAAAAGCATTGAAGAAATTCCACTTCTAAGACGTAGAACAAGGCATTTCTCAAAAAATCGTCCTGGCACAAGACACGGTGAAAGAGGCTGTGAACGATTAACTATGGAAACCATTCAAGCCATTCATGCACTTGCCGAACATCTAGAGGTTCCCATGGCAACATTGAGTCTATCCTGGCTCAAATGGCAAAGGGGAGTTTCCTCCATCATTGTAGGTTGCAGGTCAAAAACGCAATTAGAAAGTAATATCAAAGCACTTTTGGAGACTTTAGACCCAGAGGTCCTCTCTCTCCTGGACGAGATTACCTACCCACTGAAAAAATATATGGGAACAAACGCCGATATGTGGGAAAACGAAACAAACGCTCGCATTAAGTAACAAAAATACAAACCTCCAAAAGACTAATTTATTTGCACAAACAGGGTAGTAAAAAATCTCTCTTTAATTACATAAGTTTAAGTCTCCTGTCTACTCTATAAATATTATTTAATATTTTTCTTGATGTCTTTTACATAAGTATTCTAAAATCATATTATAAAAATATCATTTAAAAAATTTAGTAGATAAGGGATTAAACATGAAAAAAGTAAAACTATTTAATTCTATTCCGTTGTATTATTTGTTTTTTTCATTGTTTATTATTTTTTGGATAAATTATTCTTTTGCAGAACAGACTATCTCAGCAAAAGAATTGAATGACTCTGCGATAACAAAATTAAGTATAGAAAAATCTGTAAAATTTATAAAAAAATATTACATAAATAATTATGAACTGGATTCTAATCTAAACAACTTTGTTATAAATATAAGAGGGTTTCCATTCAACTATTACTCAGAACATAGAGAGCCTAAAGAACCTGTAGTATTTTATACTTCTAATCCTCCCCCAAAACCTGTGCATATACAACCGGGAAGCCCAAATGAACCTGGTCCAATACTCAAAGGGAGTGCCCAAATATTTAAATGGAAGCCCTCACCAGGCGCTAAATATTATGAAATTTATATTCGTGACATTGCTACAAATGAATTGTATATATTTACCGAGACTGGAACATCAACTACTATAAAAATCTTTGAAGGTGGCAAAAGTTATCGTTGGAATATGCAAGCATTTAATGATGCTGGAAAAAGTGACAATACAGAGAGGTGGTATTTTCAGATTGCACACACTTATACTTTATTAGTTAATTCTTATGGAGCGTGTAATGTAAGTATTAACAGTAGCACAGGACATGGAGGTATAGAAAACTATATAAAAGCAGTAGAGCCGGGGACATCCGTTTCGTTAACAGCACCAATAGTAGTAGGTGATTATGTATTCCAGAAGTGGTCGGGAGATGTAAAAAGTTCGAGTAATGTAATCTCATTTACGATGGACGGAAATAAAGCTGTTATAGCACACTATATTCCTCAGACAGATATAAAATCCGAACTTAAAAAAACTAGCCAAGTAATATATATAAATAATTTAGAAGAATTACAGAAAATAGGAAATGATGCGTCATATCCCCTAAATGGAATATATGAATTAAACCGGGATATTGATGCAAGTGATTCGTTTAACTGGAACAACGGAGCGGGCTTCAAACCAATTGGGTCAAAAAGTAACTCTTTCACCGGGAAATTTAATGGAAAAGGACATAAAATTACAAATTTATATATAAGTCGTTTAGAAGAGAATTATGTCGCTTTATTCGGAAACATAGGTTCTGGAGGTGAGGTGAAAGATTTAGGATTAGAAAATTGCTGGATAATAGGTAAAGATTATGTTGGCGGTTTAGTGGGAATTAACGGTTATAGTGATTTAAGCAAAGATTGTTATAAAAGTGGCGATATAGAAAACAGTTACACCACAGGAGCGGTGTTTGGTGAAAATAATGTTGGTGGTCTTGTGGGAAAAAATAATATAGGTAGTATTACAAACAGTTACAGTGCTGGAATAGTGTCTGGAGATTTAACTGTTGGTGGTCTTGTGGGAAATAATATAGGTAGTATTATGAATAGTTACAGTTCCGTAATAGTCTTTGGGTATGCGGAGGTTGGTGGTTTTGTAGGAAATAACGGTGAAGGTATAGTTATAAACAGTTACAGCACTGGCAAGGTCTCTGGCATTATAGATGTTGGTGGTCTTGCAGGGGGGAATTGGGGTAATATTTTGAATAGTTACAGCACTGGTAAGGTTTTTGCTCTTTCTTCATGTGTTGGTAGTCTAGTGGGTAGTAATGAGGGGAACATTGTTAGCAGTTATTTTGATTTAGAAACATCTGGGCAAGAAACTTCACGGAGTGAAAGTGGAAAAACAACAAAACAAATGCAGAGTAAGGCAACTTATGTCGGTTGGGATTTTGTAAATATCTGGGCAATAGAAGAGGGATTAAATTATCCTTATTTACGAGGATTAGGACCTACTCAAATTTCTACATCAACAATAGTAAAAACGAAAGAGATAAGAAATTTAGAGGAATTGAGCAAAATAGGGATAGACCCGAAATATCCCTGGTGGTGGAACTATGAGTTAATGGCAGATATAGATGCAAGTGACACAATTAATTGGGATGGAGGTAAAGGTTTTAAGCCATTGATATTATCAGGGAAATTTAATGGTAATGGGCATGTAATACAGAATTTATATATCAACCGTCCTAATGAAGATAATATAGGTTTATTTGGTATATTAGGCTATAGAGGAGAGGTTCGAAATATAAGATTAGAAGGTTGTTCAGTTGTAGGGAAAGGGTCTGTCGGTTGCCTTGTAGGAACAAATATATTTGGTAATATTATGAACAGTTATAGTAAAGGAAAAGTGTCTGGTAGTGAAAGTGTAGGTGGTCTGGTGGGGGCTAATACTAGTTATGGCACGATTGAAAAAAGTTACAGCACAGCAGCGGTATCTGGTAGTGAAGGCGTAGGTGGTCTGGTGGGGGCTAATTCGTATGGTAGTATTATGAATAGTTACAGTATGGGAGTGGTTTCTGGTAAAAAAACAGTAGGTGGTCTGGTAGGTTCAAATCATGATAGCGGTGTTGAAAATAGTTATAGCACTGGAGTAGTGTCTGGGGATAGCGATGTTGGTGGCATTGTTGGATGGAATGATGGTGAAATTAAAAACGGTTATTGGGACAAAGAGACATCGGGTCAGAGTAATTCTGAAGGGGGAGAGGGTAAGACGACAGCAGAAATGAAACGACAAAAAACATATATTGGCTGGGATTTTAAAAATATATGGGCAATTATAGAAGGTAAAAGTTATCCCTATTTCCAATGGCAAACAATCCCGAAATAGAAGGTGAAGGTGCACAGGAAAGTATTACTGAAGGTCCAGTAGAGGTTGAGGTTTACTATTATACAACCGTTCCAAATGTTATTGAGTATGGATTGTCTGATGGGAAGAATATAATTATAATTGGTGATTATATGATATAATCCACTAAGGAAGAAAAAGAGATATAGGAGGAACGGATATATGGAGATAATGAAAGTAGTTCAATTAGCAGTAAGCGAAGAGAAAGCCTGTGCTTATTTGCAATCATTAGGATTATTAAGAGTCTACAAAGAATGTCCATTTTGTGGTTCATGGCGAGTAGGTTGGATACGAAGATGTATTTATAAGTGTTACAAATGTAAAAGG
>Ga0116193_1001408_pt1 | contig 19918 bp, 17 predicted proteins | sample AD_UKC115_MetaG_FD_89892 | JGI IMG/M metagenome (GOLD analysis project Ga0116193, IMG submission 89892) | Active sludge microbial communities of municipal wastewater-treating anaerobic digesters from Hong Kong - AD_UKC115_MetaG | ecosystem: Engineered > Bioreactor > Anaerobic > Digestate... | reverse complement strand
GATCGTGAGCGCCGAGAATAGTCCTCTTAATGGTTTTCACAAAATTGGAATTATCACTTATCTATAGAATTACGCAAAAATAGGATGTTATTTATAGAATGAACAGGCGGGATTTCTTAAAAGCAGCAGCGATATCAGGTGGTTTGTTAATTTTACCGAAAAAGACATTATCCTTTTTTGATCCCTTCACACAAATTGATACATTTCCTGAGGCTGAATTTCTTGGACGTAATTGTCTGGGTGGAATCATGAATTTTCGGATTCGCCCGTCCGCTGACGCAGAAATTAATAAAAGCGTTTATGAAGATTTCATTTTTCCGATTTACCAGCAAGTTGTCGGGGAACCTCCTGCCGGTTCATATTCTGCTACATGGTTTGAAACACCTTATGGATTTGTTTATTCACCTGGGGTACAGATTGTAAAAAACGAGCCAAACCTCACTCCGGTAACCTCTTTGCCGGATTCCAGTATGGGGAAAGGTTTTTGGGCTGAAGTGACAGTTCCCTATTCAAATATTATCTTTGGAAAAGAACCGATATCTCCCTGGTATATCGCGGTAAAAGATCTGAATCCTCGAGTTTACTATAGTCAGGTTTTTTGGATTGATGAAATTAAACAGGGAAATGATGGGCTGACATATTACAGGGCCAATGAATTATATGGAACTTATGGCGATATCGCATATGTCGATTCGCGCGCTTTTCGACCGATTACGAAAGAAGAAGTAGAACCCATTCATCCAGATGTCCAAAATAAACGAATTTATGCAAATCTTACTTATCAGACTTTGACCTGTTACGAAAACGATGTAGAGGTTTATTTTTGTCGAATATCATCCGGAGCAGTATATAGTAATGAGGGTGCAGTGATTGATAGCTATGCAACTCCTACTGGGAATCATTATCCATGGCGAAAAGTAATCTCTATTCATATGTCGGGAAGTTTGACTGGTTCGGGTTGGGATACACCTGGTGTTCCATGGTCAGTTATTTTTGCGACCGGAGGAGCATCGATTCATGCTGTATTCTGGCACAATGGGTTTGGAACTCCGAGGTCACACGGATGCATCAATTGCAAACCCGAAGATGCCAAATGGATCTGGCGATGGGTAAATCCTCAAGTCGGATTAGATCCCGGTGACGTCCAGGTTGAAGGACAAGTTGGTACTTTGATCGAAGTAAAAAATTAAGCCAAATTTATAGAAAGCCCATTCATAAAACCAGGACAATTTCCGGACGTATGTTATTTATACATGGACGATAAATTTTCGAAATTTTTCCGCAGATTTTATATTCTGATTTTTTTTACAGTATTTATTCTTTATTCCGGGTTGGCAATTTTAGCTCCTGTTCTGATGCATTATCATTTCGAAACACCTGCCAAAATCCTGTACGGCGGATATCGTTTCATGTGCCATCAGCTTCCATATCGTTCTTTTTTCCTATTCGGGGAGCAGTATTATTATCCACTTCAAGAAATAAATCAAAATAAAACCATTCTTTCATTTGAGGAAGCATCTGGAATTGAGAGTGTGGATTTTAAAGAAATCAGGGAATTTGTTGGAAATTCGCAAATGGGTTATAAGGTTGCTATCTGTCAGCGTGATCTGGCAATCTATTTGGCAATTGCTGTTTTTTGTCTGCTGTATTTTATATCAAACTACCGTCTCCCGAGAATTCATTGGCTGGTCTGGTTGATCTTGGGCCTTTTGCCAATGACATGGGATGGATTAACGCAAATGGCGAGCCACATACTGCCCTCATTGGGGCCGATTCGGGAAAGCACCCCAATTATCCGGGTATTGACAGGCAGCAGTTTTGGATTCTTCACTGCCTGGTTTCTTTTCCCTTATCTGGAGTATGTTTTTCGAAATCAGGAGAAATCGTGATTATACAAGAACAAAATGGACTAAAATTCTATCAATTTGAACAGTTCAATAATTATGGAGTCAAACATGGATTCTTTACACGATTGGGCGGTGTCAGTCCTGCTCCGTTTAACAGCCTCAACATGGCTACAACGGTTGGCGATTCCAATGAAAATGTCCTGGAGAATCTGAATCGCATGTTTTCTGTTTTCGGTCTGGATCTTTCAACGCGTTATGATGGCTGGCAGGTTCATAGCGCAACCACGATTTGTACGGATATTCCCAGAAATGTTAAAACACGCACGATACGAACAGATGGAATTATTACGGATAATCCTGAGGTTACATTAGTGATGCGGTTTGGTGATTGTGTTCCGGTAATTGTTTTTGATCCGATCAAAAAAGTATCTGCAATCTATCATGCCGGATGGCAGGGAACTGTTCTGCAAATTGGTCGAAATGTGATTAAAAACATGACTGAAATCTACGATTGCGAACCCAAAAATCTTATTGCGGGGATCGGTCCTTCGATCGGGCCAGACCATTTTATCGTTCAACAGGATGTAGAGGAGAAATTTATCAAATCATTTCCTGAAGATGCAAATCGTCTGATTTGTCATAAGGATGGAAGAATTCATATTGATTTATGGAAAGCGAATTTTCTGACACTCGAAAATGCAGGCGTTACCAAAATTGAAACCAGTGAGATCTGTACTGTTTGTCATAAAGATGAATGGTTCTCTCATCGCGGAGATCAAGGAAAAACAGGCAGATTTGGTGTGTTGATGACAACAGGGTAAAAACTTTTTTGGAAATATACAAATGATTACTCAAGAAACAATAAAGATGAATTTGGACGAAATTCATGCCGCGATGAGCTTTTCCGCTCATAGAGCCGGCAGAAATATACAAGATATCCGCTTGATGGCTGTAACAAAATTAAAACCGGCAGATGTCATTCAATCATTGATTGATCTCGGAATTAAAGATATTGGTGAGAATTATCCGGATGAAACCATGACAAAAATTGAAGTTTTCCAGAACGCTCCGGAAGACGTCAGACTGCATATGATAGGACATTGTCAAAGCAGAAAAGCCAGGCTTGTTGCGGAATACTTCGATTCTTTTCAATCATTGGATCGGTTGGATATTGGTTTAAAACTAAATTCAATCTTAGAAAAAAAAGGAAAAAAAATGCCTGTACTTTTGGAATTTAATACAGGCGAAGAAGTAAATAAAAAGGGCTGGATTTTAAAAGGGACTGACTTTTCAAGCAGCTTTTTACAGGATTTGGAACAACTGCAAAATTGCACACAGCTTGATATCCAAGGATTAATGACGCTTCCTCCTTTTACAGAGAATGCTGAGGACAACAGATATTATTTTGCAAATTTGAGACAGGTTTTTGAAAACCTCAATTCCCGTTATGGTACCCACCTGACAGAATTGTCGATGGGAACAAGCATTGATTATTGCGTAGCAATTGAAGAGGGTGCCACATTTATAAGACTCGGGACAATTTTAGTCGGACCGCGAGCGTGAAGTAAGAGAAGCATAGGAATAATATATTATGAGCAGATTCTTGGAATTATTTATATCAACACTTGTTAATATCATGTCTACACTTTTGATGGTTTATATCATCGTTTCCTGGTTCGTATCACCCTATAATAAGTATCGAGCCATGTTGGACAGATTTATGAATACTTTTCTTGATCCGATTCGACGAATCATGCCGAATACAGGAATGTTTGATCTTAGTCCGATTATATTAATGCTGATTCTTCAATTTGTTGAATCTGCTGCCAGATGGTTTTTTTAGAGATTTGGAAATTTACTGAGGAAATAGACGAAATCCTGCAAACTTCAGCGATTTGAATCTAAGGGGAAAAAAGTCGGTTTGTTGTTTTTGTGCTCAGCACAAAAACAACAAACCAGACAAAAATTTCAATTACATATCTGCTAAAAGACAGGCCAAGATACCTTTCTGGGCATGCAGACGGTTATGTGCTTCCGCGAATACTCTGGATTGAGGACCATCTTGAACTTCATCAGTGATTTCCTGACCGCGATGGGAAGGTAAACAATGCATGACAATCGCCTCTTTCGGAGCCGTAGATAGTAATTCTTGATTGACCTGATACGGTCTAAATATTTTTAACCGTGTTTCTGATTCTGCTTCCTGCCCCATACTGACCCATGTATCAGTATAAATAACTTGCGCATTTTTTACAACTTCATAAGGATCGTTACTGAAATGCAAGGAACTCCCGCTGATAGTTGAAAAATCTTTCGCCATTGAAATGGCGTTTTCCGGCATGTCATAACCTGCAGGATTGGCAATTGAGAAATTCGCTCCCATTTTTGTACATGCGTGCATGAGTGAGACTGCTACGTTATTCCCGTCTCCGACAAACGCCACATTAATTCCCTTGAGTGTGCCGAATTCTTCCAGAATTGTCATGACATCTGCCATACCCTGACAGGGATGATTGTAATCTGAAAGTCCATTGATCACTGGAATTCCGGCATATTTTGCCAGTTCTACGATATGCTCATGTTTGAATACACGAGCCATGATTGCGTCTACATATCCAGCGAGAACTTGTGCTATATCTTTCACAGCTTCTCGTTTTCCTAAACCAATTTCATCCGGTGAAAGATAAAATGCATATCCACCGAGCTGTTGCATCCCCATCTCAAAACTGACACGTGTTCGAAGTGAAGCTTTCTGAAAAACCAATGCCATTGATTTTCCTCGTAAAATCGGTTTATTCCCGCCAGATTTTAACTCTTTTTTTAATTGAATTGATACATCTAAAATATGCATCAATTCCGGTTCGGAATAATCCGCAATTGATAAGAAATGGTTCATTTTCATAATCGTTGACTCCTTTAAATGAATGAACAATAAAAAACAAATCAACTTTAACGATTCTCTAAAAAATCCGAATCGATACAAATTGATCTTTTTGGTATGAAATTTTCTGTTTTATCGAACAGAAAATGATGGATCATGCCAGCAATTTCGATTTTTTCCCCTTGGATGGAACGTAAAATTTGTCTCAAGCATCTGGACCATATTTATTAAAAGCCTTCAATGTGAAGTAATCCAAAACGCGATGAATTCCAGTTCCAAGTAAATTACTTGCAGTGAACAATAATTTTGTGTCACGATCAGGCATGATGACGTATTTTTTTTGTTGGATTCCTTGTAGAATTTTTGATGCAACAAAATCAGGCGATAATGGTTTTATGGTTCCACTAACTTCTCGAGTAATTTTTGGCTTGAACTGATTCTCATAAGCAAGCTGCGGTGTGTCAGTGTCGGGAGGAAAAACGATGGAGACTTGAACGTGATAAGGCTTTAATTCGGATCGCAGAACATCGCACAATCCTCGAATAGCATATTTTGAACCACTATAAGCTGAATACCCCCAGATACCGATGAATGAAGCTGCGGATCCCATTGCGACGATATGACCGGATTTTCTTTCTTTCATTTTTGGAACAACCGTCTGAAACAGATTGACAGCGCCAAAATAATTCGTATCCATCATCCAGTGAAATTGTTCATTTGAAATTTTCTCAAAGACGGCAGGATAGACAACACCAGCGGAATGAACAACGATATCAGGTATGCCAAAGCGGTCAAATACTGGCGACAGCGTGTTTTTTACTGTTTCAAAACTCCGCATATCAACTGAAACTGTCTCAACAAATTGTCGATCGTCGATAAAAGATTTTGAGATTTCTTCTTTTGCTGCCGCAAGTTGATTTTCTCGCCGTGCACAAATTAAGAGCGAAGCGCCCTTTTCAGCCATCTTTTTTGCAAGTGATAGTCCGATCCCGCTGGATCCACCGGAAATTAATACCAGTTTGTCTGATAATTTCATTTGATCTGGTTTTCCCATATTTGCCTTGTTAATGCCCGCAATGTGAACAACTGCCACCGGAGCAGCTCTGACAACTTCCAGCAGAATTGTTTCCGGATAGATGATCGCCTTTACTGAAACATTTTGATACGATACGATGTGTTTTTGCGCTTCTGCACGAAGCACAGACAGCCGCATCGTCAGCCTGACTAATTGATCGTACTAATTCAAACTTTTTTAAACATTCTTCACAAATATATTCATAAATTGGCATCGATCAGCCTCCAATTTGTTTATTTTGGGAATAATTCTCACATACTATACCGTAATTCGAAATTTTGAAAAATCTTTAAAAAAAAGAGAGAAAAAGAGTTTTTATAAGGTTTTTACGCACTTCGCAAAAACCTTATAAAAACAAATAATCCTTTCCAAATTTTGAATCGATGCCAATTATATTGCAAAAACGATTCGAAATTTCGCTAAAGTGACCGTTATTTTGTGAAAAGTACTTAACAGTGCCTGCGTAATCTGTAATTCGAAAAGTCAACCCATATTTCGAGTTGTTGCTGCGTACTGCTTTCAAAACCGAGAATCAATTCGCGATTGACAATGATTTCAATTCATGAAAACAATGAAAAAATTTTACTGTTGAATAATTTGATAGCTTTTTGCAAGACGTGCAGTTCGGGCAGCAAGTTCTTTTATCGAAAGTCTTTCTTTCCCTTTGATATAGGTCTCAAGCAGGTCCCCAATAGGATCTGCCCAGACAGGCGGAACACCTTTCATCACTCCAAGAATATTCCCAACCAAACCGGCATTGCAATCGACATCATTTCCCGCTTTTGCGAGGAGTGCCATAGCTTCTGTAAAGTCATCGTTGCAATACCATAAAGAAAATAAGTCAGCTGCCATGTTTGGGTAGGAATGGATCCAGTTATAGCGCTCAAAATGTTTTTCTAATAAGGACCAGGCTTTATCAGGATTTTTATTTTCAGACAGTGTTTTGATAACGAAAGCTGCTTTTTCAGCATATTCCGATCCTGAAGGAATAAAATTCAAGGCATCTTGAATGAGTTTCCGCGAATCACAGGCAGTGAATGCAAGCGCAGTGAGTGCGCCTGCAAACATTTCCCCACAAACACCATTGGAGGCATGCGAGACTACGCCATCGATGTATGAAAGCCGGATGGCTTCCAGTGGATTGGCTGGTGCGAGCATGCCGCAAATCATACCTCTCATTTGTGCCCCGATCCAATCAGAATAGAAATTGAGAAACTTCCCTGATTCAGGTGGGAAAATTCCCATACTCAAATTGCGTAATGCGACCCATTCCGCAGACCACCCGAAAGGAATCTGCCGGATCCATTCCACCCCGATTTCCTCTGAGGTGATATTGCTGCCCATCCTTTCAAAAACGTCGAGAAAAACGAGTTCGTAGAGGACATCATCGTTCTTTGTTTCAGGAGGTGTGATATAAGATCGGACTTCGCCATATACTTTTGCAATTTGTGTACCTGTGTACCCTTCAATCGCTGTTCCAAAGGATCCGCCAGCCAGCTGTCCTAACCAGCCCCAATAAATTTTTTCGTTAAACGAATCTAACCAGAGTACAGGAGGAAAGCTCTGTGATGCAGAAGGAAGTGCATGAACAATTTCATCCCAGGATGAATATTGCGCATAGCCATTATATGGATGGTTCGGGATTTTCGGCGCAGTTCTCAAATGGTTGAGTAGTTTTACTGTTAATACTCTTAATGCTTCCATTTGATCAGAGGCACGAAGAGCAATTCCGATTGGGATCAGTTTTTCTGCTTCTGAAACATCATACCCCTGATTGGACCAGGCTTGCACCATCTCCTGATATGGAATTTCTGGAGCAAGTGAACCCGGAACACTCGAATTCCAAAACAAACGGATGAGATCATCTCCGGATGGCGCAGAAAAATCGGATTCGTACCAATGGGATGCATGCTTTCTTCTATCGATCGGAATTGCTGAATCTCGTAATTCTCTTTCCAATTGCCAGGCTTTTTTAATCATATCAATGCCTCTTTCTTTTTTTTGCGAATCGAATAAATAAATAACGCGATCAATGTCGCAACATAAGGTACCATTGATGTGAATTGTGAAGGAAGTGATTGCTGGAGAAATAATCCTAATCCATCAGCAAAACCAAACAAGAGTGAGACGAGTGCAATGCCAAGAGGATTTCCAGAGACAAGTATGACTGCAGCGAGGGAGATCCAGCCACGACCGGCAGACATATTCTCAGTAAAGAGCGTTACATACCCAAGGGAGAGGAAAGAACCTGCAAATCCACATAGTATTCCACATAGCATTAAGGAATGAAAACGGATTAAATTAGATGATACTCCGCTTGTATCCAGACATGTGCTGTTGTACCCGGCTGCCCGCAGGCGTAAACCGAAACGTGTTTTAAACACAAGCCAGGTGATGAAGATTACCGCAATCAACGCGATATATACAATTAGGTTCTGACCACTAAGAATTTTCCCTAAAACCGGAATATTTTGGATCAATGGAATTTGAATTTTTGGAATTGGAACGATTCCCGGATCAGTAAAAGCTCCTTTGACATTAAATATCTGTCGCAGTAGATAAGTTGTTAATCCCACCGCAAAAAGATTTAATCCGACACCGGTCACAAATTCATCTACTTTTAGAAAAATTGAGAAAAAAATGAAAATCAGGGCGATCAGAATCGCACCAAGAACGCCAAAGAGGATTCCGACAATCCAGCTATGAAAAAAATATGATCCAAGAACAGCAAAAAAAGCGCCACTTAACATCATTCCTTCCATAGCAATATTGAAAATACCTGCATAATACGTTAGCGTACCACCAAGTGCTGCCAACAGAATGGGTGTGGCTGCAGCGATCATCCCATTAATTAATCCAATCATGATATTCATAGCTTTGTATCCTCTCTGTTGATCGCGTTTTGATCGATAAACTGTGGATGAATATCACGATCTTTGAGCTTGCGCCTGGTTGCAATTTTCGCGATCATTAATTCAAAATATCCTCTTCCTGCAACAACTACAAGGACAATAACTGCTTGAAGAACAGTAATCAGTTCACTGGGAACAGCCGTAATCAGCTCCATTCCCAATGATCCTGTCTGCAAAATTGAAAAGAACAGACCATACAATAATGTTGCAGTAATTCCATTATTTGCCACCATAGCGATCATAATGCCATCCCAAGCATAATTCGCGCCTAAACCTTTAATAAAACGGTGCGGTCCCGACATAATAACCAGACCGCCTGCCAAACCTGCCAAAGCCCCTGTCAGAAGCATGACTGAGAGATAATTTTTTTCAATTTTTACACCACCGATACGAGCAAAAAGACTGTTTTTGCCAGAGATTCTCCATTCATATCCTGCAATCGTACGGTTAAAAATGAACCAGATCACAAAGAAAACAAGCAGCATCACAATGACATTGGTGTTAAAATTTCCCCATTTCGGCATGAAACCATTTTTTGTGATCAATGGTGTTTGAGGATGATTTGCGCGGGGTTCGAATAATGGATAAGTAATTGCCCAATACGTGAGGTAATCTGCAATCATATTCAACATCAGCGTTGTAATGAACTCATCCATCCGAAAGAACTTCTTTAAGAGAGCTGCAATTCCTGACCAAAAAGCACCACCGAGCATGGAAATCAGCAAAAGGAAAGGGATCATTAAAAACGGTGGCAAATCGACATATAATCCCCCGATTACGCAAAATATTGCACCTATCAGGAATTGTCCTGGTTGACCAAGATTGACTGGACCTGATGCAAATGCAACGGATGCTGAAAGGCCGGTAAGAATCAATGGGACTGCGTTGCGTAAGGTCGTAGAAAACGAATAGAAGTTTGCTAATGAATAACCGAATAACGCGCCATAGGTTTCTGCCGGGTTATAACCCTGAATGAGCATAACAATGGCGCCCAGCAGCATTGCAATTAATACTCCTGCCAGATTTACAAAGAGATTCCGTTTCATTGAGCGCCTCCTTCCAGCATTAAGATTCCAACTTCTTCGATCGAAGTGTGCTCTGTCTCCAAATTGGCAACAATCTGACCGCGATGAAGGACCAGAATTCGATCGGAGAGTCGAAAGAGTTCTTCCAGGTCTGCTGAAAGCAAGAGGATTGCATGACCTTCATCTTTCATTTGAAGGATGTGCTCATGGACATATTCAATGGAACCTACGTCTAATCCACGAGTTGGTTGATCGAGGAGAAGAAATGGCGTATCCAATGACAATTCACGTCCTAAAATTGTTTTTTGCTGGTTTCCTCCTGAAAGTGATCGCATTTCTGCATCCGTGCTGTCCATCTGAATATCAAACGAATTCCTGACTTCTTCACTGAATTTATTAATTTGAGCTTTTTCTAAAACAATACCATTCCATTTTGAAAAACGACTGTTTAACCGGTGATGCGTCATCAGAATATTTTCAGAAATCGAGGCATTAAGACAGGAACCCATATTGGCGCGATCTTGAGAAACAAATGAGATTTTTTTCCTTCGTTCAAGAATGGAAGCGTGAGTAAAATCGTCTCCCTGAATTTCAATTTTTCCGTGATTTGGTTTTATCAATCCCATAATGATATTGACTAATTCAAGCTGGCCATTTCCTTCGACACCTGCGATACCGACAATTTCTCCTGCTCTGATTTGCATTTGAATGCTTTGCAGAAGCGGTCGATTTTTCGGGAATGAATAATCAACGCCACTCATATCAAAAACGACATCTCCTGTTTTCTGTTGTTTGCGAATGGATTCAAAAATGACTTCTCTGCCTACCATCATTTGCGAAAGGGATCTTTTTGTCGCACCAGACGATTCAATTGTGTCAATTTTGGAACCTTTGCGCAGAACGGTGATTCTGTCACTTAATTCCAGAACTTCTTCAAGATGATGGGATATATACACAATTGTCCGTCCATTGTCACGCATTCTTCGCAATTCATCAAAAAGCTGGGGTATCTCCTGTGGAGTGAGAACAGAAGTCGGTTCATCGAGAATCAGAAATGACACATTTCGATACAGCAGTTTTAATATTTCAACTTTCTGCCGAGCAGCAACAGAAATATCTTCTACCCGGGCATCCGGATCTAAATGGAATTGGAATTCATCGATTTGCTGTTTTACTTTTTGTCTGGATTTCTGGCGGTCAATTTTCCCGAAATACCCCGTCGGTTCAACTCCCAGTATTACATTTTCCCAAATTGTGTATTCAGGAATCAGGAGGATTTCCTGATGAACCATACCGATTCCGCTGGAAATCGCTTCGCCTGGTTTATTAAACCGAACCTGATTCCCTTTAAAAAAAATATTGCCGGAATTTGCTTCCTGCATCCCATAAAGGATTTTCATTAATGTTGTTTTCCCGGCACCGTTTTCACCAACAACAGCATGAATTTCTCCTTCCCGAAACGTTACACTGACATCATCCAATGCAACAACATTCGGCGGGAAAACCTTAACGATATGATCCATTGTAATCACATCTGTCATCATTTCACCCTTTTATCCGCAATTGGAAATATGAGGAAAATTTGAAATATTCTCCCTATTATTCAAAACTTTTTCCCAATTTCGAATTACTTCCCTTTGAATTTCAAATTGTTAATTTGAGACGCCAGATTTCTGGCGTCTCAAATACTAAATCTTATTTTGAAGAAAGCAGTTATTCTGCCTGATAAATATCGATTTTAAGAGCACCGCTTATGATGTCTGAACGAAGAGAATCGACTTTATCGATAATCGCTTTGGGCAGTATGTCGCTATTTCCCTCAAAAACAACATCGACCGCTTTTGTAGCCAGTCCATACGAAAGAATTGTACCTGGAACATAGGTTTTTTCATCGATGGTTTTGTAAACATTGATAATTGCCATTCCAACATCTTTTATATCAGAGGCTGCTACGTGTCCTGGAATGATATTATTCTGATTTGTGTCGACCCCAATGGAATAGAGTCCTCGATCACCGGATGCCTGAAGAACACCCATACCTGCAGCAGCAGCGACTTGAAACACAATATCAGCGCCAAGATCGTATAACTGGAGTGTGGCTTGTTTCGCTTTTGCAGTGTCTTCCCAATCACCGAGATATTTCCGTTCCACCTTTATTTCAGGATCGATGTAATGGGCGCCATTTTCGTATGCAAAAAGAAATGCATCCACAACAGGATCTACATCACCGCCAACAACGCCGATTAATTTGTCAGCGTTGATGTTGGGAATGGTTGTATCTGTAGTGACCATTGCTGCAACAACGCCGGCAAGAAATGCGCTCTCTTCTTCAACAAAATCGACACTGGTTATGGTCTTTTGTGAGTTTTCTACAATAGTGTCGAGATTGACGAAAATTTTTTCTGGAAATCGATCTGCAATTTCTTTCAGTTGATCTTCAAAACCGTATGAGATCACGAAAATAATATCTGCATAGCCGGCTGCCGCTTCCAGAGATGGTTCATATTGGCCTGCATCAAAACCACATTCAATGGTACGGATATCCAATCCATATTGGTCTCGGAGATATTCCATTCCAGCCTGACCCGAATCATAGAATGCATTATCTCCTAATGAACCGTTAATTAAATAAACTGCTCTTTTTTTTGCATCTGCTTTATGCACAGGGGAAAATGCACTGGCGCTGATTACGACAATAAGAACAATACTGATTAAGAACAACAATTTCCGATTTTTCATTTTTCTCCTTATAGTGTCAATGTTTTTTGTGAAAAAATGAGTTTTAATAATTATACGCTCATACAAGAACCATACGGCAAATCTGCAGTGATTGGAAATCCGAGCCAATTTTATTATATTACATTAGTCTTGCATAATGCATAATATCAGCGGAATAATTTGGTTTCTATTTTTTATTAATACTTGTCAAAAACTCAAGATTTTTAATATTCCATCATAACTCTTCTATGCATCTAATAAACTTTGGATTATTTTTACAATATGTGAACTCGAATCCGGTCGACCGATCCGTCTTGCATTTTCGGCAGCAAGTTTTAACCCTGCCTTATTATTTCTGAGCCAAAGAGAAATCGTTTCGATCAGTTTAATCGGATCTGATATGACAATGCCCGCACCGTTATTTTGGACAAAACATGCATTTCCTTCTTCTTGCCCTGGCAGAACATCAATCAATATCATTGGTAAACCTGCAGCCAGTGCCTCGCTGGTAACCAATCCCCCCGCTTTGGTCACTACGAAATCAGATGCAAGCATCATTTCTGGCAATTCTTGTGTGAAATTAACGATTTTTACAGGGATATTCCATTGTGTACTTTGCATGGTTTGATAGAGTTTTTCATCACCTCCCGCTGCCATGATCAGCTGGAGATCAAAACCACTGTGATTCATTACAGTCAGGTTTTCCATTAAATTGGATACTCGCTTGCTGCCAATAGCCAGGACTGTGGTTTTTTCAGGATCGAGACCAAAGTACACCCTCAGTGCGGCTTTTGTACGAGTTTCTTCAGAAAAAACCGGATTAATAGGAATTCCAGTGCAAAAAACTTTTTCTGGTGACAGACCGTTTTGAATAACCTGGTCACGCATTAATTCGGTGGCAACACAATAAGCATCCGGAAGCAAACTCATCCATAACAGATGAACTGAAGCAAAATCCGTAATGACTGTAATGAACGGAATGTGTTTGCCACGAAAAGAGAATTTGCTGATAGCAGATTGTGGTAAAAATTTTGAGATTTCTTCTGAAGTCCAGGAAGCTTCATTAATAAGATACCAGGTTTGTGCTGGCGGATGATACAGTGGATAGGTATTGACAATAATATCAGGTTGATACTCATCCATCTCGTTTGAAAAGGATTTGAACAAAAGCGCTGATAGTCCAATCTGGGCAAGTTGTGAGGGAAATGGTTTATCGCTGCTTTCGTATCCAAATTCGTACAATTTCGGAGATTCTCTGATTAATTTATCATAGTCATACTGTGAATTTCTGAGAAGCGATGGGGTTTTGGGATCATTCAGAAGATTTTGTACTTTTACTTCGATATCCATACTCTTTTGTTTCTGCAGCGTTGCGGCGATTGCGTTTGCAGCGCTTCGGTGACCAAAACCCGCATCTGCAGTTAATATCAAGACTCTTTTCATGTTTAACCTCGATCTTAATTAACCTAAGATTTCTACATATGATAATTGAAATTTCAAAAAACAGTAATTCGAGATTTGGAAAAGCCATTGGAGAAAAGAAATAATATTCAATTTATGAGTTGCATTAAAAATAAATTCTTATATATACTTGAAAAATAATAAAAAATAGAGTATATAATTAACTCAAATACTATGGCGAATAATGATTTGAATAATAAAAAAATTGCTCCAATTTGTGTTTTCGGTCATTTTGCATTCGGAAGCGAATCATTTGACGGACAAACCATTAAAACTAAAACAATAGCTGATTATTTAATCGAGACAGAATTGTTTTCAAAGATTTATACTGTCGATACCTGTGGATGGAAGAATCGGCCTTTTTCTGTATTGTTACAGATGATTCAATCATTTTTTCGTTGTTCAACCATTATCTTTCTTCTTTCACAAAATGGACGAAAAATATTTTATCCATTGTTTTTTATCTGTAAACAATTGATCCCGATCAAAATTTTCCAAATTGTTATAGGAGGAGCTTTAGACAGACAAATTGTAAAGAGAAAACAATGGGTTTATTTTCTGAATTCATTTAATGCGAATTTTGTTGAGACGATAGCAATGAAACAGCGATTGAATTCGTTGAACGTTCGAAATGTAATCATGTTACCGAATTGTAAAAAGATAACCGTTTTATCTATCCGTGAGCTCCGGACTGAATTCCAAAAGCCATTCCCGATTTGTACATATTCCAGAGTAATGGAAGAAAAAGGTATTGAAGATGCAATAGAAGCCACTGTAAAGATCAATACAAATAGCAAACAGGTTCTGTTTCATCTTGATATTATCGGCAAGGTTGATCAAAAATATGAAAAGAGATTTTTTGAAATAATCAATAAATCCCCTGATTACATCCAGTACAAGGGTGTCATCCCATCCGATCATTCGGTAGAAACATTAAAGAACTATTTTTTACTTCTTTTTTTAACTCACTGGGAAAATGAAGGATTTGCCGGATGCATCATTGATGCTTTCTCTGCCGGATTGCCTGTCGTTGCGAGCAATTGGGGTGGAAATTCAGAAATTATTACCGAAGGAAAAACCGGCCGAATTGTTCCCGTTCATGATCAGGAGCGACTCATTTCTATATTGCAGGAATATGCAGAAGATCCGGGAGCTGTAATGATTATGAAGCAAAATTGTGTAAATGAAGCGCGAAAATATACACCTGAGCAAGCGCTGAAACCTCTTTTAGAGAGACTTGAATAAAGAAACAGGGATTTCTTGAAAACTCACGTCGCAATCATTTTGCCATATTTTAAAACAGGCGGAGCCGAAAAGATGGCAGCAATGTTGGCTTCAAACATTGATCTGTCTCGATTCGTTGTTACTGTGATATGCCTTTATGGCAAACACCAGAATACAGTCTTTGAAAAAAACATCCATTCTCAAGGTATACCGATTATTTATTTAAATAAGGGCTTAGGTTTTTCTATTAAGGCTGTCTGGAAAATGTGGAGAACATTGAATCAATTAAAACCGGATGTAATCCATTCGCATTTAGCTGCATGTATTTATGCAGCGCCATGGGTTTTATTTCATCCGGTAAAGATGGTTCATACGATCCATAATAGTCCACAGTATGAAGGGAATATCTATCGTCGGATTGTGCTCTGGTTCCTGTTTCATACAAACAGAGCGATACCGATAGCATTATCACCCCAAAACAAGTTGATGATTTCCCAGTATTTCCATATTAAAGAATTGCAAGTAAAGATTGTGCGGAATCCTGTTCAACTAAATAAATATCATGCGAAGAAACTGAATCATCAAGATCAGAAATCGATTCGTTTTATTAATGTTGGAAGATTAACCAGACAGAAGAATCAGGTTTTTCTTTTGAATGCTTTTAAAAACCTTCACAATCTCTATCCGAATATATCTTTGATGATAGTCGGAGATGGTCCTGAAAGAGAAGAATTAGAGAAAACTGTTAACAGATTACAAATGCGTGATTCTGTTGTTTTCACTGGCGAAGTAGAAAAAATCGAAGATTATTTAGCCTTAGCAGATATCTTTGTATTGACATCGGTCTATGAGGGATTGCCTCTTTCAGTTTTGGAAGCGATGGCTTCTGGTTTGCCAATTATTGCATCAGATGTTGGGGGCATAAGAGATATTGTCGAAGAAAATGGAATGATTGTACCTGTAAATGATGAGAGTGCTTTGATTCATGCAATGGCAGAGCAAATCAATAATTCGCAAATGCGGGAAAAAATGGGAGAGCTTTCGCATGAAATGTCAAAGCAATATGATATTTCGATTATTACAAATGAATATGAAGCAATTTACCTAAGTGTATCGAAAAGAAAAAAGTGATCAGATGCTGAATCAAATCGGGAGAAAAACTTTTCAGTCTAACGGCATAATGACTTGTTGTATTTCTTTATATTTCATCATGCTGCCTTTTGGAGCTGTTTCATTAGGGAAAGAGGGATCAGTTCTGAAATTTATTGCTGTTCTTCCGTGTTTCTTCTTTTTGCTGATTTATCAAAGAATTGTTCTAAGCAAGATTGTAATCCTGCAATTTTTCTTGATCATAAAGTGTATCGTGGACTTATGTTATACCATAGAGGTTAATTCATCAATTCAAGTTATAAGGACAAATATCCTTTTTTTAGTTTTACTTGTTGCTACTGGTTGTGCTAATTTTGATCATTCTGAATTAAAAGTTATTCGAAATTCGCTCGTATGGGCTTCTCGCATTACTTGTATACTCCTGATATTTTTTGGATCCTTTAAAGAAAATCGATATTTACTTTCAGGGGTAATTACTGAAGATCCTAACTATCTAAACGGGTATTTTTTATTTGGTCTTGTACATGCCGTACAGGCTCTTCGTTCAGATGATCACAAGAAAATAAAAATTCTTTCCTTACTTGAAATTTCCATTTATTTTTCTGCATCGATATTAACCGGATCAAGAGGTGGTCTATTATCGTTGATTGTGTCTGTATTTTTGATGGTTGTTCTCGGCAGCAATACCAGAAATCGAGGAAATAGAAAGAAAATTATCATATTTTTACTATTAATGATCATTTTTTTGTGTTTGTTGGAAATCATACCGGAAAGCAGCACAAGCCGGTTTTATTTACCAACTGTGATGAGTACAGGAGGAACTCATCGGTTTGAAATTTGGAAAAAATCGTTGGAAATTTTTATCGAATCAAATGTTTTTAGAGAAATATTTGGATATGGATGCGGCACGATTCGCTCGATTTATTTAACTCATCAGTATATGGATGTCGTCTCACATAACGTATTTATTCAACAAATATTAGAAGGAGGAATAATCTCATTCACATTGTATTCATTGATAATCTGTTGTTGTTTGAATTTTTTGATTCAAAAAAAAGACTGGATGTTGTTTTCTTGTTTTATTGGTTTCATTGTGCTTTCATTAAGCACATCTATAATGACATTTAAGCCATATTGGAATGCAATACTCATTGTTAATTTATTATCAGGTAATGACAGAATACTATCACAAGAATGAGGTTATCAAGAAATTCGAAATATATCCTTGATATTCGAATAAATAGGGAAAATCCAATCATCCATCGTAATTTATTAATTCAATTCATTATTCGAATTTGCTGATTTCTGACCAATGAACGAATTAAGTCTTGCAAAGCACAGTGTATTATTTCAATTATCTATTGAACCAAGGAGAAAAAACATCGACAATGTTTCGAGATAACCAGAGAAAAGCAGGAGCGGTTTTATCTTATCTGCAGATTCTGATCCATAATTTATCAGGAATACTCTATACACCGATTATGCTTCGCTTCCTGGGACAAAGTGAGTATGGATTATATAATCTCTCCGCTTCTACAATTTCTTATTTGGGTTTGTTAAGTTTTGGAATAAACAACTCTTATGTTCATTTTTACTCCCGATATCAGGCGGATGATGATCAGAGACATATTGCTAAATTGAACGGTGTATACTTGCTCATTTTATGTTTCATTGCAATTTTTGCTCTTGGAGCAGGATTGATTCTGTTGAATTTTCTTCCGGAAATTTTTGATAAATCTTTATCTTTACAGGAAATTAATAAAGCGAAAAAACTGATGTTCATATTGATGATCAGTCTGGCAGTCACTTTCCCAGCCAGTTTATTTTCTTCGTATATCCACGTTCAGGAACACTTTGTCTTTCAACGCATTTTATCGTTAATAAAAACGTTTTGCTCACCGTTTCTTACAATTCCGTTACTTTTAATGGGTTATCAATCAATTGCTCTGGCTTTGATCTCGATGAGCACAACCATTGCTGAATCCTGTGTCAGTGTTTGGTATTGTCTGAAAAAGCTGAAAATCCAGATTTCGTTTGGCCAAATTGACTGGTTTTTACTAAAAGAAATCTGGATTTTTTCATTTTTTATTTTTGTTAATATTTTTATCGACCAAGTAAATGGGAATCTCAGTAAATTCCTGTTAGGTATATATAAAGGGTCAGTTTCCGTTGCAATATACGGGATTGCCTCTCAGTTATGTACTTTCTATATACAACTCTCGTCGACATTTCAAACCGTTTTTACACCGAAAATTAATCGGATGGTTGCGGAAAAGAATGACAACCAAAGGTTAACGATTTTATTTACTTCTGTTGGCAGAATTCAATTTATGATTTTATTTTTTTTCTGTCTTGGGTATATCTTCTTTGGAAAACCGTTCATTCACTTTTGGGCTGGAGATGACTATCTTTCCGCTTACCCGATAGGATTAATCCTGCTCATTTCAATGACAATTCCTTTGATCCAAAATTTAGGAATTCCCATTCAACAAGCCAAAAACAAGCATCAATTTTGGGCAGTTGTTTGCTTCTTGGTTTCAATATTTAATTTAATTGTGAGTATTCCTTTGTGTAAAAAATATGGAGGAATTGGCTGCAGCATTGGGACATCGTTGTCTAATATCATCGGCAATGGCATTTTCATGAATCTTTATTATCATAAAAAAATCGGGTTGGATATGAAGTATTTTTGGCTTTCGATATTATCAATTTTCCCAGCTTTGATCTTCCCAGCGATATTTGGATTCGTTGTCACCAGCTTCATCGATTTATACCAGTTAGGAACTCTGTTGATATCCGGGATTTTATTCAGTCTGGTTTTTATATCAGCGATTTGGTTTTTTGCATTCAACAAATCTGAGAAAAAAATATGCAAACCTTTTTTGTTATATTTTAGATTTTCGAGATATCAGTAACTGATGGCTGAATCTGAAATATTATAAAATAAATTGATTATGAAAAAAAAGATAGTAGAATAATCAACAAAAAATAACACAATAAATCTATAGATCTGATGTAAAATAAAATTTAAAAATTGATTAATTAATACCTCTAATTATTGTTGATAAAGAATAAATATCATATAGTAGACAAAGGGTGCACTAATGAAAAAAATTACTGTCATCTTATTTGTTTTTATCACCATATTTTGTTTCCAGGCAAATAATTCACCCGATAAACAAATTGATGTGAATGATCAAAAACAAGTTGCTGGGGATTGGCAATATACGATCAATGAAGGGACCATTTCTATTACAGGCTATACTGGAAGTGAATCAATCCTTGAGATTCCTGCTGAAATTGATAATATTCCGGTAACCATGATTGGTGACGAAGTCTTTCGAGATCACACAGAACTTACAAAAATATGGATGCCGGATAGTATATTGACGATTGGAAAAGCTGCCTTTTCAGGTTGTACATCGTTGAAACAAATTCGATTATCCGCATCGCTCGAAAAAATCCTAAATGAAGGTTTTCGCTATTGTACAAGTCTGGAATCGATTGAATTTCCTGCCGGATTGATTTCAATCGGAAACAATGCGTTTGAGGAATGTTCATTATTAAAAGAGCTTGTTCTGCCAGAATCCCTGGTAAATATCTCTGCTAATGCTTTTAGGAATTGCCGTTCATTGATTTCCATCAATATTCAAAAAAATGTTAAG
>Ga0116193_1001403_pt1 | contig 19964 bp, 19 predicted proteins | sample AD_UKC115_MetaG_FD_89892 | JGI IMG/M metagenome (GOLD analysis project Ga0116193, IMG submission 89892) | Active sludge microbial communities of municipal wastewater-treating anaerobic digesters from Hong Kong - AD_UKC115_MetaG | ecosystem: Engineered > Bioreactor > Anaerobic > Digestate... | reverse complement strand
GAAGCGTGGTTTTACTCAAAATGAAGCGTGGTTTTACTCAAAATGAAGCGTGGTTTTACTCAAAATGAAGCGTGGTTTTACTCAAAATGAAGCGTGGTTTTACTCAAAATGAAGCGTGGTTTTTGTTCGAAGGAAGTTAACAATAAAAAGTTTCTCAGATGATAACTGTTAAGCAGCAGTTTATAAAAAGAGTCAGAGTCTTTTTATAAATAATCATTAAAGATTGATACAACAAACGATTTGCTCTACTTACACAAATTTATAGTTTTACGAATGATAATAAAGAAACTCTAAAGAAAAATTATTCTCTTATAATGTTTTCTCTACAAGATATTTATTGCGATCCTGGGAGGAACGGGAAATCAATTCGGCAATAAAACCGGACAAGAATAGCTGCATCCCGATAATCATCGCCAACAGGGCAATGTAGAAAAGCGGCTGGTCGGTAACCTGACGATAGATGGTATGCTGCCCAATGGCAACAAGTTTCTGAATGATGAGAACCAACGCAATAATGCCTCCGAGCAGGAAAGAGGCAGAACCGAGCAATCCGAAGAAATGCATCGGTTTTTTGCCGAAACGGGTCACAAAAGAGATGGTAATCAAATCGAGATAACCATTCACAAATCTGGTCCATCCGAATTTGCTGACACCATATTTTCGTTTTTGGTGTTGCACTACTTTTTCGCCAATCTTATGAAAGCCAGCCCATTTGGCGATTACAGGGATGTAACGATGCATATCACCATAGATTTCAATAGTTTTTACTACCTCTTTGCGATAAGCTTTGAGACCGCAATTGAAATCATGTAACTTTATTTTCGACATTCTACGCGTAGTCCAGTTGAAGAACTTGGAAGGAATATTTTTAGCCCATTTAGAATCATATCTTACCTTTTTCCATCCAGAAACGATATCAAACCCCTCTTGGGTAATCATTTGGTACAATTCGGGAATTTCGTCGGGACTATCCTGTAAATCGGCATCCATAGTAATGACTACATCGCCTTCAACGATTTCGAAAGCAGCATTCAGGGCAGCCGATTTCCCGTAATTCCGTCTGAATTTAATTCCTTTAATCGACTCGTTTTTCGCTTTAAGTTGCTCAATCACCGACCATGATTTATCGGTTGACCCATCATCAATCAATATAATTTCATAGGAAAGTTGATGCGTTTCCATCACGCGATGAATCCATTCCACCAATTCGGGTAGAGACTCTTCTTCATTATATAAGGGAATAACAACCGATATATTCATAATTTTAACATTAAGGATTTTCCGGACTGTCTGTCTCTTTTTTTCGATAGAGGTACAGAGCGGTAAATATATTTACAAAAATGCCGTAGCAAAAAATTAAAGAGGCACTGATAAACGCAATGGTGAAAATACTATCGTAGCGGGGTATTTTAGAGGAACTCTGTTCCAATCTCAGACTTAAGGGAGAATAATTATCGAGTTCTTTTTGGGTTTCTGCCACTATCTGTTGAATTCCCCGGACACAAGCTTCGTTACTTTCGGGGAAAGTTTTGATATGCTGCTCTGTAATCTCCCACAAAGTTTTTCGGGCAAAGCGGGTGAAATTTTTAATAGCATAGAGCGCCGTGTCCGATTTTACTTTCGGACCGAGTATCCGAATTGACAAATAGGAATTGATAGTATCTATGGCATTGCGGAGGCAAGCGGAATCGGCAGTATCGTTCTGCTGTACGAAAGTGTCGGTTTGGCATTGCAGTGATTGGCGCGCGGTTGTCAAAAAGTGTTCTAATTCAGCGGAATTAAGTGTATCTTTTTGTACTTTTTCTAGATAAAGTTGTTCATTTTTCTTGTTAATTCTATCGATGCCGTCAGGCTCAATTGATTTGTAGTGCAGAAACATATAGCCAAAGTAGAGAACGAATGCGGTCACGGTAATAAGTGCTCCGAAGCCAAACGCCTTCGCGTATGTAATGGTTTTGTTTTTAAGAGAATCTCGGTATTGTTTTGTACCGACCAAAATGATGCCAATCAGGACAATAATGAGCAACAAATCGTAGATAGCCGAAAAAGAATAGTCGATTTTACGAGCGACCATTCTCAACAATTCGAGGATGGCAAGGCACAATGCCAACAATCCTCCCCATTGTAAGAACATCTTTATCCTTTTCCCCGACATACCCAAGCAGCGTTAATCATGATTATTATTCTTCCTCATCGGTGCCCAGTCCGAGCATGCTTTTCACTTCCGCAGGAGCATCAGCAATAGCTACCCAGCCGGCAGGAAGTAAAAAGTCGATGGCTTTAATTTTCTTATTGGGAATTACTTCTGTAGCTTCAATTACAACCATATAAGGAGAACCGGCATTGTCTATTTCCACTGCCGTGTACAATGGATATCCTTTCAATCCCGGATAGTCATAAGATTTATAGGTGGAAGGATTCATTAGTTTATCTGTCACATAAAGCGTTACGGTTTGTACTTCGTCGGTTTCAAGGTCAGTCATGGTCACGATTGCTTTTTTACATTCGTAGCCGGCGATGGTTTTCACATCAGATTCGTCATAAACGAAATCGTATTGAGTCAACTTATAGTTTGCAGTATCGCTAATAAGGTATTTTCCATATGCCATAGAAGAGAGATCAAGAATAATATGCATAATTCCGGTATTTCCGTTACGAATAACAACTTGTCCCATTCCACCGGGGCTAGTAACGACTATCTTAGTTTGACTGCCCAATACGGTTTCATCGTACTCCCCTTTCACTTGTGAAAGAATATTCGGATCGGTAGTACCATCGGCATAAGTTTTCAATTTAATTACTCCGCCAAAATCTTTTTGCGCATAAACGGTTGTGGATAAAACGGTTACCAATAGTAGCCCTAAAATAAATAATTTTCTCATTGTGCTTTTATTTTATTAATAATTTCTTTATATAAATTGAAATGCAAAGATAGTAAAAATATATTGTCTAACTGTTAATTTATCTTTTTAAACATTCTGTTCCAGCGAATTTTATTTTCGCCCCAATTTTTAAATTTATCCACAGAAAGCCAAACAAAGAGAGTTTTACCCACAATATGATCTTCGGGAACAACACCCCAGAAACGAGAATCGGCTGAATTGTGTCGATTGTCTCCCATCATAAAAAAGTAGTCCATTTTAAATGTATAGGAAGAAGCTTCTTTTCCATTGATGTAGATAACTTTATCTTTAATTTCGAGTTTATTATGTTCATAATTCCTGATAATTTTATCGTAGAGCACAATGGTCGAATCATTGAGTTGTACCGTCTCTCCTTTTTTCGGAATAACGAATGGACCAAAATTATCTCTATTCCATTTGTAACGAGGATCATGCGGAAAAATATTGACATCATAATCCTCTTCTTCTTCATTAAAGAGTATCACTTCCTTGCCCATTTTTTCAATTTTCTGTTTCTGGTCTTTGTTGAGGCAATACAAATAAGTATAGGGGTCTACTTGCTGCATATCTTCCTCATTAATATTGAGTTCTTTGCGTTTCTTTTTGGAAAGCCCGCCTCCAATTTGATCTCTGACGAAATAAGAGAACTGCATATTTTTCGGATTAGAAGCCATTTTTCCATTTACATAAAGTTGTCCGTTCACAATGAGAAGTTCATCCCCCGGAAGGCCAATGCAACGTTTTACATAGTTTTCTCTTTTGTCGACTGGTCTTGCCGCTACCTTATACTCACTCCATACGGCAGCACGTCCTTTTCCCGGGTAATAATCACCGGCATATTTAAGATTATACCTGTTCATTTGGTCGCCGTATTTATAATACATTCGATTTCGCTCGTCGGGATTGGCATTCGGATTGAGCATGGTTTCAAACTCCCTGACTATCGCGTAATAGCTTTCACTTTGCCGTTCCAACACTACGGTATCGCCATCCGGGTAATTAAAGACCACCACATTGTTATGTTCAATCTTGTTGATGGCAGGAAATTTCATATAAGGCAACTTCACCCACTCAACGTATGATTTGGTAAACTTGGTCATGGGAAGTGTATGGTGAACGAACGGAAAGGCAATGGGCGTCATGGGCACTCTTGCTCCGTAATTCATCTTGCCTACTGCCAAATAATCCCCAACCATCAAAGAACTTTCCATCGAAGAGGTCGGAATTTTGTAAAACTCGAACAAAAACATACGGATGATATAGGCAGCTGCCACGGCAAAAATAATGGCATCTCCCCATTCTCGAGCTTTACTTTTCTTAAATTTTGGTAAATTTTCCGGCAATATAAACACTTCTTTTTGGGAAAAACCTATATAAGGTAAATATATAAAAAAGAAAAAAGTTCCGAAAATGAGCGGCAGATAACTTCTTTTTCCGTACAAACGTATCGTTTTCCAAATCATCATATAAATCATAAAAAATGAGATGAACGGAAAAAAAATAAGCAACATCCACCAACGGGGACGGGCAATAATCGAGAGCCATACCCACATGTTGTATATCGGAATTAAACTCAACCATGGTCTTTGTCCTGCTTTTTGAAAAATGCCCCATAGTCCGACTTGAAAGCCTAAGAAAGAGATAATAAGAATGATATACACTGCTAAATTTGACAATTCCATGATGGCTGATATTTATGTTGTAAAATTTATTTATTGGTTTAATCTAAAATGATTAATTATTTGTAATAAACGTTCTCTTCCAAAAAAAAGTATAATCTGTCATTAGTGAAATCAGACAAAATCATTATTTCAACAATTGAGGAAAAATATCTTTAAATTCGTAAATTCCATGGTTATTCACAAGCCAAAGGGCGGCTTTTACGGCTCCATGAGCAAAACCTGTCCGATCGTGGGCATTATGTATAATTTGGATGGTATCTTCGGGAGATTCATATGTAACCTGATGAATCCCGGTTGTATCTCCTTCCCGATGCGCTATAATTTGAATTTGTCCGGGTTCGGGATTGGGGCTCATGGTCCATTCGGTTTTACGTTTCAATTGACCCATAATCATTTCGGCAGTAGTGATGGCCGTACCGCTGGGCGCATCTTTTTTATGAATATGATGTGTCTCTTCAATATGTACCTCATATTGATATTGATTATTCATCAATTCGGCAGCAATCTTATTGAGCATCAAAAATAAATTTGCGCCGACGCTGAAATTGGAACCATACACAAAAGAGGCGGAATGTTGCCGGGCTTTATTCAGAATTTCCGGGAGTTGTTTGTACCAACCGGTAGTGCCCGCAACCAATGGAATTCCTGCCTCAAAACAGTGATAAAAATTACCAATGGCTGTTTCAGGTGTAGAAAACTCAATTGCTACATCACTGTTTCGAAAAAAATCATACTTTTCCGTCCACTCTTGTTCATTATCTATCGTCACGGAAACAACATGTCCCATTCCAAGCAGGGCTGCTTCCACCATTTTACCCATTCGACCATAACCCAAAAGTGCAATTTTATATTTCTGTTTCATCATTTATTCTTTCCTGTTAAAAATGCAAAAGTAGCTATTTTTTTAACATTGTCAACTTCATTTTATCTATACTTTTTCGGCATTTTTGACATGTGGCAAATGAAAGAATGACCGTTTCTTCCCAATATGCATTACTCATAGCGCAACGCATTAATTGGATCAAGATTGGCGGCTCGTTTGGCGGGATACCAGCCAAAAAAGATTCCAGTAGCCGCACAAACCAAAAAGGATATTAAAATAGCCCCCTCGCTGACAATAAAAGGCCAATCCAGGACCTTCGACAAACCGAAAGATAGCAACAAGCCGAGCATAATACCGATAATGCCTCCCAATAAACTAAGAATAACACTTTCTGATAAGAATTGAATTAAAATATCACGTTGTTGTGCCCCGATGGACATTCGCAAGCCGATTTCTTTGGTACGTTCCGTCACGGTCACATACATAATATTCATAATACCGATACCGCCGACCACCAAAGAGATTGAGGCAATGGCCGCCAACAATAGGGTTAGCATTTTGGTAATTGAGTTGATGGTTGTAAGCAACTCTTCCTGGGTGCGGATGTCAAAATCGTCCTCTGTCCCCTCTTTTATATTGTGATTATGCCGCAAGATATAAGTAATTTCTGTGGCCGCAAGTTCGGATTCCGATTCGGATACGGCCGAAACAAAAAGCATATTAAAATAGGTAATAGCCATAAAACGTTTTTGGACAGTTGTATAAGGAACAAACACAACGTCATCCTGATCTTGTCCCATTTGATTTTGTCCTTTACTTTTGAGTACTCCGACCACCTTCATCGGAATGGCTCCGAAGCGAATGGTTTTACCCAGAGGATTTTCTCCATCGGGAAAGAGATTATCAACCACTGTTTTTCCGATAACACATACTTTTGAATAGCGTTTAATGTCATCCTCGGTGAACATGGCCCCATTTTCGAGTTCATACTTACGGATATCGAGATATTCCGGGTTGACTCCTTGTATGGACCCCGGATGGTTTCGTCCGCCCACGATAAGTTGGGCAGCGGTAGTAACCAATGGGGATATTTTGTCCACATACTTAGCATTTTGTCGGATAGTCTGTAAATCCTTTTTATCTAAGGAGCGGGCATTGGTTCTTCCCAAATTGACACCTCCTCTCATTTGACGGGCAGGACTCACCATAATCATATTGGAGCCCATCGAAGAGAGCTCCTCGGTAACACTAATGGTAGAACTTTGCCCCAAACTCACCATAGCAATGACCGAGGCAATTCCGATGATAATCCCCAACATTGTCAACAAAGTACGACCTTTGTTTCGAAGCAGAGCTCTTACGGCAATTTTTATAAGATTAAATAAATTCATTTTTAATGAATTAAAATATTATGGTTCTTCACTAATAGGCAACAACTCCAAAGCTTTTTTAGCAAACTGTTTCTCAATGGGTTCATCTTTGATAATATATCCGTCGCGGAGTAGAATGGTTCGGTCGGTAAAAGCTGCGATGTCGGCTTCGTGTGTCACAAAGGCAATGGTTTTTCCTTTGGCATGAAGCTCTTGAAACAAACTCATGATTTCGTAAGAGGTTCGGGTATCCAAATTCCCTGTTGCCTCATCGGCAAGCACAATAACGGGGTCATTCACCAATGCCCGCGCAATAGCGACGCGTTGTTGCTGTCCTCCCGACAATTGATTGGGCATGTGATACATCCGAGATTCGAGCCCCACAGAAACCAGAGCTGACATAGCTCGTTCATGTCGTTCTTTTGTCGATACAGTATGATTGTACAACAAGGGCAACTCCACATTTTCTAATGCAGTAGTACGGGCTAACAGATTATAACTTTGGAAAACAAAACCGATTTTGCGATTTCGCAGAACCGAAAGTTGATTCCGCGACTGCATGCTTACCTTAACCCCGTCAATCATATACTCCCCGGAAGTCGGCGTATCGAGACAACCGAGGATATTGAGCAAGGTGGACTTGCCGGAACCGCTAGCTCCCATAATGCTCACAAATTCCCCTTGTCGGATGGAAAAGGAAATGCCCTTCAGGGCATGAACATTCTCAGCCCCAACTATAAATGTACGCTTTAACTCTTCTATTTTAATAATTTCGTTCACCTCGGCAGTTGTATTATTTTGATTTTATCTTTTTTTCCTTTCAGGTGGTCCCATTTTCAATCCGGATGAAGAGGGCTCTTCTTTCATTCCTTTCTTTTCCGAGAGAGAGAGCACTACAGATTCGCCTTCTTTGATTCCACTATCAACCAACACCTTAACACCGTCATTCACGCCAATCTTAACTGTTTTTCTTTTCAATTCATTCCCATTCTTCACCCAAATCGATTTTTTATCCACTTCTTTCAAACTATTGGTCAACTCCTCTTGGGAGACAAAATCATCCTGAACCTTTATATTTTGTTTTTGCAACTCTTTTTTCTCTTTTTCATCCGGAGTAAAATAGATTGCTTGCATAGGAATTACGATTCCATCCTGATTTTTGGTAATAATCGTCACGGCAGCCGTCATTCCCGGAAATAATTTTTCCTGCGGATTGGGGGCGTCGATGATAACGGTGTATGTAACCACATTAGAGGTTATAGTCGGTTCGAGGCGGACTTGTTTCACAATTCCGGTAAACACGTCATCAGGGAAAGCATCCACGGTAAAAGTAACTGGTTGACCTACTTTGACTCTTCCGATATCGGCTTCATCCACATCGGCTTCTACTTGCATCTGTTTCAAATCATTGGCTATCGTAAACAAGGTGGGCGTACTGAAAGAGGCGGCTACCGTTTGCCCTTCTTCCACCGCTTTATTCAGTACGACTCCCGAAATAGGAGAATAGATTTTGGCGTAGGATAAATTTACCTGTGCTTTTTGAAGGTTAGACTTGGAGGTTGTTACCTTATTTTTCGCCTGAATCAACTGATTGGTTGCATCTTCGTAGGCTTCTTTGGTGGCAGCATTTTTATCATACAGTTGTTTCACCCGTTCATAGTTTTGGGAGATAAACTGCAGATTACTTTCGGCATCGGAGAGCGTTGCTTCCGACTGACGCACTTGTTCCAACAGGGTGGATTTATCCAACTCTGCCAGCAATTGACCTTTCGACACGGTCGCATTAAAATCGACATAAATTTTCTCCACAATTCCGGATACTTGTGTTCCCACATCAATTTTATAGACGGGCTGAATTTCTCCGGTTGCCGTTACTGTTAATTGAACACTATCTTTCACAGAGGTAGTACAAACAATGTCAAAGCCCTGCGGCTTCTCTTTTTTCAGAAAGAACCAGCTCCCTGCAACGAGCAACAAAACCACAACGACCACCGACCAAATAATAACATTCTTCTTCTTTTTCATATTTATAAAATTACGATAATCATTTATTTACAACTTAACCGGCACGCCCATATAGATATCCAACACTTTTCTATTCAACAGAAAAGCATATTTCGTCTGTAAAAATTCATTCAGCACATTTAAGTAGTTCGTTTGTTGTTGCAAAAGTTCCACCGTGGTGATGACTCCTGCCTTAAACTTTTCGTTATAGGCCATATAACTTGCATGATAAGCTTTTTCTTGTATTTCGAGGACTTGATAACTATTCAAATACTGTTTGGTTTTCAAGTACTCTTGTTCCAATTCACGGACCACATCCAATTCTTGTTGCAGTTTTTGGATTTCCGTTTGTTGCAGGGATATTTTAGCTTGACTCACCCTTGAACGGGTGGCATATTGATTGAAAATCGGAATATTCAGTTGAATTCCGACATTCTCGCCCAAATTTTCACCCAATTGAGTACCATAAGGATTGGTAAAATTCAAATAAGAAGTAGATACGCCCGCTTGCATTGACAAAGAAGGATAATAATCTGATTTTGCGATTTTTACATCATATTCCGCAGCAGCTAACTGCGCATCCGCCATTTTCAGCCGCGGCAAATAGTTCAGCGTTTGTTCGAGCACCTCTTTCATCTCCGGCATCTGTGGCAACGGACTCGCCTCTGCGTTCACCGGCTTAATCACAGATAAAGTATAATCATGAGACAACGCCAGTAAATTCTTTAACGTCAGCAAATTATTGGCAATGGTAATTTTGGTATTCTCAATGGTATATTGGTCGGAGGCATATTGAGCTTTCAGCAACAGATAATCACTTTCCATAATCTTCCCGACCTGATATTGAATTTCTCCTTGCTTGAGCTGCTCTTCAGATGTTTTTGCTACCTCTTCCTGATAAGCCAGTAATTCTTGATTCATCAAAACCGTTAAAAAGGCCTGAATAATTTCAATCTTCACATAATCCTTTTCATGCTCAATTTGCAAATCGGCATAGGTCAGATTGAGTTTACTTTGTTGAATTGCATGATATTTACTCAACCCCTTAAATAAAGACATATTGACATTCAAACCATAAGAGCCGTTCCATGAACTGCCCCCATTCGTCGGATGATGCGAGTACCCGTAACCTTGCGACGCAGAAGCCGATACCGTCGGGGCTATCGCATTTTTCGACTGACGATAGGTAATTTCCGAAGACTCACGATTTAATTGCGCCGATTTTAGCGTCAGGTTATGCGTTTCAGCATACTGAATACAATCTTCCAACGTAAACTCCAATACTTGCTGTGATTGCACCTCCCCCACCAAATAGATAAAAAAGAACAGAAATAATATTTTTTTCATTGACCTCATTAATAAAAAACTCAATTTTATGTATCTAAGAAAGGATACAAAAATATACAAAAAAAGGTTACTATCAAATTGATTATTAAAAGATTTCAATAAACGATGTTAAATAATCAATAAAATCTCTGTTTGATTAATTAAACATAAAATATAAAAACCGTCAATAACTCGTTTTTTAAAGATAACGGGGGCAAAATGAAACTTTTGATTCTTTTTATTGGGTGTTTTTTATTTTTTTGGGCGTATCGGCTTCGGATGGCAAAATCTTTGCAACTTAGCGACTTTGCGGTAATTTTTCAACCTGAGTTCGACTTATAAGTAAATTTATATCAATAAATTAAATAGTTAAAAGAGCTAAAATTATTTATCTTTTTCGAAATAATAGAGAGAAAGTCCGAAATTGGCAACTCCTTTAACATGATCGGTGCGCATCCCCTGTCTGACTTCAAAACGATAAGTTCCCTTCATCGGAAAACGAACTTTAGGTTTAAGTAAAAACCGATTATCTTTCAGTCTGCCCATACCTTTGCCAGTCCATTTTCCATAAGGATCGCTTATAATACATCCGAGGGTATCTTGAGCCGTAAATCCGTCAGGAAATTCAGTCTTCATAAAAACGTAGAAATTTTGGGTTTCAAAATCGACAGAATTTCTTATATTTACGTACATATTATAATACTGAAGCGTATCTTCGATTTGAATTTCATAAGTAAGTACGTCATTAATATTCCAAGTTTCATTTTCTATAGGATCAATTTTTTCATAAAAGACCTTGCTGCCGCATGCAGAGAAAAAAATTGAAAATGTAAGTGAGAGAGAGGATATAATTAGAACTTTTTTATTCATCTTTATTGAAACTTAATAATGCGTAATTCTTCTTTCCCTTTATTATATTTAGCCGTTTTAGCTCTTGCAACACAATCGGCTTGAATTTTCAAATTTGTAATGGTAGTAGGGAATTGATTATTACTGATTATTCGGGCTTCTAAAACGTTTCCTGCTTCATTAACATGAACTTCAACATACACAACACCCTTTTCATTTTCTATTTCCAGATTGAGCTTATTGGTAATTTTTCGATCTTCTGTTCCATAGCCAATATTTCCGCCGCTACCGCTACCTTCACCCGGACCGAAACCGGAGCCTTTTCCGGGTCCTGTTCCCGAGCCTTCGCCCCCGCCGCTGCCGGTACCGCCTCTTCCGCCTTTATACATGGAACGTTCATCCACTTTCGGAGTTTGAATGAGGTTTGCATTGGTTTTAGGGGTAGAATTAAGAGAAGGGGCATCTACTGCATTTTGAGTGGCCACATCATCTCCTGAAACCGTGCGTTGCGAGGAGTTATTTACTTGTGTGGCCCCACCGCCTCCACCACCACCCGCAGAAAGTTCAATATAGATAGCTTTTTGGGGAGGAGGAGGGGGAACTTCAGATTTTAAGCCCAAGAATAACAATAACAATAACAAAATAGTCATTGATGCCGCAGTCACCCCTGAAGAAATCCATTTATTTTTCTGCTCTTTTGTCATGGTTATTTTGCTTCGGTAGCCAATAATACTTTATATCTGTTATTCTCGTCAAATCCTTCATTTAACTGATTTAAGACATCCATCACCTTCACCAATTCTTCGACCGGAACGCTTTTATCTGCTCTTAGAATAATTGTTTTCTCTGTTGATTGGTCTTGCGCTGCCACACCCCTTAAGGCATCAAGTAAAAGCTCATAACTAATCGGAGCAGAATTGGGCTCAGGATTTACATAAAATTGCTTTGCTTCATCAATATAAACTTCTATATTTCTGGAGGCCAATTGTTTTCCGGAATCACTCTTCGGTAATATCAGATTAATGGCATTCGGAGCCACCAAAGTTGATGTAATCATAAAGAAAATTAAAAGCAAAAAAACCAAATCTGACATTGACGCGCTACTAAACTCGGCATTCCTTTTATTTCGCAATTGTATGCTCATAACCTAACTATTAAAAATTGAGAACTAATTAAAAATTACGAATCAACTTACTATTAAACCGGTTCGTGCAATAAATCCATAAATTCAGTAGTTTTTGCTTCCAACACAAAAACAACATGAGACATTTTAGAAAGAAGAAGATTATAGAAAATATTAGCTAAAATTCCGACAATCAAACCAGCTACGGTTGTTATCATCGCCGTATAGATTCCTGAAGATAAAGTACTAATATTCAAATTATTCGGATCTGCCGACATACTATGAAAAGCGATAACCATTCCGACCACTGTTCCCAAGAATCCAAGCATCGGAGCAACGCCCGCAATAGTTGCCAAAAGAGAAACTCTCTTTTCCAATCGTTGAATTTCCAATTTTCCCGTATTTTCAATAGCAGTAGCGATATCATTCAAAGGTTTCCCAATTCTGGAAATTCCTTTTTCTATCATTCGTGCCAAAGGAGTGTCATTGCCTTTACACAGAGCTTTCGCCGACTCAATTTTCCCTTCATGAACAAAATCCCTGATATTATTCATAAAATTACGTTCTTCTTTAGAAGCTTGATTGATGGTAAGCCATCTTTCGACAAAATAGTAGATTGCCAAAATCAACATGACCATCAATGGAATCATAATCCACAAGCTATTCGGATCAAAGACAAGTTCGAAAATACTTAATTCTTTTACTTCCGGAGTAATAACAGGAAGGTTGGATACAGCTCCGGATACCGTATCAACAAGTCCTTGAGCAGGAACTTGTAATAAAAAGGGAGTATTCATAATTTATAAAATTTATCAAAAATACAATCTAGTCCTCTATCTATACTTCTGTAATAACTAATTTTTCGAACACTTTATTGTTAATAATAGATATTATTTTTTGTGTTTAATATATATTCCGTTTCCTGAATAAAATGATTTAACTCATTAATTCTAAATATTTTTTTTTGTTCCTCCTCATCAAGTTGAAAAGCAAAAGAGAGATAATGCCACAACTCTTTCAGGTTGGCAAGTGTTCCCTTTTCGTTTCGATGTTCGCGAAGTGTTTCTGTCAAATCATCATAAAAGCGGATCAGCCTTTGTGCATAAAGGAAAGAATTGTCTTCCGAATTTTCATAAATTGCAGCTATTTGCTCCGCCAAAAAAGGATTTTGCAAAATCCCGCGACCTAACATCCAATCTTGAATTTTCGGAAAGCGTGACGAGAGTTGCTGGAATATTTCCACTGAATTAATATCTCCGCTATATACAATCGGATGCAATGACATTTGGGACCTCTCTTCAAACGCTTCCCAATCAGGAACTCCTTCATATTGTTGAATACCTAAACGGGGATGTATTACCAAAAAATCGAGGGGATAATTATTGATTCTATGGATAATATCGAGGCTCTCCGAAGCATCATACAAACCAAGTCTCATTTTTAGGGATAAGTGACAAGACGTTTGCTGCGTTGTTAATCGCACCACATCTTCAACCATTTGAGGATAAGGCATTAAACCGCAACCTCTCTTTTTTCGGGTTATTTGAGCTGCAGGACAACCGATATTCCAATTAATCTGTTCATAGCCCAAATCCATCAACGCCCTTACCGTATCCACAAAGTGGGTGGGATTATTCCCAATGAGTTGCGGAATAATTTTCATTCCCTGATTGTTCTCGGGGAGCACATCCGTCCAACGCTTTACTCTTAGTTTAGTTACCTCCTGAATAGGCAAAAACGGCGTAATCGCCGTTTTGATTGTCTTAGTATGTCTATAGAGACAATTTCTAAAATGATAAAGGGTTATTCCGTGAAGCGGAGCCAACCAAAGCCTCATTTTACTCAATTACCACTTTTTGATAAGAAACTTTGTTATCTTGAGTAACTTGCAAAAGATAGGTTCCGGCAGACAGATGAGCAACCGGAATAGAAGCATTCTCAGTTAATTTTTCTAATTGCAAAACCTTCCGTCCTGACAAATCGAACATCTCAACAGTAAATGCTCCAATTTCCTGTGTGTGAATGGTAATAACATCTGAAGACGGATTTGGAGTTACCGAAAATGAAAATGAATTGAATTCCTTAATGCCGGATGGGGTTTCCACAGAAATATCATCAACAAACAATTCTGCTTCTCCACAATTATATCCTGCAGCGGTAGAAAAAATAATATTGAGATTTTCAGGAGTTTCACCGTCAATAAGAACCTCAATAGGGATCGTCACTTCGGTGTAATCATTCATCGCATTGTTGTTATAATATAAACCTTGTGCTACAATTTGATCCCCTGTCAACTCATTGTGTTTGGTTAAATAAACTGCAATTAGCATTGTATCTGTTACATTTCCGTCGGGAATAAATTTTACCCATGCTTTCACATTAATAGGAATTTGAGTAAAAGGAACACCTCCACCCATCATTCGAGCAAGATCTAAATCGTATTGTTGTGACATTACCATACTGATAATAGTATCAATATTAAATTCGCCTAACTGACAAAGACCGGGCACCTGAAATGTTTGGCTCATCGCCGAAATAGTTTGGCGTTGCAGTTGCATTGCGTATGAACCCGAATGAGCATCGGTAGTTTGAGTTCCCGCACTGTAGCTTACCGGAATAAATCCCATAATGGTAGTTGAAAAACTTGAATTCCAATCAGTAGCATTGCTGTTTGATTCCCAATTTTCAAAACCGGGATTTGGAATAACATTTTGTGCTGTCACAGAAAAATGGAGCATAAAAACACTTAGAAATGAGATCAATAAGAACTTTTTCATTTTATTACAAATTATTATTATTAAAATTACATTAATGCATCAAACTTCTTAGCAAGAACATTCTTCGGTGCCAATCCGACATGAAGATCTTTAATTTCTCCATTTTTAATAAATACCAACTGGGGAATACTTCTCACTTGAAAACGAATCGCCAAATCATTATTTTGATCCGTATCACATTTGGTAACCACCACTTTTCCTTTATATTCTTCAGACAATTCCTCCATAATGGGACCCATAGCTCTACAAGGGCCACACCACGGTGCCCAAAAATCAATAACCACCAATTTATCGGTCTTTATCACAGACTCGAAATTGCTTTCGTTAATTTCTAATACCATTTTCTTTGTTTTTTTAATTAATAAATTTATTTAAAGAAGCAAAAATACAAAAAATATTTACTTCATTTTATGCTGTTATCTTTTTTTTATTCTCTTATTCGATTAATAATTCTTCAAATTCAAGATTTGATTCATATATACATTAATCAACAACAAAATGTTCATTATTATCACAAAAAAAGAAGAAATTTTAAAGTCATTCCTTTACTTTTGTAAAAATATACTCATTTTTCATGAAACTATCATTAAGTGCTATTCAGGAAAAAATTAAATTCAAAGGGGACCCCATCATCCTTTTCATTACTATTATTCTATCTTTAATTTCTCTATATGCCGTTTATAGTTCTACCGGCAACATCACCTCTCATTTTTTCCATCTTGTTATCTGCTATGTATTAATGTTTCTTACTTATCGGATTGACTATAAACTTTTGTCCGCTTTTTCACAATTATTTATCATCATTGCGGGAATATTACTCATTCTGACCATAACTACCGGAGGAGAAGACAATCGTGGAATTTCCCTTGGATTTATGGAATTTCAGACCTTTTATCTCATTGGGTTTTTGGTAATTTTCTTCATTTCAAAGTACATAGGAAGTATATTAAATAAAGAGGAAGAGTTATCTAAAAAAAATAGTTATGTTTTGATCGGCATTATTCTCTTCTTTTGCGGAGGGATTGCCACAACCAACATCTCTACCGCAATTATTTTATTGGCAACCAGTACAATTGTTTTATTTATCGGAACAATCCGATTAAAATATATATTATGCTTGCTTTCTGTTGTCATTTTGGGAGGAACTTTATTTTTATACACAGGCTTTGGTCGTGGGGAGACCTTTAAGGGGCGTGTTGAGTTTTATCTGACAGAAGACAATTCAAAAGGTTACGGAGATCAGATTATTTTAGCAAAAGCAGCCATCGCACGGTCGGGGTTTAAACCTACAGGTCCCGGACAAGGAGTAATCAAAAACGCACTTCCCGAAAAAGAGACCGATTATGTTTATGCAACGGTTTTCGAAGAAACCGGTATTCTTGTCGGTTTTTGGATTTTATTCAGTTACCTCATCCTATTTACTCGAGCCTGGAAAATTTCCAGAGACAATGAGGGAGCCTTTGCAAAACTTTTGGCCATTGGTATTGGCTTTTGGTTTTCGTGCCAAGGTTTGGTGCACATTGCGGTAAATACGGAGTTATTCCCGGCAACGGGACAAACATTGCCATTTATCAGCCGGGGAGGTTCTTCACTATTCACCTCCGGAATTATGATTGGCGTGTTGCTCAATATCAGCAAAAATAGAAAATCAAATCCAAAAAAACAATTGTCATAAAGACATCGGTATAGATAATTCAATACCCACTTCAGGCTTTGGTAAATCAGATTTATTTATAAAAATATTTGATAATCTATATTGGGCATAAATAGCAATAAGTTCAAATCCCAGTCTCGCACGAACACCCCATTGGAAAGGAGCTACAAAATCAAGTTTTTTTCTTGTTTCGGTATAGATAATATTATTCACTTCTTTCTTCATGAAGTGTTTATTCCCAAAAATCCACGAACCATATATTCCGGCATCAAAATAGAGTCCCATTCCGAACATCTCCGCCGGAGCTAATCGGAATCGTTGATAAAATTCGAGATTCAACATTGTTGTCTTTACATATTCTTTATTGTAAGTGATAGTCGGAACATCAAGGCCCCGCACACTAAACCAAGTGGAACCCACTTCGAGATTAGCTCCGAGATTGTACCATTTACATACATTTCCTTTAAAGCGAATTCCAAAAAGCAAGGATTCGGATCTTCCGTAATTGACATCATATTGGTCCGAATCAAAAGGCGGCAGCACAAAACCCCATGACAAATAGGGATGAATGTAGTATTTCGCCAAGGGTCCGAATGAGGATGTTTTATAATTTTTTGCAGGAGTACGTTCAAGCAGATAATTAAAATTTTGGGTATCATATTTGTCGGGAATCCATGGTGCCAGCTCCTCTTTTTCATAAGACAACGTTTTCACTTCATCATGAAAGCGAACCATCAAACGATCTCCTTGATGAAACCGATTTTTTTCAATGGCAAAGGCGGAAGGACCCTGTCTGATAAATTCAATTTGCCAATATGCTTCCAGAGCGCCTTCCGAATTTTGGATATGAGCGAGCAGTACATTTTCCTGTAAATCATCAGGATGAACTACAATATAAATAGAATTTTCGTCTTGCATAAACTGAATGGGAGGAGTTTTGGAAGCAAGGAAAGTTTTCTGAACGTTCAAAAAATAGTCGGCCTGAGGAACCCCATAGCCGTATGCATAATCAAAATAGGGATAATGATCGGCCGATTTTTCCACTTCTGTTTTGAGTTCCATGGCCGTCATATTCGGTCGGGTTTGCCAAGCACACGCAACAAAACCGGCAACCAGAGGACTCGAAAAAGAGGTTCCTGAAGCGGAAGTATAGCCGCCTTTGGGATGAGCGACACGAGCCGTTCCGAACGCCGACACATTGGGTTTTAATCTACCGTCGTACGTTGGCCCATAAGAACTAAAATTGATATGCTCATTGGTTCCTGGCTCAATTCCGCCCACGGAGAGAACACTATCGGCATCTGCCGGAGTAATCAATACGCGCCATGCCCTATCCATTCCCTCATTGCCCATAGAGTTACACACCAACATTCCTTTGGCGGCAGCCATATTGGCCGCTTTGCTTACCAATGATTTCTTTCCGTCCATATCCTTGGGATTATATCGTGACTTGCCGTATCCCAAAGAACTATTGATAACATCTGCTCCATTTTTATCCGCCCACTCTACTGCTTGCATCCACCACACCTCTTCTTTGGCCGGTTCAAGACCAACTTCCGTACGAGCCAATAAGAATTCGGATCCGGTAGCCAATCCCATTTTTTTCCCATTTTCCATACCGGCAATGCAACTCAGCACCATTGTTCCATGCGAATTCCACCCGTACACATCCTCTTTTCCGGCAGGGAAATTCCATGTTTTGAGAATCTGATTATTACCACGTAAATGAGCAAATGCGCGATGTTCATCTACTCCCGGAAAGCCGCCGTCAAACACGGCTATACGAATCCCCTTCCCATCAATTTGATTCTGAACAAAAACATCCCCGTTAAATCGTTGCACCTGTTCAAGCAGTTCATCAATCGATGCCGATTTTCCCTCTTCGTACATTATATTTTCATCGGAAGACGATGCCAATACCGCATCATTATCAATCAATTCCACTTCTTTAACAAAAGGTAAATTCCTGATAATCTCCAGAGACGCTTCATCGGCAACAACAGCCACTGCATTAAACCAACGGGTTTCTCCGACAACCTCATCCGATAATTCCGCAACAGCCGCTTTGTAACTCTCATTGAGCGGATAATCGGAGAACTCATACAGCGAAATATGATTCAATTCACGCCTTTCAATGGCTTTTGCATCAAAATAGGCATACGGGTCAAAAGATACGTTGGCTTTATCCGTAAAGAAAACCCAATAGGTTTGTTGGCCAAAGAGCATTTCTCCAATCAACAAAACAGAAAACAACAACACTATTCTTTTCATGATTATTTATATTTTAAATTAACAAAAAGCAAAAGTACAAAAATTCATCATCTCTTAATATTTTTTCTTTTTATATGGGCGTGTCGGCTACGCCGCCGGCCTCCGGCTCCAAGTCCGCAGTCGGAAGCCGTGATGCCGCAAAGCTGCAAAAAGAGCTTCCTCCGGTCGCTTTTTTGCAGCAGCGGCACATCGGCTTCCGTCTTTGCGGGCTTTCCGCCTACTGCCTCACGCCTTGGACGGCAAGGGGTTTGCGTCTTAGCGGTAATATTTTTCTGCTAAAAATTGACCAAATTCAGGATATTTGTGTTCCGTAAATTCGATTTTTTGGATTAATGATTTTTGAGACGGTGCGCTGCATCTTGAAGATTTGTTCGGTATTTTGATTTGCTACAAATGACAATGAATAGAAGGGGTACACATAACACTGGTTTTGCGTCAGGCGGGGTGTCGTGCAAACTTGAAACTTTGTGTTCCGAAACCCGCCCGAACGCCAAGCGCCAAACCGTTGGGCAGCATCAAACGAAACGGCTAATTTTCGAAAAACAATTCCTTAAACTTGGCAAAATATAAAACTTTGAGGAATTTAAATTATCTTTGTAGTATTAAATTAAAGATAATCATATGCCAAAAATTTTAAGAAAAATATTACTTGACAAACTTCTTGTTCTAAAAGACAAAAATTTTATTATTGTTGTCCGGTAAAATAAGTACCGAGAAACCAATAATAATATCGCAATTTTCTTTATTTCTCTTTCGTACTTTTGTCTTGATACAAAAGTACCAAAAAATCAAGGCAAAAAGAAATCCGCCCGCTCTCCCAAGCAGCTAAGCGGTTCTAACAAAACAAGGAAACGACAAGCGGTTTTGCAAGAACCGCTAAGCTGTTTGGCATTCACAGCACCGCCGCCTCTGCTTTTTGCCGGGCCGACGCGCGTTCTTCGTGGCAGAGATAGTTCTTTTTTGATTAGGGGGCTTACTTTTTCAAAAACAAAATCGTATACTTGATTATCAAGGACTTTTGATTGTTTTTGATGGTTTTTATTTTTTACCGGACAACAATGATTTAAGATATATTCAGTAGTTATTGGGGCACAAAAGCATTAAGACAACTGAGATATACACTCATGTAACAGAAAAAAGTTTAAAAAATATCATAAGTCCATTTGACACATAATAAAATAG
>Ga0116193_1001402_pt1 | contig 19968 bp, 17 predicted proteins | sample AD_UKC115_MetaG_FD_89892 | JGI IMG/M metagenome (GOLD analysis project Ga0116193, IMG submission 89892) | Active sludge microbial communities of municipal wastewater-treating anaerobic digesters from Hong Kong - AD_UKC115_MetaG | ecosystem: Engineered > Bioreactor > Anaerobic > Digestate... | reverse complement strand
TTAAAACCTGCATACGACCAAATTTCTTCCTGATATTTTTTGCAGCAAGAACGGGTTCTTCAAATGTATCCTGAAGAATTGTGGTATTGATCAATCTTTCTTCTCCATATCATTGAGAAATGGCCAGATCAGGAAGAACGCTGTGAACAAAGCCAGAAAAATCCAGATGACTAACGAATAAAGTGAAGATTCCATTGGTCTCCTGCTTTCATATTTAAGATAGATATGACAGAATAACCCGATAATTATCGCAAATCTGTTCAAATGAAATGCGGCAATTCGCAGGACTTGGTGAAAAAAGCGATAAAGCTTTGCGCATAGTTAAAGGAAAACAGTATCGCTGATAGAGTTCATAGGCTTTCTTGCCTGTTGTGAAAATCGCCCGAATATCTGCTTCTGATAGAATGTATTCTATCGAATTTGGAATTGGATTCCTGATACTCTGATCGCTGGCGCCCGCAATTTCACAGGATGCCAAAACATCCCATAGTGCAATTTGATGATGAATTAAAAAATCTCTCTTTTCTTCTGTTGTCTGAGGAATTTCCGTTGCGAATATTTCAGCCAAAACGTGCCAGAATCGATTCCGTGGATGTCCATAGAAGAATCCAATTTCTCGAGATTTTGGTGAGGGAATTGAGCCGAGTATTAATACTTTCGAATCTTTTGTAAAAACCGGCGGAATTGAATGATTGACGGTTTGCAGCATATCTTTATTATTTTTTCTGTTTCATTGAACCCAGCCACAGGAACACGCCGCCAATACATACGATAATTCCTCCAATCCATAGCCAATTGATCCACGGGTTCAGAAAAATTGTAAATTTTCTTTCTTCTTCAGAATCGATTGAATCTGCATTCATGATGATATATAAATCACCGGAGAGTGAAGAAAGTATTCCCGGTACTGTCGTATCCTGATTATAGGACGTATAATACTTGCGCTGCGGTTTGATTAATCCAAGGACGTGATTTCCTGATTCAACTTGAATTTCCGCTTCAAGCGTTTCCCCTTCTTCAGTATCAAATTGTCTGATTTGTTGGAGTGTCAGCGTGTAATGCGCAAAATCTGTCTTTTCTCCGGACGTCAGTATGATCTGTTGTTCTTTTTGCAGAAATTCAATCCCGATGATACCAAAAGCCATGAAGATAATTCCCATATGAATCAGGTGGCTGAGAAGAAAGCGGGAATTTCTCAAAGAAGAGCGGGATAAGTCATTTTTTTCCTTATGGAAAGTGGAAATGATGAATGAAATGAATTCATAGAAAATGATCAGAATAGAGATTCCAAGAAGCCAGAGAATACAGAGTAATCGGATATTTTGGATTTGATGAGATATAGAATAGACAAATACTCCGGCAGCAGCGACAATACCGAATAAGATCAGTAGCATCCAACGTTTTCGGCTGATGGATTTACCCCAGGAAGTCAGAGGTACAAATCCCATGAAGAGAATTAATAGTCCGAAAAGCGGACCTGTCGCATGGATGTAATAGTCGGCGCCTACTGTAATTTCGGTATTTGAAAAGATTTTTGACATATTTGGGAGCAATATTCCCCAAAGGCATAAGAAGGAAATGCCAATTAACAGGATGATTTCAATTGTAAAAAAGCTCTCTCTGGTCAGAACCGACTGAATTCCGGACAATCGAGCTTTTTCAGGATTGGTTCTGATTTGATTTTTACGAAGAATAAGGATAAAAACTGTCAGAAGGATTCCTGTGATGAGGTATGCGGTTAAATACTTGGACAGTGCACTGATCGAAAATGAATGAACTGAAGAAACGAGCCCTGAGCGGGTGACAAACATAGCAAATACAACTGAAACATAAACTACGAAAATTAAGATGGAAGCCCAGATGCGAAAACCTCCTGTTCTGGAGAAACCAATGGCTGCATGAAGATACGCTGTCGAAAGCAGAAATGGAATCAGGGCAGCAACTTCAACAGAATCCCAGCCCCAATATCCTCCCCATCCCAACACATCATAAGCCCAGCGAGATCCAAGGATTAAACCGGCTGCGAGAAAAATCCAGCCAAATATTACCCAGGATCGGCTTTTCTTAATCCAGGTAGAATCAGATGGAGATGTAATCAGAGAACTGAATTCGATGGCTGCAGGAAATATCGTACATATGAAGCCCAGATATAATGCCGGGGGATGAAGTATCATTCCATAATGTCTCAACAAAGGATTCATCCCAAGACCATCTTGAGGAACATATGGTATACAATTCCTCAACGGAAAAATTGATAACAGAATCTCTCCTGATGTATTGGAATGCCAATATCGTTGGAACGGATTGTCAATCCAGAGATGAAGAGCGATGGAAAAGGCAAGGTTGAATAAGAGAAATAAGGCAGCAAATGGAAAAAGGGGTTCTTTCTCCGGTTTGTTTTTTTGTGCCCAGAGAAAAAGGAAAATTGAAAAAACCCAAGACCAAAATAACAAGGATCCGGATTGTTTTCCCCATAATGCAGCGATTTTTAGAAAAAATGGCTGCGAATTACTGATGGTCTGGTAGACAAAATCAACCTGATAGTTATTGGTAATTATCAGCGTAATTAATGCAATAATTGAAAGACTAAGCAACGGAAAAATGATCAGACAGGATTGTCGTCCGCAGCGCAACCAGTTCGGCGAGTGGAAAGCAATACCGAAGAGCAGCGCAACAATTCCGAAGATCGCGGAAAAAAAAGCAAAAAACATGGATGCAAATCCGAGTGTTATCAACATTTCTACTTCCCCGCATTTTCATATTTAGACGGGCATTTCAGTAACAATTCTTCTGCCTCAAATACCTGATCTGAAATCAGTCTTCCAGTCATTATTGCCTGGGTTTTATCTTTCAACATATCGGGTTTGATCCCGTGATAAATGACGTGAATTCGATCCGATTTTGGATTATTTACTGCATCTTGAACGGCTTTTTCCATCCCACCTTGTTGTTCAATTGCTTCATGATCTGAAGAAATATTTACAGCAGTAAATTCCACGATTGAATTTTCTGCATCCGCGGTTATTGAATCACCAATAACGACACCGGCAACGCGAACATTTTTTTCCTGATAGGAACTCGAATTTTTTAATAATTCTTCAATTGTGATGAAGTATTGAAGGCTGCCTAAGGTTGATGATACCAGCAGGTAAATCAGTGCAATTCCAATGACAACGCATCCAATGATGACTTTCCAATTTGTTTTCTTGATGTGATGAACCTTTTCATTCATAGTATTCTCAATTCTTAATTTGGCAGGAAACCTGAACCTGAATGAATTCTTGTGTTATTTTATCAGTTAAATGGGAAAGTTAGGAGTTTTACAACATTTTAAAATTCGAAATATGGAGAGCATGTAGTGTTGTTGTGATATTTTTTACGCTTCGCGTAGAAACATCACACCAGCATAATCTCATTTTTTTTCTCAAAAGGCTTTTTAAAATCATAAATTATTGCTTTGTATATCAAATTACGATGAATATTTTTCCCTTGACGCAAAAAAACAGGAGTGATAAAAATGATACCGTTGAAATTGATTGCAATCTTTTTTATTGCAGACTGGATTTGATATCATGGTTTTTGATTTCAACACAAGAAATCTTTTTGAATTATTGGAGTTAGAATGGGCGAACGTTATATTGGTACTGTTAAATGGTTTAATGCAACAAAGGGTTATGGCTTTATTGGACGGGGCGAAAATGATCCGGATGTTTTTGTTCACTTTTCCGTTATTGATATGGACGGATATAAGAGACTGAATGAAGGACAAAAAGTTGAGTTTTCTATTGAACAAGGTCCACGCGGGTTACAAGCAACTGAAGTGAAACTGATCTCTTAATACAATACCTGACTCAAAATAAAAAACAGACTCCGATTATTATCATTTCGGAGTCTGTTTTTCTATTACAACGAAAGATGAGCAGTATACTACTTTGTTGTGCTTTTTTTGCTTCGAGCAAAGCGATACTGTACGATGTATTCTTTTTTTTTGCCAAAGTCAGGAAAAAAATCAATCGATCAAGAAAAAATCTGCAATTTTTCTAAAAAGATGGTTATGAATCATAAAATATCGAAATTCGGATAGTCGGGTATGTTGGTTTCTCGTTTAATAAAATAACCAATGATTCTGATGTATTCTCCTATGACATCCTTCCACCCTTTTGTGGAAGTCCACCAGAAAAATGGGTGATATTCATCTTTAGACGAGCCATAATATTGCAGATCGATACCAGTATTTCCGAAGGAATCACTGAATATTATTTTTACACGTCTTGTATGCCAGGTATCCGTGACGATAATAGCGGATTTTGCGTGCAGCACAAACATTTCTTCAATGATACCCGTCGCTTCCTGCCCTGTGTTTTTTGCGACGAATTCTGCAAAGTGCAGCGCTCCTTCCGGTACGCCATATTCTTTTAAAAGATCCACCTGATGATATGTATAAGGAATATTGTATTCTCCAAAGTTATTTCCTGTGTTCGTCAGAATAATGTTTTCAGAATAACCTGCCGAATATAACTCTGCTGCGGTCTTCAATCGGCTTGAATCGTTGCCGCTTAAAACAACTATCGCATCAGCATGTTCTAATTCCATTTCTACTGTTAGAAAATTACCGATGAATCCCAAAATAAAAAAAATTCCCATACTAATCAACACTGACAAGATGAAGATCATCCTGAGCCGGAGGATGGTATTTGCCAGATGCAAGGAAGCTTCATGTTTGGGATTTGTTTTATTATTATCTGTCATCTATATATGATAATAACATATTCAACGGCAATGCGGGTTTCCAGCAGCGTTTTGAAATATGAAAAGAATTCATCGCTGTTCTTATGGCTTTGTGCAAAGCGCAAAACCATAAGAACAATAAATTTTCTTTCTCTATTCAAAAAGGAAATCCATATTTCAAATTGCTGAATTTTTGGAATCAACAATTTGATACATGCTTAACGATTCTTTCTGATCGCGTCAGCCATCCTTTCCAGCGCTTCTGAAAGTATACTTCTGGGTGTTCCGAAATTTAAACGGACATAGTCTTCATATCCTTTTCCAAAAGCAGCGCCATCATTGAGACCTACTTTGGCTTCCCTTTCAAAGAATTTCTGCGGGCTGCCTTCGATTCCAAGTTTTGAGCAGTCCAACCATGCCAGATAAGTCCCTTGGATGTGATTCAACTCAATTTCCGGTATTTCACGAGAAATAAAATTAACCAAGAAATCACGATTTGATTCCAGGTAGAGATTCAATTGTTTCAGCCAATCATCACATTCTGCATATGCGGCATAACCGGCTTCTTGTGCGATAAAGGTGACTTCATTGCAGAATCCTCGTATGGATTTCTGAAATTTTTCTCGTATTTCCGTATTTGGAATAATCGCTGCAGAACAGGCCAGACCGGGAATATTATAGGTCTTAGAAGGTGCAATAAATGTGATGGTTCGATTTGAAAAATCAGGATTTAAGGATGCAATCGGAGTATGTTGATAATTCCGGAAAATCAGATCGCTGTGAATTTCATCGGAACAAATGCTGACACCTTTTTGAGAGCAGATTTCACCTAATCGCGTCAATTCTTCCGGAGTAAAGACTCTGCCCACCGGATTATGTGGATTACAAAGGATAAATAGTTTCGTGGTTTTATCGATCTTCTTTTCAAAATCATCAAAATCAATTTGATATGTTTTTTCCTTTTTGTTGTACCATAGCGGATTTTCAAAATGATTTAAATGGTTATTGACTGGAGCCTGGAAGAAGGGAGGATAAACCGGAGTCTGAAAAATGACACTGTCTCCAGGATTACACATGGATCGACAAGCAAAATTAAATCCCGAAACAATTCCTGGAACGAGGATAATAGAATCCCGTTCGATGTTCCATTGATACTTTTCTTTCATCCGCTTTTGAATGATTTCAATGAGTTCGGTTTTATTGATTGAATAACCAAAAATCGGATGCTCCAAACGTTTTTTTATTTGTTCAATTATTGGTGGCGCTACTGCAAAATCCATATCTGCTACCCATAACGGTAAAACGTCTTTTGGATATATTTCCCATTTCAAGGCGTTTGTGCCCTGTCGATCTATGATTTTGTCAAAATCATATTGCATATAAAAACTCCCCCATTTCGATATTTGATCATTTTCTTTTTTTCAGATCATAGACAGTGCTCTGTAAAAAACACGACTTTCTGGCAAAGAGCCAGCGATTCGAAATTTTAAATGCGATTTGATACATTCAGAAAACTTTATTCTCAATGTTCTTTTGAGCTCAACACTCGAAAAACATAACAATTCGTTTTCTTTTATATTCACAAACTCTTTTCAAATTTCGAATTATTGAATCCTGTTTTCTGGAGCTGCTTCAGTCTGAATCAAAGAAGATCCTTTATGATTTTACTGCATATGAGTAGAATGTCGGGACGAAAAAGATTTCATCGTGTTTTAATGGATCTGTTGTAATGCCGGGTTCGGTTCTTTTTAGATCGATTCTGCATTGAGATTTTTCTTCTGAGACAAATTGACTTTGATCATCCAGGTTTCGCTCAATTCCATGAATTCCAATGATGGGATTGTGGATTCCAGCCTGAAGCATCCAATGCAACAGCTTTCTGCCTGCAGCGGGATCAATGCCTGCTTTCGATAGAGCTTCTGTCTGTTCCTTGCCATCTGCCTGTTCCGTTTCCGGAAAATCGATTCGACCATCATAATCCGGTTCCGCAGTAACAGCGATAATCCCCTGCGGTTTACAGCAACGGAACATTTCATTCAATACATTAACCGGATCAGGAAGCCAGAGCAGTAAATAATGGCAGAGGACCAAATCAAATGAATCTGATTTCATAGGAATAGAATTTCCATCGCCGCATATCCATAGCCCTTTTCGAATTTTTTCTGCAAAAACCAACGCGGAAAAATCAATATCCACTCCCCAAAAAGAGAAATTGGAGGAAGCCAATCGATTTATTTGTCTGAGAAATGCACCAGTTCCAGACCCGATTTCTAAGACTTTCCATGGAGGAGGTGTTTTTAATCCGCGGAGTAAACGCCGCTGAAAATTTTCTGTCCACACAGCCTGTAGTTCATATCGGTGATTGATTGTCTCATAATCCATTTCCATATCGCATTTATTGCCTGTTACTCACAGTTATTGGATGAAATAAGAATAGTTAAAGTTTTTCGGTATTTTATAAGCTATTCGAGACATGGGAAGGATTTTCTTCAGTTATGCAACTTTTAAACAAAGCTCAAAAGTTGCACAACTAAAAATTTCCGTTCTTTATTCGAAAAGTCAATCCAAATTTCAATTTGTTGGCCAGGATTGAAAACGATTGAGAAGGAATGTCCAACTAAAAATCGGCAGGTATGGATCGTTGTGGTTTTACTGGTGGTTTGAAATCTTTTGCCAGAGGACAGCCGCCACCGCAGATTTCCAGTAAATCGCATTTCTTGCAGTCTTCAGCAATGAATTTTCGATTTCGGATGTCCTGACACAAAGGCGCATTCCAGATTTTTTCCCAGGGATCTGTCAGTATATTTCCAATTGTCTCATACCAGGATTGACATGGAATGACGGATCCGTCGGGTTCGATACACATGCTGTATCGAGCAGCCGAACAACCTTTTACACCAAGATCATAATCAAGCGGATTGAAATAACAATACTCTGTTGGCGTGTACCAGGTTAGATATTGTTGATTTTCTATACATGTTTTTTCTGCAATTTTCAGCAACGGCGGCAATTCGGATTCATCCAATCCGGTGTCGACTTCCTTCCCGGATCCTGAATAGATCAGGGCGTTCATCCCAACATTTTGAACGCCTAATTCAGCCAGAAAACGCAGCAAACTGACAATTTTTTCCGGAGTAGCGTTTGATCTTAACAACGTGGTATTGGTCATGATGAACATGCTGGTACGAACTGCATTTTGAATTCCAGCTACTGTTTCTTCCCAGGACCCTTTATTCCCCACCATTGCATCATGGATCTCAGCAGAATCCGATTCCAATGTAATCTGGATATGGTCTAATTTCCGATTTTCGAGTTCTTTTACAAACGAATTGTCTTTCAAAGTTCGCCCGTTGGTGTTAAGACCGGTTACCAGGCCCAGGTTTTCAGCCTCTGTCAGCAGATCGAATAAACCCGGGAAAAGAGTCGGTTCTCCCCCTGTGAATACGACATGAGGAATTCCTGCTTTAGCGATTTTCCGGAGGATTTTTTTCCATGATTCAACCGATACTGTTTTTCCGGTTCTCTGCTTTTCATTGTAACAATGACCGCATTCATTATTGCATCCGTAGGTCAATGCAAGATCCATCCTGTATGGTGCGGAAGGGACTTTAGAAAATGGCATGGAGCTGCTGATTCCGCTCTGACATAAATCGCAAACATCGCTTTTCCCATCCAGTAAATCGCGGATTTGCGGAGCAAAAACCTTGAAATCCGCTGAGACCTGTTCAAAGTCTTTTGGATAAATTTTCTTGAAAATCTGATGGATTTCCTTTTCCGTCTTATTATTCATCAGAGCCCAGGTCATTAAGCCGGCGCTGGAATTTAAATAGAAAGTCTGGTTGGCATTTACCCAGAGAATTCCAGTACCATCATCATCAATCCGCAAATGGATTCTGCTGATAATCTTGTCCCCATCTTTAATTTTTTTCTCAAATAATCCTTTATGATAGGTATCACCAAAAAGTGGCAAAGATAACTTTTTCATAGGATTTACCGTCCTCCTCCGCCGCCAGCACAAGCGCATCCAGCACAAGCGCAGGCGCAGGCGCAGCTATGTCCTCCACCACCTCGTCCTGACCAACTACTGCGTGAAGAACTGCCGGATGGTGCACTGATCGGATTTGTTTTTCCAGTCACCTGGTTCGTAAAGCCTTTGATGCTTCCGACGGTTCCAACGCCAAAGTTTCTGACCGAATCGGTAATGGATCGTGCGAATTCAGATCCAGGCAGCGTTGGTGTCGACCGGCTGGTTGAAGTGGAAGGAACGTTTGTCGGACCACTTGCAGGCGCAGAGCTAACTGGGCCGGTTGTCGGATGATAAACAGGCCCCATACGCCACCACCAGGTCGGAACGTAGACTGGTCCGTCGCCAAATATATCTTTTGTCTTTCCTTCAACGTTTTCGTCCAAAATTGCCCAGCCAAATATTTCATCCAATTTTTCACCCTTCAATTCCGGCGAATCAGCATCTTGAACTTGTTGCCATGCTTTTTCGATAATGCTTCGATAATACGCTTTGGTTTCATCCAGACTGTATCCTTTCATTTTTTCCGTGACAGAAAGGATTAAGTCAGTAATTGTCTTCGTCATCTTCGCTTTTTTGTTTTTATCCTCAGATTCATTCATCGCTTCAATGAATCCTGATTCATACTCATACAACTTTTCCGGAAGCGATTTTTCCACTTTGATTACGAGTGGATTCTGGCTGGTGACCGCAATTGCTCCTTTTTTGCTCAAAGAAAAGATGATCATGGAGATGATTTTGTCCATCTTTTCCTCTAATAAAACCGCTGCTTCGACTGCTGTTAAACCTCTTTTAATGCCTTGCCCTTCGGCTTTAATGGCTGGCGGCAGATAACTGCCGGCTAAGCCTTTCATGTTCTTCGCTTTTTTGATGATTGCAAAGAATGACAGGAAAACAATTGAAATGGGGACAACACAAACCGCGATCGAAAGGATTGTGTCAAAAAAGTTGTTTCCTCCTGATGAAGATGGACTATTTGAATAACTTTTCGGATCGCTTATCTGATCTGCTGAAGTTAATATACGCTTCGGAAACATAGCTCCAAAAATATACTCTGATCTGCTGTTTGCTTGCGTTGAATGCCATTCGTATACAACATTTCCATTATCATTAAACCAGGTTTCCGGTTCAGATGCTCCATCCCAATTATGAGGTGTAAAGTAGACTGGATCATTTTCTGTCATTCCGGTTGGCAGCACCAACCTGACTGTTAAGTCAGTGTTCCCTCTGGTAAAATCCGGCGAAAAATAATTCGGTTGAAAGTTGAAACTAATATAATCTTCCTCTTTTGAATTATCCTCGACGTAATAGAGAGTTTTTCCAATCTGCATCGCTTCGACATAAATATCTGCCCGTTTTCCTTTAGGAATTGGATTCCGTGTATTATCGATCGTAATGCCATAAGGAATACCGGTTTCTTGATAATCTGTCCTTGAAATGTAACGAGAGGGCACGGGGTTTCCGTCGATCGATGCTGTGACATTTGTTAAATCGAACTGATTGTTCGGCAGCGCAATGTCAATATAATCAACGCCTCTTCCCTGGTTTTCGATTGTGAATTCATAAGAAACGGAAGCTTTACCGTCAGAGTCAATTGCATAAATTACGAAATTCTCAGGAATAGAAAATCGATAATCCTCGGCAGATACATTGACAGGCGTCATCTGAATCCATAGAATCATTGCCAGAAAAAGCACGAGGATTTTAATTCCGAGAAAACTCTTCTTCTTAAACATTTTTACTCTCCGATTTTCAGAAAAAATTACCATTTTGGTTCTTCTGTTACTGAATAAGAAGCTCCACAATAGGGGCAGATGACAGTCGGCGTGCCATTGACGATTTTAAAATCCGCTGGATTGATCGCGCCGCCGCATTGCCTGCAATTCTGATTCGTCATTTTTACTTCACCAGGAAGATCCACTTGATAGGTAACATGTTTTTCTCCGGATTTTTTACTGCGATTGGTGACTGCCAGAATGGCAATTCCGATAATGATCATGATGATACCAATGATTAATGCGCTTCCATCAAACGGTTGACCGAATGCGCCCCAGATGAAAAGTACTCCAAAAAACAAACTGATAACGGCAAGGATATAAGCAATAATTTTCATTTTTTCTCCAAACTGACAATATTTCCAATCCCGTTGACTTCAATTGCATAGACATCATCAAGGTTAAATGTTTGATATTCATCAATCGTTGCCGGATTGTACACGTAATTTTTTCCTGTATCATCCTGGAATGATACTGTATAAGATACCTGCTCAGCCCCCTTTTTTTGGTTGGAACCAAGACTTAACAATGGCATCCTTGGATTGCTGTCTTGTCCAGTCGCAGTTTTTACACTGATAACACCCCAATCAAGATATGTGTACGTGCATTTGTCATCATATATGATATAAAAACAATCCTGTACTTTTTCGCTGTATCCATTTCCACGATCAACCAGATATGGTTGACCGCATTCTTCCACAGACCCGGGGACATAACTTTCGGATTTTTCTCGGATCTCTTTTGAGCAATTCTCAATCGTGCTATTCGATGGGATTTCATCATACCAGTCTTCTGCTGTCTTATTGACCAGACCGAGAATTTCAATCTGTGTCTTCCATTCTGTATTTGTTACCACAGCGGTTGTCTGATCTGTCTTCAGGAATGCAAAATAAATAGCAGCAAAGCCCAATATCAGCAGAATGATTCCGGCAATCAGACAGCCGCCGGAACCGAGGAATCCTTTTCTTCCGCTTTGTCCTGTTGCTGTCGGGACATTATTCGAAGGGGGTACGTATGAGGTTTTTAAAGGAGAGCCACAGGAAGTGCAAGCCAGTAGATTCATTGGATTTTCTGTGCCGCAAACTTCGCAGCGGATTGTATCCGTAACAGGCGCTTCCTGGGCTGCAAATTTATCTCCTGCTTCTCTTGCCTTGCCCTCGGAAAGCGCCGCACCGCAATTGCTGCAAGTTTTCGCATTTCCAGGATTACGATTTCCACAATATGCACAATAAATATCCGGGCCAGCTTTTGCCTCTTCAATTGCTTTTTGATCCTGAATAAGTTCTTCTTTGATCGGGACCTCAAATTTTACGTCATTGGGCATAGATGCGCCGCAATTTTTACATGAGCGGCGAGCTCCCGGATTTTTTGTGCCACAATTAGGACAAGTCCAAACCATCTGTACATAACCGATTGATTTTTGTGCCATTTCATTTCCTTTGTTGAAAAACCTCACTGGAGGAAAATTCAGAATAATTTCGATTGACTCTCATTATCTATTATATAATGAAAATAATGGCCGACATTTCGAATCCAGCAATTCGAAATATGAGGAGGAATAATTGATGTTGTATTGTTGTTACGCTTCGCGCAATAACAATACAACATCAGAACCGCTCTTTTTTCGTAAAAGGCTTTTCCAAATGTCGAATCTCTGAATAATTCATTGTGAAATACTTTTTCTTATTATTCATAAAACCGGTCAAAAAATTAAAAAGCAGGCGATTTTATTCAATAGACACAACTCCCTTCAGGATCGTGTTCACAAAATTCAAGAGTCAATGATTAATACGAGAAAAATATGGAAGAGGATTCATTAAAAACAAAGTACGTTGAATTAATTCGGGAAATCAATCAACATAATTATCAATATCATGTACTGGATCAACCGATCATCAGTGATGGAGAATTTGACAGATTACTACAGGAACTCCGAAGGATTGAAGAAGCCCATCCCGATTGGATCAGCAGCGAATCACCGACACAACGAGTCGGAAGTTTTGTGTTGGAAAAATTTGGTAAAGTCACACATGCTGCACCGGTTTTAAGTCTGGCGAATGCATTTTCGGAAGCCGATGTGAAATCCTGGCTTGACCGGATTACCAAACTGGATGAAAGAATAAAATACGCGGATTTTGTACTTGAGCCAAAAATTGATGGTTTAACCGTGGTATTAACCTATCAAAACGGAATTCTGGTTCAAGGAGCGACGCGGGGAGACGGAATCATCGGTGAAGATATTACTCCAAATATCCGTACGATTCGTTCGATACCGCTGAAAATTCCCATTAAGAACCAGCAAATCAAGGTCCCCGAAACGCTTGTAGTACGTGGTGAAGTGTTTATGTTTAATTCGGATTTTGAGGAACTGAATGCTGAATTGGAAAAAAAAGGTGAAAAAACATGGCTGAATCCTCGTAATACAGCAGCCGGTTCCTTAAGGCAATTGAATCCCGAGATTACTGCATCACGTCCGCTGCGTATCTACACCTATCAGGTGCTATCATACAGTGGAGGTGAAATTCCAAAAACACAATGGGAGTTATTAGAATATCTAAATGAGTTGGGCTTCCCTGTCAGTCCTGCTTGCGTATACTGTGAAAATGCAAATCAAATGCTCCAGCGGTTAGCTCCCTGGAAAGAAACGCGGCAAAAGCTGGATTATGATATTGACGGCGTTGTCATCAAAATTAACGATCTTCAGATTGCCGCTGAATTAGGTTTTGTCGGAAAAGATCCAAGAGGAGCGCTTGCTCTGAAATTTCCCGCGATGGAAGTAACGACAACATTAGAAAATATTGGGATCAATATCGGACGGACAGGTGTATTAACTCCCTATGCCATTTTTGAACCAGTTCAATGCGGCGGTGTAGTTGTCAAACAGGCTACGCTGCATAATTTCGATTTTATTCGGGAAAAAGACATTCGAATTGGAGACCGTGTAATGATCAAACGGGCTGGGGATGTCATCCCGTACGTGATCGGTCCGATTGTGGATATACGGACCGGAAAAGAACAGGTCTATGAGGCTCCGGATCAATGTCCGGTTTGCGGTCAAAAAGTGGAAAAACTGCCGGGTGAAGTTGCAGTCTATTGCGTCAACAATGCCTGTCCTGCACAATTGATCCGTAATATTGAGCATTTTGCATCGCGTGGCGCGATGGATATTAACGGTTTGGGAATTAAAATTGTCGAACAGATCGTTTCTAACCATCTGATCAATGACATTGCAGACCTTTATCAACTTAAAAAGGCGGATTTGCTCACATTGGAAGGTTTTGGCGAAAAGAAAGCTGAAAACCTGCTTCAGGCAATCGAAAACTCAAAACAACAATCTTTAGGCAGATTAATCAATGCATTAGGTATTCGAGATGTGGGCGAAGTGATGGCTGAAATGCTGGCATCCCATTTTCCTGATCTTTCTGCATTGATGGAAGCTGATTTTCATGATTTCATCATGCTGGAAGGAATCGGACCGAATATCGCGCAGGCAATTTCCGATTGGTTTGATCAACCAACGAATCAAAAAATCATTCAGAAATTAAGAGATGCCGGTGTGTGGCCAAAAAGTGTTGAAAATAAAGCCAGTAATGAAGATGAAAATGCTCTGCTCGCGGGAAAAATTATTGTTGTTACCGGAACATTAGAACGGTTTTCCCGCGATGAAATTAAAGAATTTATCCGACAAAAAGGCGGCAAATCGACAGAAAGCGTCAGTCAGAAGACTTCATTTGTACTGGCTGGTGAAAACCCTGGTTCCAAGAAATCAAAAGCTCTTGAACTCGGAATTCCTGTGATGAGTGAATCCGAATTCTTAGAGCGGTACACCAGACAGGATTGATTTTTGGAAAAAAGCGTAACCAATGAGTTCTTTTTATATTTCGAACAACGGATGAAAAAATGTATATATCTGATAATGAAAATTGAATTCTTTTTTCGTAGGAATTACTGGATCAATGTTAATGAATAGATTACTTTTCTGATACAATTGAATCAGAGAAAGTTAAAAATTTGTAAGCAAAGAAGGAGAGAAACTGCACAATGGAGCAAAAATTCTTTTATTGTAAACATTGCGGAAAAATCATCGGAATGATTTTTGATTCCGGAACACCGACGATATGCTGCGGTGAACCGATGCAAGAACTCGTCCCAAATACGACAGACGGAGCGATGGAGAAACATGTACCGGTTGTGAAAGTCGCAGGGGACACAGTCGAAGTATCCGTCGGCAGCGTTCTTCATCCGATGGCTTTAGAACACTATATCCAATGGATCTATCTTCAGACAAAGAAAGGTGGTCAACGCAAACGTTTATCACCAGGGGATGAACCCAAGGCTGTATTTGTCCTGAAAGATGATGAGCCTGTAACCGTTTTCGAATATTGTAATTTGCACGGGCTTTGGAAAGCTGATATATAATCTTCATCTTCATTGGATCATTTCATCCAACGAACTCATAATCGTTTGCAAAACGATTGAAACTGGAATTAGCCGGCGACTGGTCCATATAGGTTGCCGGCTTTTTTGTTAACCATTATCAGCGTGTTTTTTTCTGTAATTTGCATTTACCCATTCCGATTAACCAAAAAATTGTTTTAATAATGAATACTTCATGCAAAAAAATAAGGACGTCTATTAATTCTCCTTACATTTCAAATCGCTGTTTTTCATCGAATTGATCATCGAGCTGAGTATAATTGAACAAAAAACGATAAAGGATGAAATACATGAGCGAAAGCTGCGGGCACGACTGTAATCATTGCAGCAGTAACTGTGCCGAAAGAAAGACGAAAAATGATTTTTTAGAAAAACCGCATGATTTAAGCCGGATCAAAAAAGTAATCGGAATTGTCAGCGGTAAAGGCGGTGTCGGGAAAACACTGGTAACGTCCTTATTGGCATCGGAGATGAGACGACAGGGATTTCGGATCGGAATCCTGGATGGAGATATCACCGGTCCTTCCATTCCAAAATCTTTTGGAATTTCGATGAAAGCCGGCTCCAATGAGATGGGAATTTTACCAGTTCAGTCGAAATCCGGAATTGAAATCATGTCCATTAATTTGTTATTGGAAAATGAAACGGATCCGGTTGTTTGGCGTGGGCCGATAATTGCCGGTACTGTAAAACAATTCTGGACTGAAGTGATCTGGACAGATATTGATTACCTCTTCATTGATATGCCGCCAGGTACGGGAGATGTACCGCTGACAATTTTCCAATCGATTCCGGTCGATGGAATTATCGTTGTGACGTCTCCTCAGGAACTTGTATCAATGATTGTTTCCAAAGCTGTAAAAATGGCAGAGATGATGGCAATTCCGATTCTTGGCCTGGTGAAAAATATGTCTTATTATCAATGTCCGGACTGCGGAGAAAAACATCAGGTGTTCGGAAACAGTCACCTTGAAGAAATTTCAGCAATACATCATATTCCGATTTTAGGAAAATTGCCCATTAATTCGCAGATTTCAGAGGCTTGTGATGAGGGAACAATTGAAGAAATCCCGGATCCTTGGCTTGCAAAGGCAGTGGATACGTTAAAAGAAATGATGTAATTTTTTTTGATTTGTTCACAAGTTCGAAAACAAACGACAGCCGATTTTTTTACAAATCGGCTGTTTTCTTTCTTTGGAATTCATTTGCACACGGACGATAAAAACGAATCAACGTGTTCTTCTGAGCCTCTTGATAACTTTCATCAGGATTCGAATCAGAAGATAGATTATGCCCACTAAAAGGATCAGAATTAATAGTACGATCACGAAAATCTTATTCGGCTTTTTAATAAGATCAAATATATTTTTACTCCTATCAACTACTTTCCTGTTCTCCTGTGCAGCGTATCGATCCGGTATAACCGATATACCATTTTCTTTTGCGAAAGAAGCAAGGTATTGTGTAACTGCAAACCATTCCTTGATTTCTCTGCCATTCTGATCTTTCAAAACGGATTGATCAAAGTCTGTAATCGGATTTCCCGCCGCATCTTTTGGTTTCACTTTCAGTAAACCGAAAGATTGTGCTTCCACAGCCCCGAGCATTCTTGCAGAATATAATCCGGTTACAATTCGATATAACTGATCATCTTCCAGGTCCTGATAATTCCCGCTATCATCGACAATTTTCACTTCAACGACTCGATTAAATAGCATACGGTTAGGGTTAAAATGAGAGGAGATTCCGCTCCAATACAAGCGCGCAACATTCATTAAAGGAGATACGGACGCATCGATTTCCGCGACAGATTTCAATTCAGCGCCAGTCAGGTAAACCGAGACTAAGGGATAACCGGATATATGATCCGGACCGTTTCCTAACGATAACATCGAATATACGTCTTCTACCGTGATGTCCCCCTCCGGCAGCGATGTCCGAATTACACCCAGCGGCACTATTGCTGTAGTGACGGGGATATAATTTTCCCCTTCTGCTTCTTTGACAATATAGCGATACGCATCACTGATCAGATTTCCCAACGGTTGTTCCCAATTTTCGGAAAACATGGACATCTGATCTGTGAACGTAATAGGATTTTTAGCAAGCACCTGATCATAGCTGTCAAAGCCAAAGAGATCCAGGTATTCCTGCCGTTTGTCTTTAAAATTTTCGATAATTTCAACGAATTCAGGATCTTCCGGTATGGAATCGTTAATCGGAATGAGCGAATAGTTCTCTAATTGCCAGCGGCCTTGATCATTTTGCTTCAGAGAGAGCTCTCCGATTTTTTTCCCATATTCCCCTGCTGAGACGATCAACGTATCTCCAATGACAATGGGTTCTTCAAGGTATGTGTGTGAATGACCGCTGATGATGACATCGATTCCCGGAACATTCTTTGCCAGGATTTCATCCTCGGAGCGTTTTTTGTCTATGTCAGTTCCGCTGTGTGAAAGGGCGATGATGATATCGATCCCTTCTTCGTTCTTCTTGATTGTTTCTATGATTTTTTTTGCTGATTCTGAAATATCAAAAAAAGTCAGACCACTTGTGGGAGCATAACTGGCTGACGATTCCCCCATCAATCCAAATATGGCAGCTTTTACATTCCCTTTTTCGAGTACGAAATACTCAACAGATCCGAATTTCTCCAGTGTTTCTTTTAACTTTTGCGTATATTGACCCTCTGAGTTTTGCCAGTCAATATTCGATTCTACCAATCGGGGAAGAGGATCACCGCTTTGAATGGCGGCTGACAGCATATCTGATAAGCCATCACTCCCATAATCGAATTCGTGATTTCCTAAGGTGGTTGCATCGAATCCCATCAGTCCTAATAATCGAAGTTCAATGGCTTCGAGGGAAAATACCGATTGATATAAGGTGCCCATGGAAAAATCACCTGCATCTAAAACCATTGTGTTCAAATCTTCAGATTTTTTTTGATCAATAATCGTTTTAATCCTGGCAAATCCACCGACTGATTCAGAATTTTGATCATTTGGATCGATATAGGAGTGAAGATCATGTGTAAACAGGATGGAAACTTCTTTACTCTGTGCAGATACTGGTATGGAAACGAAAAGAAGGATAATGCATAGGCAAAGAATCCAGATACGTGTTATTTTTTTCATGATCATTTTCTCCAATACATTAATATTTATTGAGAATCAATCAATAAATCCGTGCGTTACATTTTCGTCATATACTGCGTCAAGAAGTATAGCAATTCGAAATTTGAAAAAATAAATTGTTGCCGTGGCGTTTTCTATTTCTATTTGAACAGCTTGTCCATATTTCGAATAGCTGCAAGCGGAAGTAATGTTTGATTCATCTTATCTACAACGATTATAATCAGACGAGGTACTGATATCAACCTCAGTTAATGATTCGGAATATGGCGAGGAAGACTCCTCTCCTTATTTAAAAGGCTGGAAAAACCTGAAAAATCTGAATCAACCTGCTCCAAAGGAGTAAAAACCACAAACTCAGAAAAAAACAGTCTGTTTGAGCTACAGACTGTTTTAATAATTTGGAGCATTGTTAATCGATATTGTATTAATGAATTTCTATTTCAGGAAGTGCACCCTTTTGTTCTAAAAGATCGAAAAAAGAGGAAACACTACTGCGCATAGGCATGGATATCGGCGACCAGATCTGAAACGGATTCTTCTTTTGTCGCCCAGCTTGTACAAAATCGAACAATACTTTGCGTATCATCAAATTTTCCCCAGGTCGCAAAACTGTACTTCTCTTTCAGTTTACCTAACAAGCTGTTTGGCAGAATGAAAAATTGCTGATTCGTCGAAGATGGAAATAATGGTGAATAACCTTCATCAAGAAACGCTTTCTTGATCTTTTCCGCAAGCTGATCGGCATGCGCTGAGATTTCATAGTACAATCCATCCTCAAAGAGCGCAAGAAACTGGAGACCCAGCAATCTGCCTTTCGCCAGCATCGCTCCTCGCTGTTTGATGATGTACCGGAAATCCTTCTTTAATTCCTCATTTTTTATAACTACCGCTTCTCCAAAGAGTGCGCCGACTTTCGTGCCTCCGATGTAAAAAACATCGCAGCATTCGGTGATGAATGGCAGATCAAGGTCATTCCCTTCCGCACACAGCCCATAACCCATGCGAGCGCCATCCATATAGAGATAAAGACCATATTGACGGCAGACATTGCTGATAGAAACCAATTCGTTTCGATTGTAAACAGTTCCATATTCTGTCGGATTGGAAATATAGACCATTTTGGGTTGAACGATGTGTTCAAAGCTTTCATCATGAATGTGATCCAGATAGTACTTTTCTATCTGCTGCGCTGTAATTTTTCCGCCATCATCTGGCAGTGAAATAACTTTGTGTCCGGTTGCCTCGATGGATCCCGTTTCATGAACATTGATATGACCGCTTGCTGCGGAGATGACGCCCTGATGTGTGCGCAATGCAGCGGCGATGACAATCAAATTTGTTTGTGTACCGCCAACAATGAAATGGACTGCAACATCTTCCCTTTTGCATTCTTTTCGAATGAGCTCAGCTGCCTGAGCACAATATTCATCTTCCCCGTATCCCGGTGTTTGTTCGAAATTTGTATCAGCCAATTTTTGCAGGACTCTGGGATGCGCGCCTTCGCCATAGTCGCAGTTGAATCGAATCATCTTCATGATCTCCTTATTGGAATTTGACCTGTTTGATCACCTATTGATCAGAATCATCCCCAAACGGATTTTGGGGTCAGGTTCAATTTTACTATTGAAAAGAGAATTTGAACGTCTCTCTGCCAGCGATGGTCTGCGTTTCAAATTTCCATAGTCAAGGAAAAAGTAGCAATTCGAACTATGATGGGGATTTTTTATTGTTGATTTATTTTTGTGCGTAGCACAAAAATAAATCAACAATAAGATAACTCTTATTAATCAAAAGATCGATCAAAGATCCGAATTGCTAGGGCAAAAAAAAGGAAGTTCCTATAAAATTGTTTTGGTCAAAAAACACG
>Ga0116193_1001401_pt1 | contig 19977 bp, 13 predicted proteins | sample AD_UKC115_MetaG_FD_89892 | JGI IMG/M metagenome (GOLD analysis project Ga0116193, IMG submission 89892) | Active sludge microbial communities of municipal wastewater-treating anaerobic digesters from Hong Kong - AD_UKC115_MetaG | ecosystem: Engineered > Bioreactor > Anaerobic > Digestate... | reverse complement strand
TTTGCGTCATCGTTCGCTGCATGGCTCCGATCCCCCGCTTGTCGTCGGCTTCGAAGCGACAGGGTCGTCTGCCGCGTTGCGTCGATAGGTGACCCTGCAGCGCCTTCACGCGCTCAGCGTCTCATCGAGCCAGTCGTACATGCGCGCGAACGCCAGCCGGCTCGCGCTCACCTCGCAGTGGGCGCCGGCGCCTTCGGCGTCGCTGAACTTCATCAGCATCTTGCGGCACGTGAGGTGCTCGTGCAACTGCCGGGCCTGGCCGTTGAAGAAAAGATCCTTCTCGGCGTCGCACACCAGCGTCGGGCATTGGATCTGCTCGGCGATGCCATCGCGCAGGTGATGGGCCTGCGCCGCCGCCAGGTAGGCGCGCGGGCTGGCGACCCCCATCGCATACATACCCTGGGTGAAGGCCCAGCGCGCCACGCTGTTGGTTTTCATCATCTGCAGCAGCCGGGCGTCGAGCTGCGGCGCGCTCGGCGCCGACAGCGCCGCCTTGACCTGTGCTCGGCTGGCCTCGGGGATGCCCGACAACTGCGCGGCGCCGCAGTCGTAAACGCCATCGTCGGCGATGCCGGCCGCGATCCGGTGCTCGAAAGCCGCGGCGCGCGGGGCGAGATAGCCGCCGAAGCTGATCCCGTGCAGCGCGATGCGGCGCGGATCGACGTCCGGGCGCTTGAGGGCGAAGTCCACCATCGGCGTGACGACCTTCTCCCAGTCGGGACGGAAGTGCAGCCTGGCCCGGTGCACGGCGGCGAACTGGCCGGGCCCGTCGAAGACCAGCGCGTTCCAGCCGCGATCGACGGCGGCACGCGCGGCGCCCCAATGCATCTCCTCGGCCGAGTCGTCGAATCCGTTGTTGACCAGGATCGTGGGCCGCCGGCGCACCGGTCCGGCCGGCGTGTGGAAGTAGCCCAGCAGCGTCGTGCCCTCGTACGCGATCTCCAGCGGCTCGATCGCCGGCGCGAACAGGGCGGCGGATGCCCGGTAGCGTGCCACCGAGCGCTCGAAGGCGCGCGCCATGCGCGGGTCGTCCGGATTGGCGTGCAGGAAGAACTCCGAGCTGCGGTGGTAGTTGCAGGCACGCAGGTAGTTGTCGCGCGCGCTGACGCGGTGGCCCGGCTTCAACTGGGCGTCGGCTTCGGCGGCCGCGCGATCCACGCGCCGCAAAAAGAACAAGCCCCGCATCGCGGGGCTTGCTGCCAGGGATGGCGGGGCTGTTACTTCTTGCGCGCCGCAATCGCCTTCTCGGCCATGTTGACCAGATCGGTGCCGACCTGGGGCTTCCACTTGTCATAGACCGGCTTGGTGACCTTGACGAAGGCGGCGCGCTCGTCGGGGGTCAGCTCGGTGATGGTCACGCCCATGGCGGCGATGTCTTTGAGCAGCGGCTGGCCGGGCTCGACCAGGCCCTTGCGGGCGATGACGATCTCTTCCTTGCCGGCCTCGACGGCGGCCTGGCGCACGGCCTCGCGGTCGGCCGGGGTCCAGCTGTTCCACACGTCCTTGTTGACGACGAACACCAGCGGGTCGGCCACGTAATGCCACATGGTGACGTACTTCTGCCCCACGTTCTGCAGCTTGGCGGCGGTGAAGATGGACAGCGGGTTTTCCTGCCCGTCCACCGCGCCGCTGGCAAAAGCCGGCTGCGCGTCGGCCCAGCTCATCTGCGTGGGGTTGGCGCCCAGGGCGGTGAAGGTGTCGATGAACAGCGGCGAGCCGACGATGCGGATCTTCAGGCCCTTGAGGTCGGCGGGCGTCTTGACGGCGTGCTTGGAGTTGGTCAGCTCGCGGTAGCCGTTCTCGCCCCAGGCCAGCGGCACCACGCCGGCCTTGTCCAGGATGGTGAACATCTGCTTGCCCACCTCGCCCTGCGTGAGCGCGTCGATGGCGGCGTAATCGGGCATCAGGAAAGGCAGCGAGAACAGGTTGAGCTGCTTGACCTGCGGCGACCAGTTGATGGTCGAGCCAATCGCCATGTCGATCACGCCCTGGCGCAGCGCCGAGAACTCGCGCGTCTGGTCACCCTGGATCAGCGACACGCCGGGGTACAGCTTGATGTTGATGCGGCCCTGGGTTTTTTCCTTCACCTTGTTGGCCCAGATCTCGCCGCCCTTGCCCCAGGGAAAGGCGGTGCCGACGACGAGCGACATGCGGTATTCGCTCTTGTAGTTTTGCGCCTGCGCGGTGGCCGGCACGCCGAGCGTCAGCGCCGCGGCGGCGGCTGCGGCGGTCAACAGGGTTCGACGAAGCTTCATGACGAGGTCTCCTCTTTGGGTTGCTATGAAAAAACGAGCTGTTCGCGCTGACTGCAAGGGCGCTGGAGCTCGATTCGGCTGAAAATCAGAATCCTAGTGCTTGGGGCAGCCACAGCGCCAGCTGCGGCCACACGATCACCATCAGCACCACCACGCCCATGGCCAGCACCAGCGGCATGACCCAGCGCACGGTGGTTTCCATGCTGACGCCGGCGATGCGGCACGACACCATCAGGTTGACCGCCATCGGCGGGGTGAACTGGCCCATCGCCACCATCAGCGTCAGCAGCACGCCGAACCACACCGTGTCCCAGTGGTAGTGCTGCATCAGCGGCCACAGCAGCGGCACGAAGATCAGGAAGATCGAGATGCCGTCCAGGAACATGCCCGCCACCACCAGCAGCAGCACCACCAGCGTCAGCACGCCGTATTCGCCCAGGCCTGAATTGACGATGGCTTGCGTGATCGGGTCGATCACCGCCAGGGTCGACAGCGAGAAGGCAAAAATGCCCGCCAGCGCCACCACGATCAGGATCACCGCCGACAGCTCGCCCGATTCCTTGAGGATGGGAAACAAATCGCGCCACGTCATGGTGCGATGGATCACCATGCCCACGAACAGGCCGTAGAACACCGCCACCACGGCCGCCTCGGTGGGCGTGAACCAGCCCATGCGCATGCCGCCCAGGATGACCACCGGCGCCAGCAGGCCCCAGATCGATTCGATGAAGCTCTTGAGCAGCGGCGGACGGGGCAAATCGGCCTCTGACTTGCCCATGCCGTGCTTGCGCGCCAGCCATACGGCCGGACCGATCAGCGCCAGCCCCACCAGGATGCCGGGGACCATGCCGGCGGCAAACAGCGCCGGCACCGAGGCGCCGGGCACCAGCACCGAATACACGATGAAGGCCACCGAGGGCGGGATCAGGATGTCGGTGGCGGCGGCCGCGCCCACCACGCTGGCCGAATAGGCCTTGGGGTAGCCGGCCTTGGTCATGGCCGCGATCATCACGCCGCCGACTGCCGCTGCCGTGGCCGGCCCCGAGCCCGAGATGCCGCCCATGAACATGGCCACCGCGATGGTGATCAGCGGCAGCATGCCCGGCCCGCGCCCGACGATGGCGGTGGCAAAGTTGACCAGCCGCGCCGCCACGCCCGAGCGATCGAAGATCGAGCCCACCAGCACGAACATCGGAATGGCCAGCAGCGGGTACTTGCCCAGGCCGGCGTAAAAGTTCTGCGGCACCGCCAGCAGGCCGAACCATTGGGTCTGGCTGTTGGCCAGCGCAATGGCCGCCGCACCCGCCAGCCCCAGCGACGCGCCGATCGGCACGCCCAGCAGCATGGTGATGATGAACAGGGCGAAGAGCAGCGTTGCAATCACGGCGCCCGCTCCTCGTCCAGCACCTCGGGCGAGGTGGGCAGGTCGGGGTTTTCGGCCGCCGCCCGTCCGCCGCGCAGCATCAGCCCCACGGCGCGCAGCGCAATGGCGATGGACACGATCGGCAACCAGATTGAGTACCACCACTGCGGCACGCCAATGCCGGGCGAAGTCTCGCCGTAGCGGATGTCGTCCCATACCAGGCGCACCGACAACACGGCCATGCCGATGAACAGCAGCGCGACCAGCGCAGCGCCCAGCACGGCCAGTGCGCGCTGACGCTTCTCGGGCCCGCTGTCGGCAAAAAACTCGATGCGGATGTGGCGGTTGCGCGCCACCGCGCCCGAGCTGGCCACCATCGCCAGCAGGATCATCAGGAACACCGACACCTCCTCGGTCCAGGCAAACGACACGTCGGTGAAGTAGCGCACCAGCACGTTGGCAAACGTGATCAGCGCCAGCAGCGCCATGATGATCACCGTCAGCCAGTCTTCGATGGCCAGGGGCACGCGGGCTTGGGGCGGGGCTTCGGGGGAGGCAGCCGCCGGCGTGGGCGGACTGGAGTCGGGAGCGGGCATGGGAGGACGCGAAGGGCAAAAAAACGGCTGATCCCTTGATCAACCGTCCAAGCGCGCTATCTTAAGGGCGCCCATGCGGCTTTTGACCGGCCGCGCGGCTATCATTGATCCATGCAAACCCTGAGCGTCCTGCCCGTGCGCGCCTTGGCGCACCCTGACGCGGTCCCCATGACCGCCGGCAGTGCGCGCGCGCGCCTTGCGTCTCACGTGATCTGGCGAGTCCGCATGACTCGCGCGGCCCGCCTCACGGCCGCACACACCTGAGCCCGACGGTCCCGCTGCTTCTTCCCCGCACCCGCACAGCGCCACACCGATCGTCGGGCCAACACCGCCCCGGCGCCGTGGCCGCTTGCGTCAAACCTCGCCCACCCGGGCGTCATCCCCTTCGTCCGCCCGCAAAGGAACCCCCATGACCAACCCCGCCTTTGGCCGCACCATCACCGATCTGGACCACATTCGACTGTACAAGCTGCTGCAGCGCCAGGGCGTCACCGCCGCCGATTCGTCGCTGGCCGAACTGATCGACGCCGCCGAGATCGTCACGCCGCAAACCGTCGCGCCCGACGTCATCACCATGCTCACGCGCGTGCGCGTGGTCGACCCAGCCGCCGGCCCCGAGCGCAGCCTGACCCTGTGCTACCCACCCGAAGCCGATGCCGGCAAGGGCTTCATCTCGGTGCTTTCACCCTTGGGCACCAGCCTGCTCGGCCTGCGCGTGGGCCAGACCGCCCAGTGGCGCGGCGCCGACGGCCGGCCCGCCCAGGTGCTCGTGCGCGCCATCGAGTTTCAGCCCGAGGCCAATGGCGACTACACGGACTGAGACGGGGGCAGAGACCGCCCTTGCACAACTTTGCTTTGCCGTGCGCGGACGGCGCGCATGGCGCCCGAAACCGCGGCCCAAAGTGCTCCCTGGCCGCTTTTCAACCCTTGAACGAGTAGGGGATTTGTTTCTGATTGTCCGCAGTGACGACCGCGCCAGTGCAATGAAAATCATGCAGAAGCCCGACGCAAACCGACACATTTGGACTGCTTTTTGTGACCACGGCGCAATAGACTGAATTGCAAGTTTCGAGAGCGGGGAGGGTGAGGGTCGGATGAAGCATCCGGCAGGTGGACGGCCCGCAGCCTGCCACCGCGATCGGGTGCCCCGAGTCGAAACGTCGACAGGAGGAGACAACCATGTCGCAAGCGTCGTGCAGTCTTGAGGGGGACTCGCGATCCGGGCGAGCGTGCGAACACCGCGAGCGGGCAAGCGGTCGCGTTCGCCTGGCTCGTTGGGCGCAGCGTGGAGCCGTGGCGCTGCTGATCGCCGCCGTCCCGGTTGCCTGCGTCAACGCGCCCCCCAGCACCGAATCGGCTGACGCCTCGTGCCGCCGCGTCATCCATGCCGACGTGGTCGCCATCGAGCAGGCCTACGTGCTCAATCGCCACGCCGCCTTCGTGCCCGCCGGCATGCTGTATGCCCTGCGCCACGACGTGGTGCCGCTGGATGCGGCGCGCCCGCTCGGCCCCGGCAACGCCATGCTGCGGCCCGACAAGCGCCCGCGCCCGCTGGTGCTGCGCGTCAACGAAGGCGACTGCCTGCAGGTGGCGTTCGAGAACCTGCTCGATCCGCAGTGGGAAGAAGAGGGCGGCCTGCCGCCGGACATGGGCGGGCGCCTGCCCGCCCACATCGAGGCCAGCGCCGGTGAGCCGACATCGCGCGAGCTGGTGCGCGCCAGCAAGGTCAGCGTGGACAAGCCGCGCACGCGCGCCGCGTCGCTGCACATCACGGGGCTGGAGCTGGCGCCGCTGGGCGCCGCGCAGTGCCCGCTCCATGCCGCCTGCGGCGGCGACGGCAGCAACGTCGGCCTGCCGGCGCAGCAGGGCGTGGTGTTCAACCCCTTCACCCCGCAGTCCGAGCGCGATCGGTTCATGGGCTCGCTCGCCCAGCCGGGGCAGACGGTCGTCACGCGCTGGCGCGCGGTGAAGGAGGGCACCTACTTCGCCTATTCCACCGCCGCGCCGGTGGGCGGCGAGGGAGACGGCGGGCAGATCGGCCTGGGGCTGTTTGCCGCCGTCAACGTCGAGCCCGCCGGCGCGCGCTGGTATCGCTCGCAGGTCACGGCGGACGAGCTGCGGCGCGTCACCCGCGCCGTGCCGGCCGGGCGCCATGCGTATCACGACATCGATTACGAGGCTCGGCGCGACATCGGCGGCGGCGCCACGCGGCCGGTGCTGAACATGCTTGACGGCGAGCGCATCGTGCACAGCGACCTGAACGCCATCATCGTGGTGCCCGAAGGCGCCGGCCGCGGCTCCGATGCCTCCGCCTGCAAGGACGCCGGCAAGCACATGTTCGGCAGTGGCTGCGGCGCGTCGTTTCGCGAGTTCACCGCCATCCTGCACGACGAAATTCACGCGCAGCAGGCCTTTGCCGAGCTGGACGACCCCAACAACCCGCTGCACTACCTCAAGGACGGCATGGGCATCAACTACGGCGCCTCCAGCATGGGCTCGGCCGTGATGTCCACGCCGCTGCAGCGCAAGGTGGGCGTGGCCAAGGACTGCCCGGAGTGCCGCGCCGAAGAGTTCTTCCTCAGCTCCTGGGCCAACGGCGATCCGGCCCTGGTGCTGCAGTGGGACACGGCGGGCAAGAAGGCCGTCGGTGCGCGCTACAGGGACGACCCCTCCAACGTGCACCACAGCTACCTGGGCGATGCGGTGCGCTTTCGCAACCTGCACGCCGGGCCCAAGGAAACGCACGTGTTCCACCTGCACGCGCACCAGTGGGTGCTGGACGCGAGCGATCCGGACTCCACCTACCTCGACTCGCAGACCATCTCGCCCGGGGCCACCTTCAGCTACGGGATCGAGTTCGGCGGCTCGGGCAACCGCAATTTCACGCCGGGCGACTCCATCTTCCATTGCCACCTGTACCCGCATTTCGCGCAGGGCATGTGGGAGTTGTGGCGCGTACATGACGTGTTCGAGGATGGCAATGACCAAGGCCTGTTCAGGCCTGACCAACCGGCCGGCCCCGCCAACGATCCGCGCTGGCGCCGCCTGCCCGATGCCGAGGTGGCGGGTGGTACCGAGTCGCCTGCAATCGTGCCAATCCCCGGCGCCGCGCTGGCGCCGCTGCCCACGGCCGAGTTTGCCGGCTACCCCTTCTACATCCCCGGCCAGGCCGGCCACCGGCCGCCGCAGCCGCCGCTGGACATGGACGTGGCATCCGCGGGCTATGACGCGGCCTCCGGCATCGAGCCCAACCCGGCCGACGTGGTCAACGGCGGGCTGCCGCGCCACATCGTGGTGGGTGGCACGCTCAAGGCCGCGCGCGATGATCCGGCCGCGCGCAAACACGTGCTGGCCACCGGCGGCGAGGCCGCGCGCGTGATCGCGCAGCGCGTGGCGCAGCAGGACCCGATCGCGCTCAACGCCTTCGCCGCCATCTGGGACCAGATCGAGATCAAGCCGCTGCCGCACTCCGGCACCGCGACCGAGAAGGCGGCCATGCGCTTTCACGCCGGCACCCTGAGCGCGGGCGGGCTGGTGCCCACCGCCGGCGCGCCGCCGCACCCCGACTGGTCGCCGCAAGGCAGCGGCTACCAGACCGACTACGCCGCCACCGTGGGCACTCAGCAGCCGCGCGGCGATGCGCACACCGTGTTTCGCGTCAACGGCCGCCCGCCCGCCGCCGGCGCCCCCTATGCCAACCCATGCCCGGTCAACGCGCCGCGTCGCCACTACCGCGCGGCCTACATTCAGACCGAGCTGACCTACAACAAGCACGGCTGGTTCGACCCGCAGGCCCGCATCGCCGTGCTGGAGAACGACGTCAAGGACATCATCGACCCGTCCACGCGCACGCGCCTGCCCGAGCCGCTGTTCTTCCGCGCCAACTCGGGCGACTGCATCGACTTCAAGGCAAGCAATTTCGTGCCCTCGGCGCTCAACGCCGACGACTTTCAGGTCTTCACGCCCACCGACACCATCGGCCAGCACATCCATCTGGTGAAGTTCGACGTCACCTCCAGCGACGGCTCGGGCAACGGCTGGAACTACGAGGACGGCACCTTCTCGCCCGACGAGGTGCGCGAGCGCATCTTCGCCCACAACCGGCGCGTGGCCGCCACCGGCCAGGGCCAGCGCCTGGCGCCCAAGACGCACCCGCTGTTCCGCCCCGGCGGAGACGTGTTCGTCGCCAGCGCGGGCGGCGGTGCCGATGCCCTGGGCTACCGGCGCCTGCTGGACAAGGGCCGCTGTCCGGCGCGCAAGGCGGGCGAGAGCGACGCGCAGTACGAACACCGCCTGCACGCCGATCACCCCTTCTGCGGCGCCCAGCGCACCACGCAGCTGTGGTGGGCCGACCCGATCATCAACAACAAGGGCAAGGACAACACCTTGCGCACCGTGTTCAGCCACGACCACTTCGGCCCCAGCTCGCACCAGCAGCACGGGCTGTACGCGGGGCTGGTGATCGAACCGGCCAACTCGGTGTGGACCCGCGTGGATGCCACGATCGATGCGGGCGACATGGCGCAGGCTGGCGCCGCCATGGCGGGCCCGCGCGGCAACCTGGGCTGCGACGCGGGCACGCCCAACCGCTCGCCGCTGTGCGAAAAGCTCATCGGCGGCGCCAACCTGGCCACCCCGGTGCCCGGCAACCGCCTGCGCGCCAGCGACCCGGTGCTCGGCGTGATCGAGCCGCGCGACGCGCTGGTGCTGCGCACCGACGGCGGGCCGACCGCCACCCTGGCCAACATCATTGCGCCGCGCTGCGCCGGTGACAGCGATTCGAGCAGCCTGCAGCCCGACTCCGGCAAGCGCGCCGGTGCGGCGCCCACGACGGCGTGCGTGGCCAACGACCAGACGCGGCGCGAATTCGCGCTGGCGATCGCCGACTTCGGCATCGCCTACAACACGGCGCTGGAGCCCATCAACCCCGAGCCGCGCGGCGAGGACAGCCTGATGCGCGACCACACCGAGATCCGCTTCGGCCGGCGCCACGTCGCCCTGCTGCCGGCGCGGCCGCTGGGCATTTCCAGCGAAGACCCGGGCAGCCAGTACGTCAACTACCGCCACGAGCCGCTGGCGCTGCGCATTGCCGACAGCCGCGCGGTTGATCCCGCCGATTCGGCCAGCGACCCGCAGGCAGCGCTGGGCGGCTTCAGCTATCGCCAGAGCCGCCGGCGCGCCTTCAGCTCGCAGCCCTGCAGCCCGGGCGATGGCGACCAGGACTGCCTGGGCGACATGGCCAATGCCTTCAGCACCGAGGTGCATGCCGCGCGCGACGAGCAGCTCGCCAAAGAGACCCAGCCGGCGCACGCCAGCCGCGCCACGCGCGAGCTGCTGCGGCGGCTCGGCCAGGAAGGCGCACTCGATGCCGTGCTGGCCAGCGTGGAGCGCTGGCGGCGCGACTTCAACTGCCAGCTCTACCGCAAGGATTTGCTGGCGGGCGCCGGCTGCCGTCCCAACATCGTCAACCGGGAGCCCTGGCGCGAGTTCGGCGATCCGGCCACGCCCGTTCTGCCGGCGTTCGAGGGCGATCCGGTACAGATTCGGCTGATCCAGGGCTCGCAGGAGGCGCAGCACATCTTCACCATGAACGGCGTCAAGTGGCACCGCCTGCCCAGCTCACTCGGTTCAGGCTACACGCATGCGCAGCCGGTTGGCATCTCCGAGCATTTCGAGTTCGATCTGCTGGTCAACCCCGCAGGGCTGCCGGCGGCGGACTACCTGTATTACGGCTCGTCGGTCGATCAACTGTGGGACGGCATGTGGGGCGTGCTGCGCAGCTACCGGCCGCCGTCGGTGACCGCGCGCGTGCCCTCCGTGGTCTATACCAGCGATGCCGCGTCGGCGCGCCAGGCGCCGGTGGCGCGCGGCCGCGCCGTGACGGTACAGCCGGCGGGGCTGGCAGAACTGGCCGGCATGCCGCCACCCGACATCCCGGGGGGCGATCCGCGTGAGCAGGTGTGCAAGGTCGGCGGCGAAAACGCGCCCAGGCGCTTCTTCGAGGTGACGGTGGCGCAGGCCTGCCAGTTGGCCGGCGACTGCGGCAGCGCGCAATCGGCCGGCATCACCTATAGCCAGCGCCAGCGCATCCGCGATCCGCAGGCGATCGTCTACGCCCTGCACCGCAGCCAGCGCTGCGAGGCCGACGACAACGCGCCTGCGGCATGCAGCGAACTGGAAAGTGAGGCGAGCAACCGCAGCGCCGCACAGGTCATGGCCGAGCTGCGCCCCCGCTACGCCGCTGGCCAGGCGATCGAGCCGATGGTGATGCGCGCCGCGGCCGGCGAATGCCTGCAGGTGTTCGTGCGCAACCTGCTGCCGCCCATGCTGGCCGACGGCCCGGCCGCGGGCCAGCCGCTGCCCGAGCGTGCGGCCACGCACGACGCGCTGCCCATGATCACGGACGGCTTCAACCTCAACCAGTTCCGCATGTCCAGCACCGTGGGCTTCTCGGTGCCGCGCCTGTCGCAAAACCCCTTGCATGGCGACGGCAGCAATGTTGGCCTCAACGGTGCGCTGGCGCTGGCGGCGGGCCTTTCGCGCGGCGAAGGCGAGCGCGCGCGCCAACAGGCCACGTCGGGCATGCAGGGCAGCCTGATCCCGCCGTGCCTGCCCGGCGCCAGCGGGCTGGCCTTGCAGCGCTGCCAGCGCTCCTTCCTGCTCAGCATGCTCGAACCCGGCAAGGATCGACAGCCGATCGAGTTCGGCGCGCTGCCGGTGCGCAGCTTCGGCGACGCCGTCAAGCACCCCATGCACGGGCTGATCGGCGCCGTCGTGATCGGCCCGCCGGGCTCGGACGTGTGCAGCGGCAACCGCTTCGCCGGCACCGCACTGAGCGCCGAAATCTGCGTGCCAGCGGGCGGCGGCAAGCCGGCGCGCCGCTACGTCGATCACGTGCTGATGTTCCAGGACGCCGTGCATGCCCTGCACGGCGACCTGCCGGTGCGCAAGCTGTCGGGCGCCGAGGAGCCCGACGACTACGGCATGAAGGCCTGGAACTACCGCACTGAGCCGCTGTGGGCGCGCCGCGGGGGCGACCCGAGCGTGGGCTTCACCGAGCGCAACGAGAGCGACTACAGCCAGGTGTTCAGCTCGGCCGCCACCCGCGCGCCCGACGGCAGCGTGCGCTGCGCCGCCGGCATTGCACCCATCCTGGCCTTTGCCAACCCGTGCGACCCGGAGACGCCGGTGCTGACGGCGCGCGCCGGCGAGCGTGTGCGCCTGCACTTCGTGCACGCCGGCGGTCACACGCGCCAGCAGGGCGTGGCGCTCAGCGGCCACGGCTTCAACCCGTATCCATGGTCGGCCGATTCGCGCCGCATCGACGCGAACGCAGGCTCGGCGCTGCGCGAGGGCGTGTTCAACGGCTTCGGCCCGATGATGGGCGTGAGCGTGGAGGTGGCCGCCGGCGGCGCCTTCCGCGTGCCGCACGACTACCTGGTGGGCAGCCAGGCCAGTTTCCTGCGCGACGGCGGCATCTGGGGCCTGCTGCGGGTCCAGGCGCCGCCCGCAGCGCTGGCGAACAACCCGGCCCAATGAAGGAGCCTTGATCATGGCCATCGTGCAACTGACATCGCCGGCGCTGTTTTCGGCCGGCATCGAAAAGCGCTGGGACGAGGTGGATCCGGTCACGCAGGCCTTCGTGCCGCCCAATGCCTTCGTGTCGGGCGTGCCCTGGCGCTACGGCCTCGACGGCACGGTGCAGATCACCGTCAACGAGGCCGGCCCGCGCGTGCGTCGACGCGACTGCTCGGACACCGACTTCGACTGCAACTTCTGGCTGGGCGACGCCGTCCTCGTGGCCACCGACCCCAGCCCGGATACCGATGTGCTGCAGGCGCCGATCCGGCTGAAGTTCTCCACCGGCGTGCGTGCCGTCGGCGCCTGGGTTGGGGTGTGTCCGCGCGACCCGTTCGATGCCCCATTCTTCGACCAGCCGCTGTTTGCCGCCATGTGGATCGCGCTGGAGTCCGCCCCGCAGGATTGGCACCTGGTGGTCAACGCCGATGGGCGCACGGGCCACGTCTGCGCGCCCGCCACGCCGCTGTCCGCGCCCTTCGTCGGCGCGCGCGCCACCGGCGGCGAGCGCATCGTCGAGGTGCGCTTCGACGCCGCGCTGCTGGGCAACCGGCGCTATGACAAGCTCGCGCTGTCCGAGCTCACCGTGGAACGCTGAAGCTTTGCACCATGCGCCGCCTTGCCTTGTCGCTGCGCTGGCTGGTGGGTCTGGCCCTCGTGCCGGCGCTGTGCACCATGCTCCTGGACAGCGCGCTGGCGCGCACCGACGGCGGCACGATCCGCGACGCCGGCGTGCAGTTGCGGTGGGGCTACCAAAAAAATAGTAACAATGCCAATGACGGCCTGGGCCAGCTGACATTCGAGATCAGCGACGAAGCCTCGGGCAACCCCCTGCGCTACGCACCTGGCCAGCTGGCCGTGTGGCTGCAGCGCCAGCGCCCCACGCTGTCCGAAGGCGAGCTGTCGTGCACCGACCGCGTGAAGTCGCTGGTGTCTACCGGCGTCGGCCGCCGCGCCGACATCGACCTCAACACCTGGCGCATCCTCAGCCTCAACGCCGACCGCACGCTGGCCTTCATCAATCCCTTCGTGGGGCTGAACAACGCCAAGCTGGAGTCCATCGTCACGCTGCCGGGCGTGCCACAGGCCTGGGTGCATGCCCCGTCGCGCGGCGAGCTGTGGGTGCTGGCGGGCGGCACGCCGGCGCGCCTGGTGGCAGTGGACACGCACCGCCGCGAAGTCGTGCGCAGCATCGAGCTGCCCGGCGACGGCGCGGGTGCCACGCTGGCGCTGGACGAACGCGCCGGGCGCGCCTGGGTCGCGCTGCCGGCCACCGGCCGCGTTGCCGTGCTCGACATGGCCGTGCGCGATTCCGGCTGGCGCAGCGCGCAGGCGCCCCGGGTGCAGGCCATCCAGTCTGTTGACACGCCCGACGGCGCGGCGCTGCTGAGCACCCACGCCGACGGCCGCCTGCTGCGCTGGGGCGCCGCCGACGCGGCCGGCGCGCCCGCCGTGCAGCGCAGCTGGAGCCTGCCGCAGCCGGCGCGGCAGCTTGCGTTCAGCCCGCTGGCGCGGCGGCTGGTGGCGCACGACGGCCAAGCGCTGCTGGCCATCGACCCCGAGGGCGTCGCGGTGCGGCGCCTGGCGCTGGGGCACCCCGTGGCCGACGTGGCGGTCGTGGACGAGGGCCGCTATGCCGTGGCCGTCGGCGGCGATCGCATGAGCATGGTGGACCTGGCCTCCGGCACGGTGCACGCGCGCTCGGCCACCGTGCCCGGGGCGCGGCGGCTGGCGGTGACGCAGCGCTTCGTCTATGCCGTGGGCGGCGACGAGGCCAATGCCGACCTGTGGGCATTGGCCGACCTGCGCGCCGCCCGCGTGCAGCCGGCGCGCATCCTGCTGGGCAGCGCCGGCGTGCCGCGCGATGACGGCGCCAGCCTGCGCCGCGCCATCGTGGCCCAGGATGGCGCCGGCCTGCTGGTGGCCAACGCGGCCGACCGGCTGATCTACCAGTACGCCGAGGGCATGATGGCGCCCGTCGGCAGCTACTCCAACTACAAGCGCACGCCGCTGGCCATCCAGCTGCTCGACCTCGCCCCGCGCGAAGTCGCGCCGGGCCGCTACCAGGTGCCGGTGCGCTACGACACCGGCGGCGCGCATCACCTGATCGTCAGCGGCGCCGGGCCCCGCTTTGTCGGTTGCGACCGCGTGGCACTGCCGATGACGGCCGGGCAGGCCGAGCGCGACGCGGTGCCCGCGTTGCAGGCGCGGCTGGTGGAGGACAGGCCGCTGGCCGGCACGCAGCGGCGCATCGTGGTGGCGCTGAGCGAGCAAACGCCGCGCGGGCGCAGCCAGCCGCTGGCGCGCGTGGGCGACCTGACGCTGCTGATGTTCGACAAGCGCAGCGGCTGGCAGCGCCGCGTGCACCTGGGGGAGCTGGCGCAGGCCGGCGATGCGGCCGGGCGCTACGCCGCCGAGGTCAGCGTGCCGCAAGGCGCGGTCTATGACCTGTTCGTGGGCAGCGTCTCGCGCGACCTGCCCTTCGTGCGCGGGCGCGTGCAGGACGGGCCGCAGGCGCCGGGGGCACGGCCATGAGACGGCGCGGGGCCCTGGCCACGCTGGGTGCGGCCTGCGCCGGCGGCTGGGCGGCGCCGGCCCGCGCGCAGGGCGACAGCAGCCGCGTGACGGTGCCCGACGCGCGCCTGCTCGACCAGGCCGGCGGCGCGCAGCGGCTGCGCGCGCTGTGCGATCGGCCGGTGGTGGTCGGCTTTTTTTACACCGGCTGCTCCACCGTGTGCCCGCCGCAGACGGCGATGCTGCGCGCGCTGCGCCAGCGGCTCGATGCCGCGCCCCGCGGCGCGCCCGGCGTGCGCCTGCTGTCGATCACGGTCGATCCGCTGGGCGATCCGCCCGAGGCGATCCGCGCCTATGCCCGGCGCTTTGAATTGCGTTTGGGCCTGGACGCTGGCTGGCTGATGCTGACCGGCGATGCCGCCGAGCTGCGCCGCGTGTGGACGGCCTTCGGCGTGCCGGTGGGCGACCCCGAGGCCCACTCGTCGCTGCTGTGGCTGGGCTCGGCGCGTGGCCGCTGGACGCGCGCCTCGGCCCTCACGCCCACCGACACGCTGGTCGATCTGCTGCGCGGGGTGGCTGCATGAAACGGCTGGCCGCCATCCTGCTGTCGCTGCTGGCCGCCTGCGGCCCGTTTGGGGCCGCAGCCGCGGACGACGAGGCGCTGGCCGGGCGCGGCCGCGCGCTCTACCAGGGCCACGCCGCCTTTGCCCGCGGCAGCGAGGTGACGGCCTTGCGCCTGCCCGTGGAGATGGCCGCCTGCGCGCGCTGCCACGGTGCCACGGGTGCCGGCGGGCGCGAAGGGGGCCAACCCGTGCCGCCGCTGCGCGCGGCGGCGCTGCGCCAGCCGCGCGATGGCCGTCCGGCCTTCAGCGATGACGCCGCCGTGCTGCGCGCCATCACGCAGGGCCGGGGGCGCGGCGGCGCTGCGCTGGCGCCGGCCATGCCGCGCTATGCCCTGCAGGTGGGCGAGGCCCAGGCGCTGCTGCCCTATCTGCGCCGCGTGGGCACCGACACGGACCGCCCGCCCGGCGTGAGCGACGGCGCCGTCCGCCTGGGCGCCGTGGTGCCGCTGGGCGGGCCGGCAGCGGCCACCGGTGCGGCCATCGTGGCCGGGCTGCGCGCCGGTTTTGCCGAGGCCAACGCGCGCGGCGGCGTGCACGGCCGGCGCATCGAGCTGCAGGTGCAGGATGCGCGCGCCGGCGTGCGCCAGGCGCTGGCCGCGTGGCAGGGCGAGCCCGTGTATGCGCTGGTGGGCGGCCTGTGGAGCGAGGCGCAGGAAGGCGCCGACGCGCTGCTCGCGCAGGCCCACCTGCCGCACATCGCCACGCTGGTGGTGCGCGAGCAACCCCCGCGCGCCGCCGACTGGTCGGCCGACCTGCTGGCACCCGTCGCGCTGCAGCGCGACGCGCTGGTGCAGGCGCTGGCCGCATGTCCCGCCGGCGCGCGCCTGGCGGTGGCGCATGGCGAAGGCGCGCCCGCCACCGCCAGCGCCGACGCGCCGCGCTGGCTTGCGCCGCAGTCCGACTTGCGCGCGGCATTGCGCCAGATGCCGCCCGGCTGCATCGGCTACACGCTGGCCAGCGCGCCGGCGGTGCAGGCCGCGCTGCCCGCGGGCTGGACGCAGACCCTGGTGCTGCCCATGCCCGCCGCCGTGCTGGAGTCGGCCGCTGCCGGCGAGCGCGCGGCCACGCCCTGGTACCGCCTGGGCCTGGCCGCCGCGCGCCTGACGACCGAGCTGCTCAGCCGCGCCGGTCGGCAACTGCACGAGCGCGCGCTGCTCGATGTGCTGGATCGCATGCCCGAGCTGGAGCTGTCCCCCGGCCTGCCCGTGCACTACGGCCGCCAGCGGCGCCATGGCTTCTCGCCGCTGCTGGTGCCGCTGGGCGTGTCCGCCGATGCCGCCACACCCACTCTTCGCCAAGGAGGTTGACATGACACCCACGCCCGTCATTCGGATCACGTGCAGCGCCGCGCTGGCCCTTGCCGCCGGCAGCGCCCTGGCGCAAACGCCCAACCCCTCGTTCAACCTGATCGGCCACATCGAGCGCTTTGCGCTCACCGCACCGGGCGACCCGCTCAGCGCCGCGACGATGACAGTGCGCGGCATCCCGGTGACGCTGCCGCGCAGCCTGCTGGTCACCATGCCTGGTCAGTACATGACGGCGCAGGACCTGTTCCGCGGGCCGCAGGGCGGTAGCACCGTGCAGAACGCCAGTGGCCTGGCGCTGGCCGATGCGCCACCGCCGCGCGTGGCGTTCGAGGCCGAGCTGCAGGGCAACATCGTCGGCGGCCAGTACATCGCCGGCGTGGCGCGCATCAACCAGGGCGCGCTGCACGTCGGCAATGGCGTGATCCAGGCGATCGACGGCGCAGCAGGCGAGCTGCGTGTAGGCGCGCCCGGCGCGGCCGTCGGGGCGCGCGTGCGCCTCAACGACCCCAAGGGCATCTACGGCCAGGCCAATGGCGCCGGCGCGAAGGCCGCGCTGCCGCTGGACCAGCGCTTTCAGCTTGACCCCGACAACTCGCCCGTGCATGCGCGCACCGGCTTTCCGGTCTGCATCCCGCGCGCGGCGGGCGATGCCCGGTGCCCGGCCGGCAACCGGCCCGCGGCGCCAGCCGACAAGCGCTTTACCTGCGGTGCCGTGCGGGCCGAACCCCTGGCGCCAGCGCTGGCGGGTTGCGACGCGCGGCTGCCTGCGCCGCTGCGCGTGGGCGACCACGTGGCCTACGTCGGCATGCTGCAGCCCGACGGGGCGGGCGGCTTCATCGTCGCCGCGCACGGGCTGGAGGCCGAGCTGGGCATCTACACCTCGCCCGGCGCCGAGCCGGTGTACCTGTACATCGAAGAGGCGCTGATGGGCACGCTGGGCGAGATCTTCCCCGACCTGCAGCAAGAGGAAACCTCGCGCGTGCGCGTCGTCGGCTTCACCACCGACCCCTCGCGCCCGGTCGAGGTGCGGCTGATCGATTCGGGCCGCAACGAAACCGGCACCACGCTCACCGGCCCCGCCGGCCTGCCGCCCTCCAACGGCCCGCAGTTCGGGCGCTTTCGCAACACCTGGCCGGCCAAGGACAACGCCCGTGCCGTGCGCCGCGACCTCCAGGCGCGCGTCATCGGCAGCCCCAACGCCGAGCTGGCCAACGGCCTGACCTCGGGCCTGTACGTGGCGCCGATCGGCGAATACATCGGCCCCGAGGCCACGCGCTTCGGCGTGCCGGGCCACCAGCCGCCGATGCCGTTCGAGAACTTCTGCTTTTTGGCCAAGGGCGGCGGCACGTCCGAGACCGGCGCGGGTGTGCAGAACCTGGCGCGCCTCGATCCGTTTCCAGAGTCGGGCCATGCCGACTCGCAACCCGTCGGTAGCGGGCCGGCGCGCGCCTGCGACGCGCCGAATTGAAAGCGCAGCGGCCGACGCGGGCGATCCCGATTGGTATCAAAACAATAGCTGTTTGCGCTTGATTGGCAAGGGCTGCACGCCATTTTTGCGTAAATATTGGGCGTCAACGGCAGCATGAGGCCAGGTGCGAAAATCGCGCCATGACCGCTCCGCAGACCCTCACCCTCACCCGCCCCGACGACTGGCACCTGCACGTGCGCGATGGCGCCGCGCTGGCCGCCGTGGTGCCGCACACGGCGGCGCAGTTCGCGCGCGCCATCATCATGCCCAACCTGCGCCCGCCGGTGACCACGGCCGCGTAGGCGCTGGCCTACAAGGCGCGCATCCAGGCGGCGGTGCCGGCCGGCGTGGCCTTCGAGCCCTTGATGACGCTGTACCTCACCGACAACACGCCGCCCGATGAAATCGCCCGCGCCAAGGACGCCGGCGTGGTCGCGCTCAAGCTGTACCCCGCCGGCGCCACCACCAACTCAGATGCCGGCGTGACCGACGTGCGCAAGACCGCCAAGACGCTGGAGGCCATGCAGCGCGCGGGCCTGCTGCTGCTGGTGCATGGCGAGGTGACCGACCCCGAGATCGACCTGTTCGACCGCGAGGCCGTGTTCATCGACCGGGTGCTGAGCCCGCTGCGCCGCGACTTCCCCGAGCTCAAGATCGTGTTCGAGCACATCACGACCAAGGAAGCGGCGCAATACGTGCAGGACGCCGGCACCCACCTGGCCGCCACCATCACCGCGCATCACCTGCTGTACAACCGCAACGCCATCTTCCAGGGCGGCATCCGCCCGCACTACTACTGCCTGCCGGTCTTGAAGCGCGAGCAGCACCGCCGGGCGCTGGTGCAGGCGGCCACCAGCGGATCGCCCAAGTTCTTTCTGGGCACCGACAGCGCCCCGCACCCCGCGCAACTCAAGGAGCACGCCAGCGGCTGCGCCGGCTGCTACACCGCACATGCCGCGCTGGAGCTGTACGCCACCGCTTTCGACGCCGTCGGCGCGCTGGACAGGCTGGAGGGCTTTGCCAGCCACCACGGGCCCGACTTCTACGGCCTGCCGCGCAACCAGGGCACCATCACCTTGAAGCGCGAGACTTGGACACCGCCCGAGAGCTACCCCTTTGGCGACGCGGTGGTCAAGCCGCTGGCGGGAGGCGAGCCGCTGGGATGGAGGCTGGCGGCATGAACGCGACGCGAACGGAATCGACCGGTCGCGGGACTTCACGGAACCTGGCCATCTTTATCGACGCCGACAACCTTAACGACTCGACCGCGCTCGACCACGTGCTGACCAGTGTCGGTCAACTGGCCGACCGTATCGTCTATCGCCGTGCTTACGGCCGTGCCGAGAGTCTGCGGGCCATCGAAGCCGTGCTGTGGCGCCATGGCGTGCGTCCGGTGGCGAACCTGATCGTGGACAAGACGACGACGGACAGCGCACTCGTGATCGATGCGGTGGAAGCGGTATGCCGCCAGGACATCGAGATCGTCGCGATCTGCTCCGGTGACGCCGACTTCGTTCCGCTGGCGATGTGGCTCCGTGAGCGCAATTGCCGCGTGTTGTGCTACAGCCTGCCCAACAAGATTTTTGCCAACCCGGAGAGCTTCTATGACGAGGTGGTCCTGATCGACGTGGTCAGCGATTCAATGCCGGCGCCGCTCGAACCGGTTGCGACTGGGGACGCGGCGCGGGCGCTCACGTTGGAGGCGAAAGCCGCCAAGACCAAGCCGGTGAAGCCAGCCATACCGATGGCGGCGCCTGCTCCGGGTGGCTCTGCTGTCAAAGCCATTCTCAAGGCGCTCCCCGAACTGACGAGCGGTCAGTCCCTGCATCTGAGCGTCGCGGCCAAAAAGCTGCGAACGGCCGGGCTGCTGGCGAAAACGGCCAGTTCCACGGCCTTGTTCAAGCGCCACGCAGGTCAGTTCGAATTGACGCCGGTGCAGCAACCGAACACGGTTCGCTACCGACGATGAACTCATTTGGTGCAGCATCGTAGGACGGGTTCGTGCAGCGTAACCCGACGTGGGCTTGAGCGGGGCAATGGACGCGTCTTGCGTCGGGTTTTCGTTCCTCAACCCGACCTACGGCCACGGATACGGCGCCCACGCCTGCGTAGGTCGGATCCGCGCAGCGAATCCGACGGCTTTTTCGCCACTCACCGCACCGCAAACCGCTCCACCGCCCGCTTGCGCCCGCGCTCGTTGTAGACGATGGCGACGATGGGCCCCAGCGACAGCAGCAGCAGGCCCCAGGGCAGGGGCAGCCCTTGCGCCACGG
>Ga0116193_1001399_pt1 | contig 19985 bp, 17 predicted proteins | sample AD_UKC115_MetaG_FD_89892 | JGI IMG/M metagenome (GOLD analysis project Ga0116193, IMG submission 89892) | Active sludge microbial communities of municipal wastewater-treating anaerobic digesters from Hong Kong - AD_UKC115_MetaG | ecosystem: Engineered > Bioreactor > Anaerobic > Digestate... | reverse complement strand
TGCTGTTTACGCTCCTATCGCTTTTCGGCATGCCGCAAATAGTCGATAATCAGTTTAGCGTTCCAAGCGATACAAAGGTTTCACGCCAAGCAGTCTACGTCGGCCAAGTCGAGGAAAACTCCCCGGCTAGCCAAGCTGGCTTACGGGAAAGAGACGAGCTCATCAGTATTGCGTCACAGGGCAAAACCGTCACGGTGGCAGGCAAAAAACTACAAGACCTCACCAAAGATTTTGCGGGACAAAAGACCACCGTGGAGTACAAACGGGGTGGGGACGTGCAAACCACGGCAGTTCAGTTCCGCACATCGCAAACAGTCGAGGCCAGTAAAAATACTGATCATCCGGTAGGATATCTCGGCATAGTGCCGCAAGAGATCACGCTGACTCGTTCCACATGGTCAGCTCCCATAATGGCCCTTGGACTTTCGGGGCAGTTCACTCAGCTGACGCTGAATGGCTTGTGGCATGCGCTGCAGGGACTTGGGGGTATTATCGCGGGGGGTGTGACCGGCAATACTACAGCTCGGCAGCACGCCCAGACAGAGGCGAGCAGTCAAGTTTCTGGCCCGCTCGGTATATTTTTTGTACTCAAAGGCGGTAGCTCGCTCGGCATCCTTTTCATGCTCTTTATCATCGCTATCATAGCCCTGACACTTGCTATCATGAATGTCTTGCCGATTCCGGCTCTTGACGGCGGACGGCTGTATATGATGCTGGCTTCGCGGCTCACCAAAGAAAAACGGCTGACGGCTCAGATGGAAGAAAAGATCGTGATGGCAAGCTTTTTGCTGCTACTCGGTCTCATAGTGCTTATCACTCTCGTCGATGTCAAACGATTCTTCTGACTCTGAGCGTCTGCGCCGGAGTGCCGCTGTGCAGGAGCGTACCTCTCCGGTCACGCTCTCGACTCGTCGTATTCCTTTGTTATTCAGAAAAGAGGCCGCCGTACCTACCAACCGAGAGGTTTTAGACGGCGCGGAGCAGAACTCGACGGCGGCGTGGGGGCCGAGGGCAGCGATTTTTTATTCACTATTTATCTTTATTGCCGCTCAAGTAGGGGTGGTGTTTGCGCTGTTTTTTGTGTACCAAGCGACCGGACATAGCGCACAACAAGCCGAAGCATGGTTTAGCCATTCGATTTCGGCCCAGTTTTTGTTCATTTTGTGCGCAGAGTTGCTAACGATAGCCGGAGTAGTTTGGTTCGTCAGAAGACGCCGGGGCAATCTAGCTCAGCTCGGTATCGATGCGCCCAAGGTGTCGTACATTTTTCGGGCACTGGCAGGTTTTGGCGTGTATTTTTTCGCGTTTTTTGCCGTTGCCATACTGGCAAAGACAATCATGCCAGATCTCAATGTCGAGCAGGAGCAGGACATTGGGTTTGACACTGCTCATACGACGATTGACCTAGTGCTAACATTTTGTAGTCTCGTCATCTTGCCGCCACTCGCTGAAGAAGTGCTCTTCCGTGGGTTTCTCTACGGCGGGCTGCGACGGGCATTGCCATTTGTCGTCGCGACGGCGCTGACGAGCCTCATCTTTGCCGCTGGGCATCTGCTCGGGGGCAAAAGTGGTGAGCCACTGCTCTGGATTGCTGGCATCGATACGTTTGTTTTGTCATGGATACTGTGTACGGTTCGTGAAAAAACCGGCAGCATATTGCCCGGTATTCTCATCCATGCCATGAAAAATCTTCTAGCATTTTCGGTATTATTTTTGCGGAATTAGAGCCACATAGAGTACAATGACCCGTAATGAACTGTGTCTGTGCTGCCTTTGAACTTCGTATGATGCCGCGCCCGCGGTAGGTATAGTACATTCACTGAAAAACAATTACCCGATTTTCACACTCCCAAGTAAAAAACATATCTGTTAAAGGAGCCGTCCCCGATGAAACCAATGAAAGTGTCACGCATGTTTACCAAAACGCTCAAAGATGCGCCGGGTGATGAGGTGGCCCGAAACGCTCAGCTGCTCATCCGTGCTGGTTTTGTGCACAAAGAGCTCGCTGGGGCATATGCCTATTTGCCTCTTGGGCTTCGCGTTATTGAAAACATCAAGCAGATCGTACGCGAAGAAATGAATGCTGCCGGCGGCGAGGAACTTCTCATGACCGTACTGCAACCGAGTGATATATGGCAAAAGACAAATCGCTGGGACGACGCGGTGGTTGACAACTGGTTTAAGACCAAGCTACTCAACGGCACTGAGCTTGGCGTGGGGCTGACCCATGAAGAGCCGGTTGTTGACGCCGCACGTCCATACATCACCTCGTACAAAGACCTACCTCGTAGTGTTTACCAGATCGGTACGAAATTTCGCAACGAAAAGCGTGCTAAATCTGGCGTGCTCCGCGGTCGAGAGTTTATCATGAAAGACCTCTACAGTTTTGCGCGTGACCAGCAGCAGCATGAGGAGGTTTACGAGCGTATCGCTGAAGCCTATATGCAGGTGTATCGGCGACTTGGGCTTGGCGACGAGACGTTTCGGGTAAAGGCTGACGGCGGTATTTTTACAAAACGTTTTAGTGATGAGTTTCAGACTCGTAGTCCGATCGGCGAAGACACGATCTTTGACGTACCTAGTACGGACCTGTACTACAACCAAGAGATTGCGCCATCACGCGCAGTGACCGAGGAACAACCAACTGAGCAGCTTCAGGTGGAAGAAAAACATACGCCCGGCGTGGTTGGTGTGGAACAGCTAGCCCGTGAGCTTGGCGTGCCGGTCTCTCGTACGGTCAAAACCATGCTATATATCGCCGATGATGCGGTCGTTGCGGTTGCGCTGCGAGGAGACTACAGTGTCAACGAAATCAAACTCCGCCACGTACTGGGTGCAAAATCTGTCGCGCTTGCTGATGCTGAGACGGTACGACGGGTGACAGGCGCAGAGGTCGGCTATGCTGGTCTCATTGGTTTGCCCGAGGAAGTAAGGTGGGTGGTCGATGACTCGGTCGAACCGCTCGTCAACTTTGAGCTCGGCGCCAACAAAACAGATTACCATACTGTCAATGTCAACTGGGAGCGCGACCTTGCTCGGCCCGAAACTTTCTACGATGTCAAAGAAGCCAAAGCCGGCGATATCCACCCGGAATCGGGCAGCACCTATGAGGTTTTCAAGGGTGTCGAGGTCGGCAACATTTTTCCGCTCGAGACGAAATACACTGATCTGCTCGATATGTACTATACGGACGAGCATGGTGAGCGGCAGTCATTTATCATGGGATGCTACGGGATCGGCATTAGCCGTCTCATGGGTGTGATTGCCGAACATTTTGCCGACGAGCGCGGTTTGGTGTGGCCGATGGCGGTTGCGCCCTATCAGCTGATTGTTGTCCAGTTGGGTACAGATCCCACAGTCGTACAAGCCGCAGAAAATCTGTGCGATATCGCACAGTCATGGGGGGTGAGCGTGCTGTATGATGACACCGACAAACGTCCGGGCGAGAAGTTTGCTGATGCTGACCTCTTGGGTATCCCGCATCGCGTTGTCGTGAGCTTGAAAACCATTGAGGCAGGGCGGTATGAGTACAAGGCACGTACGTCGCTCGAACCAAAAATGATGACAGTGGAAGAACTAAAAAATCAGTTGACGGCGTAAAAGTAAGTCGGTACTATAGCAGGACTTTATCGAAATCGAAGACCGCTGAATTGCAGCAAACAAAGGAGGGTAGAAGTATGAAGAAACTATTTCATTTGACCAAAGAAGGTATCGCCGAGCTAGAGGCGGAGAAACAAACGCTGCTCAAAAAGAAAGCCGAAACGGCCGAAGCGATCAAGACCGCCCGCGAGCTCGGTGACCTCGCCGAAAATGCTGAGTATCAGTCGGCGCGTGCAGAGCAGGAGCGCACAGAGGCGCGCCTCGACGAAATAGAGCACATTCTCGCTAACGTCGAAGTGATCAAGGCCACGCACAAAACATCTGTCGGTTTGGGCTCGACGGTCACCTTGAAGCACCCAGAGGGCAGAGAAGTAACCGTGCAAATCGTCGGCACCATAGAGGCCGATCCGGCAAACGACAAAATATCAGACGAATCGCCGATCGGCAAGGCCCTGCTGGGCAAAAAAGAAGGTGACAGCGTCGATATCGTCAAGCCGGCCGAAACCATCACCTACCAAGTCCTCACCATTCGCTAGTAGTTTACAATTGTGACCACAAGCGCAATAATACGTACTATAACTCAGGAGGAAATGGGATGGAGCGGACAGAGAAAAATGTCACAGATGAGGTGAAAATGTCACAGACAAAGGCTGTGACGGTGCGGGTCAATCCGTGGTGGCTCAGCGCGCTCCTTGCCCTCGGTCTTGCGGCCACGGTGGTGCTGTGGCATCCGTGGAATGCGAGCCCAAAGGCGGGCGACCGGACGGTGAGTGTCAGTGGTAGCGCGACGCTCAAGGCCGAGCCGGATGAATATGTTTTTTACCCAAGCTATGAGTTTAAAAACGCCGATAAAGCCGCTGGTCTCGCCGAGCTTACTGCCAAAAGCGACGAAGTGCTGGCGGGACTTAAAAAAGCCGGGGTGGCTGACAAAGACATCAAAACCGATGCGAGCGGCTACCGGGATTATTACTATTACGATCAGGAAAGCAAAATGCACACCTACACACTGCAGGTGACAGCCACGACCCACACCCGCGAGGCGGCACAAAAAGCACAAGATTACCTCATGACGACGGACCCCACGGGCGCGGTGACGCCGCAGGCGACATTTAGCACTGCGAAACAGAAAGATCTCGAGTCAAAGGGCCGTGGCCAAGCAACCAAAGAGGCGCGCGCCAAGGCCGAGCAGCAGGCAAGTACTCTTGGCTTCAAAATCGGCAAGGTCAAAACTGTTCAGGATAGCGCGGATGGGTACGGTGGTATCATGCCGATGCTCGCGAAGGGCTCAAACCTCGCTGCGACCGATAGTGCCACGAGCCTCACCGTCCAACCCGGTCAAAACGACCTAACGTACACCGTGCAGGTCACATACTATATCAGATAATCCGAAGCTAACATCTCGGTGTTATATTCATCTTGCGAAGTGAATAAGCTCCTCTTAACTCTTTTTGCTTAACTCTGTATACTATCTGGCATGCAATGGTTAAATGTAATTGTCGACGAGTTGGTTTCTCGATACCCCGACGGGGAAATATTGGTCGAGTCGGGTGGATCGCCGAGTGGTACGCACCACCTTGGGCACATGCGTGAGCTCATAACGTGCGATGCGGTGTTGCTTGAACTAAAACGGCGTGGCAGGGCAGTTAAGCATGTTTATTTTTCGGACGATCTTGATGGCCTGCGGAAAGTGCCGGTAGATGTGCCCGCAGTATTTGAGCAGTATTTGGGTATGCCGCTGTGCGATATACCGTCACCAGATGCGAAAGCCGCATCGTACGGCGCATATTTTACCGCACAGTTGCAGCGGGCGTGCGCAAGTCTTGGCATAGAGGTGGAGTTTATCGCTTCGCACGAGAAGTATCGGAGCGGATTCTTTGTTCCCGCTATCGAACGCAGCTTGGAGCGTGTAGAGCAGGCCAAAGATGCACTCGAAACTATTTCTGGCCGCAGTCTCGAAGAAGGTTGGTCCCCGATACAAATAATGGAAAATGGACGACTGAAAAAACGCTCATTCGTTTCTCTGGATACAGCGGCAAAAACATTGGAGTATGTGGCTGCAGATGGCTCCACTCAGGCAATCCACTATGACGATGGACTCGTGAAGCTGGACTGGCGGCTTGACTGGCCCGGACGATGGTGGTTGCTAGGGGTAGCCGCAGAACCATTTGGCCGTGATCATGCTAGTGCGGGCGGGAGCTATGATACGGGCGTACAGATTATGAAAGACGTCTACGAAGCGCCGGCGCCGCTACCAATTCCATATGACTTTATTAATCTCGCGGGTGATACCAAAAAAATGAGCGCTAGTAAGGGCACTGGACTTGATGCTGAGGAGGGAGTCACCATTATGCCCCCAGAGGTCGTGCGGTATCTTGTGCTTGGGGTGCCACCTCGTAAACGGCTCTATTTTGACCCTATTGTCGGTGTTGTGAAGTTGATGGACGAGTACGCATCACTAGCTGCCAAACAGGACAAAACACCTGACGAAGAGCAGCTACTCTATATATGTACTCGTGGCGGTACGGAAGACCGTATGGTAAGCCGCGTGCCCTTTAGCCATTTGGTCGCGAGCTATCAAGCTAGCCTGCGAAACCCTAAAAAAACACTCGATGTCATTCGTCGGAGTGAATACAGTGCTGTTGCGACCGAGGACGCGGAGATTATTCGACGGGAGCTTCAATTTATTGATGCGTGGCTCGACAAACGAGCGCCTGACGAAGTGAAATTTAGTCTGCGTGAACAGATAGGCGTGCACGAATTTAGTGAAAACGAAGTGAAACTGTTTGCGGGACTTGCTGAAAAAGTGGCGTCGGCACCAGTAGATGCGGACGGTGAGTACTATCATCTAGCACTGTATAGCTTCAAAGACGAACTCGGCATGCAACCCAAAGATATATTTGGCGCGCTGTACCGCTTGCTTATTGGCAAGACGAGCGGTCCCCGTGCCGGCTACTTTCTCAGCATCCTTCCCAAAGAATGGCTACTCAAGCGATTGAGGCTTGAGGCGTGACAGATGTGTCCGATGAGCGATTTCATGAGCTGATCGACAGGGCGTTTGATAGTCTGCCTGTTCGGCATCGAGACCAAGTGAAAAACGTGGCGATTGTGACTGCCGACGAGCCGACAGCGGAACAGCGGCGAGAGCTACGGCTGCACTGCAACGAAACCCTTCTTGGGCTCTACAGTGGTGTGCCGTTGACGCAGCGCCAAGGGCGGGAACCGCTCATGCCCGATGTCATTACGCTGTTTAAACTGCCGCTGCTCGCGCAGAGTCATGATGAGCCAGAACTCTACGAAAACATCCGCCACACCCTCTGGCATGAGGTAGCACACTATTTCGGCCTCAATCACGAAGACATTCACCATAGAGATGTGAAAGGTTAGACCTCACACACTGTTGTGTGAGGTCTAACCTTTCACGGTAACCGATTGTAGTTGATCGTAGTTTGAAGTTTGGCATAGTAACCACGCGCATATACAGGGTATACTTTAATAATGAAGGCGGTGATTTTTGATTTTGACGGTACTATAGCCGATAGCTTGGCAGCAGTTATCAAAGTATTTGAGGATATCACAAATCGTCCAAAACCATTTACTAAGGCTGAAATAGAAGAGTTACAGCATAAAGATCTACTACAAATAACACTGGAACTAAATGTCCAGAAGTGGAAGATACCATGGCTAATTTTCCGAGGGCGTCGGATGTTCAAAGACCACATGCGTAGTGTGCGCGTGCATCCGGGCATCCCGGATATCTTGGCGGATCTGCACGCTCACGGAGTGCCGCTCTATGTGCTCAGCTCTAATAGCCGCGATAATGTACAGCAGTATTTACGAAGCCACCGTCTAGAAAGCTACTTCACGGCTATTTATGGTGGCGCAGGCCTGCTTGGAAAAGCCCGGAGTTTATTCCGTCTCTTTAAACAGCAGGGGGTTGATCCCAAAGGAAGTTGGTATGTTGGCGATGAAACCCGTGACATCATAGGAGCCCATGCGGCTGGCATGAAAATAATTTCAGTTTCTTGGGGTTACAATAGCCGCCAGGCGCTTGCCGATAAAAATCCCGACGCGCTTGTTGATACGCCGGAGGAATTAGCGGCGGTGCTTCAAAAGATATGGAAGAAGTAACGATCACAAAAATGGTGCACGGTGGCCAGGGGCTGGGAGAGCTCGCCGACGGCCGAAAGGTCTTTGTCTGGAATGCGCTGCCAGGGGAGGTGGTGCGTGTTCGAGTCATCAGAAAGAAGCGGTCATATGCTGAGGCAATAGCCGAAGAAATCATGTCGCCTTCACCAGATAGGATTGAGCCCCGAGAGACCCACTACCTTGCTACCAGTCCATGGCAGATGATGACCTTTGAAGCCGAAAACCGCCATAAGGTAGCAATCGTCCACGATCTGTTCGCCCACCGAAATTCACAAGCTGATGGTACTGGACTAATTTCTGGCCAGGAAGAGCAGCCCGAGCAAAAACCGTTTTTTTTGCCCGGCGCGATGAGAAACCCGGAAACGGGTGTCTCATACGGTTACCGCAACAAAATGGAATACAGCTTTTGGGGTGACGAAGACGGCTTACACCTCGCGCTGCACCAGCGGGGCAGTCACGGCAAGCAGATTGTTGAAGGGAGTGCGCTCGCTATGCCGGCGGTCGACATGGCCGCTCAGGCAGTTTTGGACGAGCTTCGTCGTTTGCACATTCGGGCCGGTGATCTCAAAACACTCGTCATTCGGTGCGATCAAAACGGAAACGCGGTAGCAGCGCTTTTCGTCAAACCAAGTGCATTTCCCAGATTGGATTTCTTAACTCAGACGAAAAGCTCTCATCCAGCCGGCGGGCCTGACGCACTGCTCAGCGGGTCAGCTTTCGGGGGTTTGCTGCAGGGCATACGAGTGTATCATTCAAATCCCAAATCACCGGCTTCGGTACGTACGCAGCTACTGTATGAAATAGGCGGCTGCGAGCTGACTGACACACTGCTGGGTAGAGAATTTCGCTATGATGTCGATAGTTTTTTCCAAGTGAATTTGCCCATATATGAGCAGGCGCTTACGAGCATTCGGGAACACTGCGTGGGTGATCCCATTGACCTGTACGCTGGAGTCGGCAGTATCGGCCTCAGCGTCGCCAAAAAACAAGTAACTCTGGTAGAACTCGACCCCGCAACCGCCGCCATGGCCCGCACAAACCTCTCCCTTGCTCAAGGACTGTCCTTGAGCAAGGTGGTGGAGGGGTCTAGTGAGAGGGCGCTTGAACATGTAGCTGGTGATCGACCGATTATCGTTGATCCGCCCCGGGCGGGGCTGCATCCAGCGGTGGTTGACCGTTGTCTCGCTGTCCTGCCGCCGCAGATCATGTATTTGAGCTGTAATCCTGCGACACAGGTGAGGGATCTGGAGCTGCTTGCGGAACGATATCGGATTGTGTACTGCGAAGTTTTTAACTTTTTCCCACGAACACCCCATATCGAGACGCTAGTTGTACTTGAGCGGCGGGGGGATTGACTCCGGCTTTTGTCACTTCCAAACTTGTTCGGGGGCTCTGAAAGGGCATGGGAGTCTGGGGCTGGTTAGAGGAGATCCTGAAATACATTCAGGATGACGCGGGGAGGTGACCTGAGATAAATGGACGAAATACTGAATTAAATTCAGGATGACAGTGAGGCTCTCGGCTCTGTATACTGAGATACATGTCATATACGAGGGAACGCTCGCGGCCGTACGAGCCAGGGAAGGCGGCGCCGTACAAACTGAGCCGCAGCAAAATTGAGCTGTATATGCAGTGTCCACGCTGCTTTTGGCTGGATGTGCGCCGCAAGATTACGCGGCCAAGTAGCCCACCCTTTAATATCAACAAAGCGATCGATGAGCTGTTCAAAAAAGAATTCGACGCCTATAGAGTGCAGAAAAAACCGCATCCGCTCATGGAGCAATTTGGCGTCGATGCTGTACCGTACCAACACAAAGACCTGGATACGTGGCGACATAATTTCACTGGAGTGACGACACTACACAAGCCAACAAACCTGCATATTTTTGGCGCTGTCGATGACGTATGGGTGAACCCGGCAGGCGAGCTGATCGTAGTCGACTACAAAGCTACAGCCAAAGCTGAACCGGTGCGGGCACTTGGGCCGGAAGGCGGCTGGCAAGACATGTACCGTCGGCAGATGGAAGTGTACCAGTGGCTGCTACGTGCCAATGGTTTTGACGTCAGCGATACAGGTTACTTTGTGTACGCCACCGGCAACCCAGGCAAAGAATCTTTCGACGGGGTGGTCGAGTTTGAGACGCACGTTTTTCCGCACACTGGCAAGACTGACTGGGTGGAGCAGACGATTATAGCTATGAAAGCGTGCATGGAGTCTGACGCCATGCCGTCCGTCGGCACTGCCGCCATGGGCGGCCCGTGCGAGTTCTGCACCTACGCCCGTTCTCGCACCGAACTCACCCTCGATTCGCTGCGTTCCAAAAACGAAACCAGGTAAAACTCACCCCAGTTAGAACCCAATCTCAGGTGAATATTTGGGAATGTACGGTTCTGCGTCCCGGTAATCTCCCTACTCCTCTATGGGCTGCGTGAGTTTCTATCGAGATTCAGTCCTCAGGGATGAGGGAGTCTGTATATTCTGGTTTTGATAGGCCAACTGCGCATATCAGTGAGGCGCATTGATCGTCGGTCAGTGGGGTAACAATCGGCGTCCCATTAACCATTATGCTGCTGGCAATGTCGAAAGCGCGTATTTCATTGAACCTTGCTTCTGGATGGAGTACCCGGACTTCCTCTAGGCTTCCCTCATCACAGGCGACCGGAGGCGAGTCTTTGGTCGCATTGATAACGACCAATGATGTTATTTCACCACCTTGCTTCCCTAAAATGTCTAGAAATACAGCCGGGGCCTCGACGTTCATGACCAAAGCCCCTAGGCGCGCAGAGCGGTATTGGCTGCTTATACCTGGCCTATCTTCAATGGCACAACCACTCCGAGACAGTACAAAATCCGTCATGCCGTATAGTGGCGTTTGAAACTGCACTATACGGTGTAAGTCCGGATAGTCTACTGAAACAGAAGTGGGCACGTAGGCGTTTGCAGGGATGTCTGGCTCGGTGATCTGGGGGACATCCTGCCACGATTCCAACAGTATGCCACCTTCACGGAGCCATTCTACAGTTGCTCGACGATGGGCTTCCATCACTGCGGGCAACAACTGCATTCTCGGATGGTTCATAATAATTTATTATAACATACTATTGGGTAAAGTCATAATATGAATGCGGCCTTAACTTGTTTGATACAAGCTGTATACTAGAGATATGCTAGATATACAGTTTATACGTGATAACGCTGAACTCGTACAGCGTAAAAGTGTGGAAAAAGGTTACACGGTCGATATCGTGGAGCTGCTTCGCGTGGACGAAGAACGCCGAGCGCAGCTGGCGGCTGTAGAAGTTTTGCGCGCCAAACGCAATACACTCACGGCCGAGATGAAAGGTCAAAAACCCACAGACGAGCAAATCGAGCAGGGCAAATTTCTGAAAGAAAAAATCGCTGCGCTCGAAAATGAGTTGAAGCAAACAGAGGAGAAATGGCAATCCCAGATGCAAGCGGTGCCAAACCCGACTTTTGATGATGTCCCGCTCGGCGGCGAGGAAGACAGTGTAGAGATCAAACGGGTTGGCGAGCAAACGACTGGCGCCAAAGACCACGTGGATTTTGCGGTGGGACGGGATTGGCTGGACTTTGAGCGTGGTGCGAAAGTGGCCGGCGCGAAATTTTACTACCTGAAAGGTGACCTTGCGTTGCTAGAAAATGCTATCACGCAGTTTGCGATCGATTTTGTGCGGCGCAAGGGATTTACCTACATGACGGTGCCGCACATGGTGAGTACGCGGGTGGCGGCCGGTGCGGGGTTTGCGCCGCGCGGTGATGAAAGCGGTAATGAGTACTTTGTCGAGGGCGAAGATCTGTCGCTGATAGGTACGGCCGAAGCGCCGCTCACGGGCTATCATGCCGACGAAATCATTGATGAAGGCAAATTGCCGCTGCTCTATGCAGGCTACAGCCCCTGCTACCGAAAAGAAGCGGGCACCTATGGCAAACACACACGCGGTCTGTTCCGGGTGCACCAATTTAACAAGCTTGAGATGTACATTTTCTGCCTGCCCGAAATGAGTCGCGAGCTGCACGAATTTATTTTGGCGACCGAGGAGGAACTGTGGGAGGCGCTCGGGATTCCGTATCATGTGATCAACATCGCCGCAGGCGATCTGGGGGCACCGGCGGCCAAAAAGTATGACGTGGAGTACTGGTCGCCGGTAGACGAAAAATATCGTGAGCTTACCAGCTGTAGCAATTGCACCGATTTTCAGGCCCGCAATCTCAACATCCGCGTGCGCCGCAAGGATGGCACGGTAGAAGTGCTCCACACGCTGAACGGCACGGCCGTATCGCTCGCGCGTTCGCTCGTGGCGGTTCTCGAGCACTACCAGACAGAAAGTGGTACACTAAAAGTACCACAAGTCCTCCAGCCCTATATGGGCGGTAGAACAGAGCTGTAAACAAAAGGAGCAACATGATTCATACGGTAAGCGCCGAGGGGTTTGACCTAGTGCCAAAGCTACAAAAATATACGACTGGAAAAGTGCGAGATATCGAAAAATATGTACCGCGTAAGACTCGAGAGGCGGCAGTTCTTGCAGTGCATTTTAAAGAATCGCGTCGTGGTCGTGACAAAACGTGCACGCTTGCGCTACAGCTGCCGCAGGAGACGCTTTCGGTACATGAGACTACGAGCCACATGTATGCAGCACTTGATATTGCCACCGTAGAGATGCGTCGGCAGTTGGCAGAGTATAAAGGCAAGCACGGCAAACAGGGCCTGCGGCACAAGCTTGTACGTCGTCTCCGACGTGAGAAATCACTCGTGTAGCGTCCTAAATGCGCGTACTGTCTTTGGGGCGCTGAATTGCCTCTCGCCAACAGGCTAAAAGCAAGGTACAATAGTGTCTGACGAAAATCTACTGACCTATGGAGGTGTAACGAGAGAGTCATGAATAGATTATTGAAACGTGTTTTGGGGGATCCACAAGCAAAAACCATCAAGCGGCTTCGTAGACGCGTTAAGTTGATCAATGACTTAGCTCCCAAATACGAAAAAATGTCCGACAAAGAGCTTCGTGAGCAGACTGACAAACTGCGTAAGCGTCTCAACAAAGAATCGCTAGACGGTATTTTACCCGATGCGTTTGCGCTTGTCCGCGAAGCCTCGACTCGAACTCTCGGACAGCGACATTACGATGTGCAGCTCATCGGCGGAATGGTCCTGCATGAAGGCAATGTCAGTGAAATGAAAACCGGGGAAGGCAAGACCCTTGTAGCGACGGCTCCTATGTTTCTCAATGCTCTTGAAGGCAAGGGTGCACACCTCGTGACCGTCAATGATTATCTGGCGCAGCGCGACGCTGGCTGGATGAGCCAAGTGTACCATTTCCTCGGGCTTTCAACCGCAGTTATCATGGCGGACCGTTCGTATATCTATGATCCGAAATATGTCAATGAAGACCACGAGGATGAGCGTTTTCGGCACCTCAAACCATGTAGCCGTCAGGAAGCGTACGCGGCTGACATTACGTACGGAACGAATAACGAATTTGGCTTTGACTACCTACGTGACAACATGGTGCGCGAAACAGACCAGCTGCGTCAACGCGAATTAAACTATGCCATCGTTGACGAAGTTGACTCCATCCTGATAGATGAAGCTCGAACACCTCTCATCATAAGTGCACCGAGTGTTACCCCAGGTAACGCCTATGAACAATTTTCACGCACTGTTCGTCAGTTAAAGCCGAGTCATTATGAAGTAGACGAAAAACGGAAAACGGTAGTTTTGACAGATAGCGGCGTAGATAAGCTCGAAAAGATCTTGGGCCTGCCAAATTTGTACGGAAGTGAAAATATCCGCACGCTCTACCACCTCGAGCAAGCACTGCGCGCTCAGACGCTTTTCAAAAAAGATAAAGACTACGTAGTTACCAATGATGGAGAAATTGTAATCGTGGATGAATTTACCGGTCGTCTGCTTGCGGGTCGGCGCTACAACGAGGGGCTTCACCAAGCCATTGAGGCAAAAGAAGGTGTCGAAGTTCAGGAAGAATCCATGACGCTCGCTACCATATCATTCCAGAACTATTTCCGACTGTACGACAAACTCTCCGGGATGACCGGCACTGCGATGACCGAGAGCGAAGAGTTTCACCAGATATATAAGCTTGATGTAGTGGAAATCCCATCTAACCGTGCCATCGTTCGTGATGACAGAAGTGACCGAATTTATCGGAACGAGGTCGTAAAGTTCAAGGCTATCGTCGATCATGTCAAAGAGCTCCACAAAACGGGTCAGCCGGTCTTGATCGGCACGGCCTCGATAGAGAAAAACGACAAGCTCGGCGGGCTGCTCACGAAGGCAGGGGTGCCTCATCAGGTGCTGAATGCAAAAAATAACGAACGAGAGGCAAAAATTGTCGCTCAAGCGGGGCAGAAAGGTGCCGTAACATTAGCCACCAACATCGCTGGACGCGGTACGGATATAGTGCTGGGGGAGGGCGTTAAAGAGCTCGGCGGTCTGTTTGTACTTGGTAGTGAAAGGCATGAATCTCGGCGCATTGACAATCAGCTTCGTGGCCGCTCAGGCCGGCAGGGAGACCCAGGAGTAACGCAATTTTATGTGAGCACCGAAGACGACCTAATGCGTATCTTTGGTGGCGAGCGCATCAGCAAAGTGATGGACCGTATGAAGGTTGATGCCAATGTGCCTATAGAAAACCGGATGATTTCACGGAGTCTTGAGTCTGCTCAAAAAAAGGTTGAAGGATTTCATTTTGACCAACGAAAAAATGTCGTGCAATACGACGACGTGATGAACCGCCACCGCAAAGCGACCTATGCTATGCGCCGAGAGATTCTGCGTGCAGACAATATCAGCAAGCGGGTCAAAGCGTACATCAACGAAGAGGTTGGCTTGCTCGCTGACTCACCATTGAGAGCAACCGAAGATTTTGAGTCCGCTGTCAAAGAACTTATACCACTGGATGAATCGGCTCTCGATAGGATATTTTCAAAGACTCCCGAAACTGTTAAGCCTACGCTCATAGAAGAGGCAAAAGAGCTCTACAAAGGCAGAGAAGCCGCATTTACACCCGAAATCATGCGTAAGGTTGAGCGCGATGTATATCTTCAAATCCTCGATAATCTCTGGATGCAACATCTGGAAAATATGGACCACTTGCGGGAAGGTATCGGTTGGATGAGTGTGGGACAGCGCGACCCACTTGTGGAGTATCGACGACGAGGTCAAATCATATTTGAAGACATGCAGCATTCTCTCCGACATGAAGTGGTGCGAGCAATATTCCACGCTGAGCCGATGGCAATGGACCAGCTGGAGCAACCTGTTGAGACAGAATTGACACGGGCCGCACGAGGGTCTATCAGTAACGCTGGCGAGATTTTAAATGATGAAGTGCAGTTCGATGAAGCTGACTTTGCGATGCAAGACAAAAAGGGTGGCACTCGGACGACTTCTACGGCAAAAAAACGTGCCAAAGCAAACAAGGCTGAGCGTCAACGCAAGGCCAAAGCGAGGAAACGGAGATAGGTTCTAGCGAATAGGTTATAGTGAAGAATACCCCCTATAACCTATAACCTATAACCTATAACCCACACTATGAAACACACAGTCGAAGAAATCACTCTAGAAAACGGCGCAAAGGGTCTCTTCATCCATATACCCGACGCCACTGTCATGAACGTGTACATAAATTTTCGGGCCGGTGAATATTTGGTGGAACGACAAAAGTGGGAAACGCCGCACCTGATGGAACACATTTTGCTCGGGGCGAACGATGATTTCCCAAGAGCGCGAGATTTCCAAGCGGAAGTAGAGAAAAACGGTGCGTACACCAACGCCAGCACCGACGTGTACGACATAGTTTACGAACTGGAATGTGCAGATTTTGAATGGGAGCGGGTGACACTTCTACTCCGGACAGCCGTAGATAAACCCCTGTTTCTTCAAGAAGAGTTCGACGCCGAGTTCGGTAACGTACGAGAAGAGCTCGCCGCTCGGGCAAACAATCACTATCGCCAGTTGGGCGCATCGAGCCGAAAGGCATATGGCCTAACAGCAGAGACTGACAAAGACAGATTGGAACTCATGGACAACGTCAATCTCGATGACGTGCGTGAGCATTATCGGCGTACGCACACCACTGACAATATGCGTTTTATCGTGGCGGGGAATATCGGCAAGCGTAAGGTGGCACTGATGCGTATTTTTGAAGAAATTCAGCTACCACGTGGTGAGCGATTTGGCATGCCAGACGAACTAGTCGTGTCTCCCAAGAAACCGATTTGTATCCCGAACGAAACAGTCGATACGCTGTATTTCTATATTGATAGTTTCATGAACCGTCGACTGGAAGAAAATGAAATTGATGCACTCAGTCTCGTAAACGCATTGCTCACAGAAACTTTGTACTCCAAGATTTTGGGCACTGCTCGTGAGCGGGGACTGGTGTACGGCATGAATAGTGGATTTCAGCAGATCAAACTCAGCAGCAACTTGTGGTTTGGCAGCCAAGTATCGGTGGCAAATGCGCCGGCGCTGTTTGACATCATCATCGAACAGCTCGGCAACCTATTTCGCGGGGAGCTTGCCGAGGCGGACATAGCGGCGGCCCAGGCCTATGCCATTGGTCGCTACCAGAGAAGTGCGCAAACAGTAGCGAGTACGGCGGCTGGCTACACAGGGCGCTATTTCTTTGACGAATACATCGACGACTACTATGCAGTGCCAGAACGCATTCAGGCTGTGTCCAAGCAAGACATTATCGATGCGACGAGAGCAATGTTTGCTGATGGCATCGGCGGGCTGGGTGTGTATGGTAGTGTCAATACTAAGCTTGCTGATGAACTGAACAAACAAATCGCAGTGCTCTGGCAGTAGTAGGAGACCGTGATGGATGATCTGCAAGCACACGCACAAAACCTGCACAATGAAGTGCTGTCGGCACTCGAAAAAATCAATCTCAAAGCCCTCTTGACGCGCAAAAAAGAACTGGAGGCGAGAGGTGCGGACCCTGACCTCTGGAAAGACCCGGAAGCTGCTCAAAAGATTATGAAAGAGCAGGCTGATCTCGAGAAGCGAGTACAACCATGGCTGCAACTGCAACAAAATCTCGACGACGCGATTGAGCTACTCGAGCTCGAGGATAAAACGATAGAGGCAGAAGTGGCTTCCCAGGTGAAAAACGCCGAAGTGGTGTTTGCGGAGCTCAAAGAACAGCTGAAGTTTTCAGGCCCGTTTGATGACCATGATGCAATCGTCAGCTTGCACGCGGGGGCAGGCGGAGCCGATGCGCAAGACTGGACAGGCATGCTGCTGCGGATGTACACGCGGTGGGCGGAACAAAATGGGTATACGGTCCGCCTAGTAGAAGAATCACCAGCCGATGAGGGCGGATTCAAGAGTGTGACTCTGGAGGTGAGCGGCTCATTTGCCTATGGTAATTTACACGGTGAGCACGGTGTGCACCGCTTGGTGCGCCTGAGTCCTTTTAATGCCGAGAGCCGGGAAACGAGTTTTGCCAAGGTAGAAGTGATGCCCAAAATCGACACGCCAGAAGATGTTGCATTTGATGAAAAAGATTTAAAGATCGATGTCTACCGCAGCGGCGGTCACGGCGGTCAGAGCGTCAACACTACTGACTCGGCCGTTCGTGTGACACATCTGCCTACCGGCATCGTGGTTGCTATACAGAACGAGCGATCGCAGCTGCAAAACCGCGAGACGGCTATGACTATTCTCCGTTCGCGTCTAGCTCAGCTACAGATGGAGCAGCATGCAGAGAAATTGAGCGATCTGAAAGGGCCGAATGAACAAGCAGCTTGGGGTAACCAAATACGTAGTTACGTGCTGCACCCATACAAACAAGTCAAAGATTTGCGCACCGAACATACGAGCAGTGACCCTGACAAAGTCCTAGACGGTGACCTCGGACCCTTTATTTCAGCATATCTCGACCACACCATAGGAGTATGATTGCAGGTCGAGCGTAGAGCAAGAAACCGCGGGCTTGAGTCTGCCGAGTTTCATGCAAAGTATCGAAGACGGGGGTGTAAGCGAGATCTTGGAACTCTAGCCTAGGGCTCAGTGTCGTCGTGGTATAATACTGCTAATGATTCTTTTGGACAGGGTAACGAAGACGTATAACAAGAATCTTGGCGCGGCACTCGACCGCGTCAGTTTACACGTGGAGCCAAAGGAATTTGTAATCGTCATCGGTCAGAGTGGCGCCGGCAAATCAACCTTGCTCAAGCTACTGACCCGCGAAGAACGTCCGACGAGTGGAAAAATAATTGTCGGCGGTATAGATTATGACAAGTTGCGCGACAAGGATATCCCATTGCTTCGCCGTAAAATTGGAGTGGTGTTTCAGGATTTCAAGCTTCTGCCGAACCGCACGGTATTTGAGAATGTTGCATTTGCGCTCGAGATCGTAGGGGTGAGCCAAAAAGAAATCAACAATACCGTGCCGCGCGTGCTCGACATCGTCAATCTCAAAGACAAGGCCAAACGAATGCCTATGGAACTCAGCGGTGGCGAGCGGCAGCGAGTGGCTATAGCACGGGCTATTGTGAGACAGCCCAAGATACTGATTGCTGACGAGCCGACTGGGAACCTTGACCCAAAACATGCGTGGGACGTCATAACTGTACTGGAAAAAATCAACCGTTATGGCACGACGGTGCTGCTCACCACTCACAACCAAGAAATCGTCAACAAGCTCAAACGGCGCGTGATAACCATCAAAAACGGCCAAGTTGAGAGTGACCGTGCCAACGCGCAGTACAGTGATCGTCCGGCGGTACGGCCGGAAGCGCGGAAAGGGTTCTCGTCGTAATGGGCAGGCGTAGGACGACATTTGCGAGAATTGTTCGGACAGGCTTGCTGTATTTCGCACGAAATGCATGGCTAGCTATGGCGGCGATGGCGACGATGATTATCACATTGACCATTATTTTGTTCTCGGTTATTGTCAATGCTACGTTCGGCAATACAATCCAGCAAATCACTGACAAAATAGACATATCAGTCTACCTCAAAGACACGGTCACGACCGCCCAAGCCAATGAATTTGTCTCGAACATTCGCAAACTTTCGAGTGTCGACAGTGTGAACTATTTGGACAAAAAGGCTGCACTGAAAGCATTTATCAAACAAAATGCCGGCAATGATAAGCTTCTACAGGCGGTGAACGAGACCGATAATCCGCTACCGGCGACGATCAAAATAAAGCCAAAAGACCTCAATCAGATCAACCAAATTCGGCAATACGTTACACGTCCCGAATGGCAGCAGCTGCAATCGGACCCAGTATCTGATAATGGTGATCGGCGAGCAACGATAGATAAGATCACTCATGCCACCAACATCATGCGACGTGCCGGCGTGATTGCTGTGGTGGTATTTGCCCTGATATCCGTGCTCATCATCTTCAACACTATCCAGATGGCCATATTTAACCGGCGAGATGAACTGCAAATCATGCGCTTGCTCGGGGCTAGTACGGGGTACATACGAGGTCCTTTCGTCATCGAGACCATCGTGTACGGCGTGGTGTCGGCGGTCATTTCCATTTTGATTATCAATGCACTTTTCGTGACCGCTTCTAGCTCGCTCCAAGCGACGAGTTTTGGCTTGCTAGACATCAGCTACAGCCAACAATTTTTCCAAGAGTACTACTGGCGCTTATTGCTTATGCAATTAGGGCTTGGTATACTAATAGGCGCTGCATCGTCTGTGATAGCTACGCAGCGGTATCTCAAATTCAAATCGCCAAAAAAATAAGGAGGGGTTCGCCCCTCCGTTCGTAACTGTAGGGGATACACCCAAGGTTACAGCCCCCAAAGATAGATTGTCGCCCGGGGATAGGGTGCGGGGACTAGTCTGCTGCACGATGGGGAATATAATGCGTAAGGTAGGAGGGTTGCAAACGTTGTATAGTCGTGATACCATAAGTATGTTCATAAAAAAATACAAACGCATGCAAAAAAAAGTATCTCATACCTCTCTTTCTCACCCCTTGACACGTCCAGTACAGGTTAGTCTATTCGTTGTCAGTAGCTTTATACTCGTTTCGGGGGGTATCTTGCCCGCATGGCGCCAAGTGGTGCTCGCCGACCAGTATCAGGACCAGATCAATACACTTAATGCAGACAGCGCTTCGAAACAGGCGATTGTCGATGATTTGCAAGCCCAAGCGGCTAGTTATGCAGATGCAATCAGTAAATTGCAGCAGCAGATCGATGGCTTGCAGGCATCGAT
>Ga0116193_1001398_pt1 | contig 19986 bp, 24 predicted proteins | sample AD_UKC115_MetaG_FD_89892 | JGI IMG/M metagenome (GOLD analysis project Ga0116193, IMG submission 89892) | Active sludge microbial communities of municipal wastewater-treating anaerobic digesters from Hong Kong - AD_UKC115_MetaG | ecosystem: Engineered > Bioreactor > Anaerobic > Digestate... | reverse complement strand
TGGGTCTAAATAATACAACAACAGTTTTACATAGTGGTTGTATTCTTTTTGCATTTTTTTTAAATGCACAATATCGTCGTATAGGTTATCTGCAAAAGTGCCAGGAATAATTTTTCCTATTCCTCCATCTGGGCTATGAATTAAAATTTTTTTGAGTGTTCCTAATTCAGAATCTACATAAAAATTGTGTTGCTGCATACAAATGTTTTTTTAGAAAGCCATTGAAAGTTGATTTTTTTCAACAATCAAAAACAGAAGAAATCTGTTTTAGAAAAGAAATTGAAGTTTAGCAAATGAAGCCAACTTACAAAGCATTTTGCTTTCTGTTTGTGCTGCAAAATAAGGCATTTGGGCAATGTAAAAAAATCTGTTGATGTATCGTTGATATAAAATATTTGTTATTGCTTGTAAAGAAAAGTACTTTTGAAAGCAATAGATATTTAAAACACTAACCTTACTATAGCGTGAAAATTATAGAAAACATAAAACTTTTTTTAAGGGCTAATAAATATAAAAACAAAGATGATAAAGGCGGAATTGCTTATATAAATGCAACTATAAAAAAAGGGCAAACGGTTTTTGATATTGGAGCTCATAAAGCTGGTTATTTATTTTGGATGTTACAACAAGTGGGCAACGAGGGTAAAGTTTTTGCTTTTGAGCCTCAAAAAAATTTGTATCAATATCTATATAAAATTAAAGCATTATTTCATTGGGAAAATGTTGTTGTTGAACATATTGCTTTGTCTGATAAAGAAGAAGAGGTAACGCTTTTTATACCTGCTAATAAAGTAAGCAAAGGATCTTCGCCAGGTGCAAGCATTGTAAAGCACAATGAATTTTTTGAAGTTGGTGCAACTGAAAATGTTTTTTCTATTTCATTAGATGTGTATTGTAAGCAAAAAAATATTCAACCCAACTTTTTGAAAATAGATGTTGAAGGAAACGAGCTTAATGTTTTTAAAGGAGGTGTTGAAACATTGAAAAAATATAAGCCCAAAATTTTTGTAGAAATAGAGGCTCGCCATGTAGGGAAAGAAAAAGTAGTAGAAACTTTTGATTTTTTGCAAAAGCTGGGCTATCAAGGAAAGTTTGTATATGGTTTAGCTTATAAGTCTTTGTCTGAATTTGATTTTGACAAATATCAAAACACTGAAGACAAAAACAACTATTGCAACAATTTTATTTTTGAATAAACAAGAGTTTTTTTGTTATCAATTTGTATGCTTTAATTTTTTAAAAACGACAGTCCTTCTTGTACGTTTTTATACAAATCTTTAATTCTTTTTTCTTCACACATTTTTTTAAACTCATCTCTTATGGGCTTAAAATCATCATGAAAAGGGCAAGGGTGTTTTTCAGAACACTTTTCTAATCCTAAACCACATTGCTGAAAAATAGTTTTACCATCTATAGCTTCTACTACTTTTATGATAGGCTGATTAATTTGTTTTTCAGAAATATAAAATCCTCCTAAAGGACCTTTAGAGCTTAGTATAATTGAATGCTTAACTAATTTTTGTAAAATTTTTCCAATGGTGTGTTCGTTTTCGTTAATGTGATTGGCAATTTCTATTACACTAAATTTCTCTCCTGATTCAAATCTTGAACCAAGAAAAATTACAGCTTTAATAGCTGCTTTACAGCTTAAACTCAACATCATATTATCTGCCTAAAAATGTACGACCTTCCTCTGAAATCATTTCCATGCTCCAAGGGGGTTCAAAAATTAAATTTACATTTATGTTGTAATCGCCACAGGTTTGTTGCAACGATTGTCTTACATTGTCTGTAATAGATTCTCCCATAGGGCAAAACTCTGTAGTTAAGGTCATGTTGCAGGTTAGCATATTGGTTTCTTCGTCAAAATTTAATTCATAAATTAACCCTAAATCAACTACGTTTAAACCAATTTCTGGATCATCTACATTATACAAATCTGCTAAAGCAATATTGCATTTTATTTCGTTGTTTGTTTTTACGTTAATCATTTTTTTTCTGGTTTATGATACAACATTTTAAATACATTCCAATTATATAATACTGCTGCAATAAGCAATAAAGCAGCACCTGGTTTTAATAACAATGAATTAGGAATTAATAATCCTATTAAAAAAACAGCAAAGCCCAATAAATAAGCAATAGCCATCCATTTAAAAACAATATTGCTAAATAAATCTTTTGGATTAGGTGTTTTACCCATACTGCTGCGTTTATGATAATTTTTATTCCAAACAATAAATGGCATCGTTTTAAAAGTCATTCCAAGAATAATGGCTGTTATCCATCCAAAGAAAATTACAAAACCATAGGCTATTGTTTCGTGATAATTGACAGCTTCTTTTTTTACAAAAACAGCAATAATGATAAATAATAAAATAATTGGAATTGCCATTAATAATGTAGAAAGCAATGATAGTTTTACTTGTTCATCAACCTGTTTTCTTATTCTTTGTTTATAGGCAGCATAGCAGTAATAAATAAATAAAAAGATAGAAGTTAAAAGTAAAATATTAGGAATGAATGAAAGCGTAATAGGTAAAAAATAAAAAATAAGAATGAATGAAAGTAAAGCCACGTTTATCAAAATATAAATTGCCCAAAGCAGCTTTGTGTTTTTGTATTTTGAAATTAAAAACATAGGTATTAATCTCGAACCAACACCAATAACTAATAATAAAAACCAACCTATAATACCAATGTGTGCATGTAGTGGTAAATAATGTACAGAATCGTGTGGAATAAAAGTATAAGTAAAATTATATACCAACGCCAACCCCAACGACACAGTAATAAACAACCAAATTACAGCAGTAAAAACAAATACGGCATGAACATTTTCTTTTTTACTTTTTTTAATGCTTATAGCAACGTTTATTAAATAGGCAAGTATAGAAAGTACTACAAATCTTCCTCCCCATTTTGCAGGACTGCCCATATTGAAAACATAAAAACCATAAATTAATAAAGGAATACCAATAGCTGATAAAACAAAAGAAGTGTAAGCCAGTTTGTTACTATACAATTCGCCCTCAATTAATACAGGCACTAACTGATGACTTGCCCCTAAAATTATCATTGTGCCCCAGCCTAAGGCTACTGCATGTGTTACAGCCAAAACTTTTGGTTCGAAATAATGTGATAAAAAAGAATTGGAAGAAACAAATAATAATACAGTAGCAGCAATAAAAGAAAATGCTGCATATAAATAAAAAGGCAACACTACTTTATAAGAAGTAGTTTTTGCAATAGATGAATTAGAAAAACCAGGAAACATTTTTTAAACTTCTTTAAAAATCAATAAATGAACTTCGCCGTCTGCAATTTCATTTGCACGATACTCAAAACCTTTTTCTTTTAATTCTGGTAAAAGAAAAACAGGGATTCTTTTATGATAAACAAACAATGCTTTATCTGCTGGCAGTTTTTCTAATTCGTCTAATATAGTAAGCATGGGCAAAGGCATTTCTAAATGTCTTACATCTATCGTTGCTATATTATTGTTGAATTTGTTTAAAACCGTTTGCCAGTCGTCTGAGCTTACAATTTTTTCAGGCTCTTTAATATTTGAACTATCTTTCTTAAAAAAATAAGTATTAATTACTTCATCACTTTCTACTTCTACAAAAGAGTCAAAACCTTGTTTGTTTAAAATAGGGATTAGGGGAGCAGGCTCAAAACTATTAATCAATTTTAATACCTCTCCTTCATTAATTTTTTTTACTGCTTGAATAATAGTATTAAAGGGATCTTGACCTTCATTAATCACAGGTCGCACATCTAAAGTAGTTATTTTATCTTTAGAAATATTTACTAAAAATTCGGGTAAATTATTTTGAATTGGGCTTATCTCTTCTTCAATATCTTTTTCAATTTCAAAGCCAAGCGGCTGTAATTTTTTAAAAAAATCATCTGCCGTTACACCACCAATTTTGCTTGCCATAGCAATAGAAGTTCTTGCTGCCATTAGCTTTCGTAAAAGCGGATTGCGTAGTTTATTAAATTTAGATGAAATACTAATGATTGCTTCTAATGCACTTGGATGAGCTTTTAAAATAGTTGATATTCTTGTATTGGCATTTATCTTTATCATCGTTATTGTTTAATAGAACCTATTATCATTATACAATCTTCATCTGTATTATTTTCTATAGCATGATGAGCATTAGCTGGGAAAATAAAAAAATTACCAGCCTCACTTGAATGTAAAGTATCTTCTATAAAAAAAGCAGGATTTCCATGTACTACATAAGCATATTCCATTTTATCAGGATGCTTGTGTACAGGATATTTTTGATGCGGTGCAACCTTTACTAATTTTACAGTACCATTGTTTGCATTAATAAAATCTTTTCCAAAAAATCCTTTTACTTTTCCTTCATTCCACTCAAGTGAGTCTGAAATAATTTTGTTTTTCATTGGTGTTATTTTTTAATTCAACTGTTTTTCTATTTCTAATGCCTTAGGAAATAAAATATTATTTTCCAAATGTACATGAACATGTAAGTCATCTTCAAATTCTTCCAACATTTTGTACAACAAACTATAGCTGGCACAAGCATCTTCTGGTAAAGCATAGTTGTTGCTAATTTCTCTTATTTTATCTACACTTCTTCCTACAACTTCATGCTCCATTTCCATTAAATTTATTGGACCTCTTACAGAACCCAAAGAAGCATTTTGTTGCAAAGGTGTGCCATTAGTTTTTGCTGCATAAATTTCTTTGATATAAGGAAATACAACTCTTTCTTCTTTTACTGCATGGTTCAATAATTCTGTACCTACTTCATCTACAATAGCATAAATTTCCAATAATTCTGGATGATTACCACCGTGCACTTGAGCAACTTTTGCTGCATATTTTCTTAAATCAGGAACCGTTTTTCTTACATAAGTATGGTGTGTATTTACAATGTAATCTGCTAAAAAATCTAAACCCCATTCGTTGTAAGGTAAAGGACGAGAGGCAACAACTGTATCTACATGTTGTAAATCTTCTTCTACCAATTTATAATCTACTCCTTTATCTGCACAGGCTTCTCGAACAGTTTTTTTACCATCGCAGCAAAAATCTAATTCGTATTTTTTAAAAATTTCTGCAGTACGAAAATCATTGGCAACAATTTCTCCCAATGTTTCATTGTTTTCACTCAATACACGTTTAGAAATTTTTATTTTCCACCATTCTGGACCCGATTCAAGATAATCCCAAGTAAAAATATTTCCTCTTTGTCCTAATAATTGATAGTACAATGGTTTGGGGTCGTGGTCGTTGTGAATGATTAGGGTTTCGCCTTCATTTAATTCATCAAATTTAGCAAAAATGGTTGGGTGCTTTACTCTTGGCTCAAGCAAGGTTACATTTAGAATATTTTCAGCGGTTGTGTTCATCAGAAAATTTTTTAAGTTAAATAATATTGCGAAGATAGCAAGGGTATCAATAGAAGTATCTAAATACTTTTATTATTTAAGGAAAAAACTTCAATATATCTCATAAATCAACAAGGCTGCCTTTTGGGGCAGCCTCATTTTATATAGGGGGCATCGAAATTTTTTTAAAGGTAGTTATTTATTTGCAATAATTAGTTTTTCTAATTCTGTAGCAGGTACAACACCTGATTGTCGCCAAATTTGTTTTCCATTTTTAAACAAAATTAATGTTGGTACACCACTTATTTGATAAGCTGCAGCAGCTTGTGGATTTTTATCTACATCAATTTTTACAATACTTGCTGTTTCGCCCACACGTTTTTTTACATCTTCTAAAATAGGTGCCATCATTTTACAAGGACCACACCATGTTGCAAAAAAATCTACCAATACTGGTTTATCTTGTTGAATTATTTCACTAAAAGTCATACTTCTTTTTCTTTTTTATTTTTTTGAAATAATGAAAGCACCAAAGCACCCATTACTGCTCCATAAATAGTGCTATTTACAGGGTTTGAGGTTATTGCACATGTGCCAGATTTACAGCCTACTAATTTCCAATACAAAAAACCTCCAATTGCTCCCAAAGGAATTCCTATGATTGCTAATAAATTATTTTTAATTAAACGATTCATTTTTGTTCGGATTTAATTTCTTCAAAACTTATTTCATCAACAGTTTTGGTGTTGTTGTTTTGATAATTTGCGTTGCAAGAAGATACACCACAACAACCTATATTAAATATAGGCATTAAAGAAAACAATGCACCCAAAGCAATAAACAACCAATCTTTAACCATTGCACCTTGTACAATAATTGCTATGCCTAATGCTAAACGTAGCAAACGCATAAAATTCCAACCACTTAAAAATTTTTGTATCATTATTTTTTTATTAGGTTAATAAAAAACTCACTACCTGCTCGTGGAGAAATGCTGTTATAACATTTATCCATTGTTTTAATAACAAACAAGGGTTCGAAAGCTTCTTTATATTCTAAATCATTGCCTCCAAACGGTGGACCTTGTTGTTCAAAAATTTTATCAAACAGTACGCCAATAATTTTTCCATGATTATTTAGTAATGAACTTGCCTTATTGACATATTTTTTTCTTTGTTCGGGTAAAAAAGTACAGAAAAAAGTTTGCTCAACAATAATGTCGTACTTGTGTTGATGGTCAAAAAAATCTTCACAATAAATTTTTATTTCTGGATGATTGCTAAACTTTTGTTGAAGCCCTTCAACAGCTTTTGGTGCAATATCAATCAATGAAATATTTTTAAATCCTGCATTTAGTAAAAATGCTGCTTCATAAGCATTGCCACAACCTGGAATTAAAATAGCACATTCTTTATTGGGGTATTGATTAAAATAAGCTTCTATTGCAGGAGAAGCATAACCAATATCCCAACCTGTTTGCTTAGTTTCCCAACGATTGTTCCAAAACTCTTTGGTTAATATTTCATTGTTGTTTAATTGAACCATTCTTTGTTATTTAATTATTTACAACACTGTTTACATTTTGCCAAGTGCCGCCATTTATTACATTTTTAAAACCATTTTGTTCTAAAATGCTTTTTGCTTGACCGCTGCGTGCACCACTTCTGCAAAATACTACAATGTTTGATTTGTTTTTAAATTTTGCTAACTGGCTTGGTAATTTGTCTAAAGGAATATTGGTTGCTCCTTTTACACTGCCAGATGCAAACTCTCCTGCTGTACGAACATCTACTAAAAATGCACCCTCTTTAATTACTTCTGTTAATTTGCTGTTATTGGCAAAGCCAAATAATGCTGATAAAATTCCCATTGTTTATTTTTTAATTTTAATTATTAATTAAGACATGTAGAATTGGTGCAAACTATTTTTTGATCATTGTGTGCCAACCATTCATTCATACCTCCTGCAAAATTTTTTACATTATTAAATCCATTTCTTTTTAATAAAGAATAAGCAACAGAAGATCTATCGCCTGCTTGACAATAAATAATTACTTCTTTGTCTTTGCTTATTTTATCTAAATTATTTTGAAGCGTTCCTACAAAAGCATGATGGGCTTTTTCGATGTGAGCAGTATTAAATTCTGTTAATCCACGAACATCTACAATTTGCACATTGTTTTTGTTGATGTATGTTTTAAACGTTTCAAGGTTTATTATATCTGCTCTTTGCAATTCAATACCTGCTTCATTTACATCAGAGATGTAGCCATACACATTATCTAAACCAATACGCATTAATTTTCTGGTTAAATCTTCTATTTCATTATCATTAGCAATAAGTATAAACTGCTCTTGAAAATTTAATAACCATCCTGCCCATGTTGAAAAGGAATTATTGCCTTGAATATTTAAACTACCAGGAATAAAGCCTTTTGCATAATCCACTTTATTTCTTGTATCAATTATTTTAATGCCTTTTTTATAAGCCGATAAAAATTGTTTATCTGTTAATTTTACATGAATAGGAACTTCAAGTAAAAGAGGGCGTTTTACTTTATTCAAATGCTTCATCATAGCAAAATATTTGGGAGGCTCTGGCTGGTCGGCTAAAAGATTTGCAATAAAATCTTTTTCATTTTCATTAAATTGAAAAGCCCAGTTACGAATTTTTTCATAACCAACCGTAGATGAATGAACAGCTCCCAAAGCTTTACCACAAGCAGATCCTGCACCATGTGCAGACCAAACTTGTACATATTCTGGTAGTGCCGCAAACTTTTTTAATGATTGAAACATTTGCATTGCTCCTATTTCTTTTGTGCCTTTAATACCTGCAGCTTTTTCTAATAAATCAGGGCGACCAATATCTCCTACAAAAACAAAATCACCTGTAAAAATCATTACCGGTTTATCGCTTGCAGGATGATCGGTTAATACAAAACTTATACTTTCTGGGGTATGACCAGGTGTGTGCATTACTTGTAAAGTAAGATTGCCAACTTTAATAATATCGTTATCTTTTAACCCTACATGTTCAAATTCATATTGCCAATCTGCTCCTCCTTCGTTAGATAAATACATGGTTGCTCCTGTAATAGCACTCAACTCTCTTGAACCACAAAGAAAATCTGCGTGAATATGTGTTTCAGTGATGTGTGTTATTTTAAAATTATTTTGTTTAGCAATTTCTAAATAAGTATCAACATCACGTTTTGCATCTATTACAATTGCCTCACCTGTTGCTTGGCAGCCTATAAAATAACTTCCTTGTGCCAAGCTTTTATCGTATATGTGTTGAAAAAACATAGCTCTTAAAAAATTAGTTTAATGATTTTTTTGCCAAATACCAATCTGTTTGTTCTAAACTTTTATCAGATTTTCTTTCTGCTAAACCATCTAATGTTTTGGGTGCTGGAACAATTACTTTATCGCCAGGTTGCCAATTTAATGGCATAGCAACTTTATGTTCATCTGATGTTTGAAGGGCAATTAAAGTGCGTTTAATTTCATCCATATTTCTTCCAATATTTAAAGGATAATACATGATTAAACGAATTTTTCCTGCTGGGTCAATAATAAAAACAGCACGAACTGCTGCTGTTTCGCTTTCACCTGGTTGAAGCATACCATATAGTTTTGCAACCTTCATATCCAAATCTGCTACAATAGGAAAATTAAACAACACTCCTGTTTTTTCATCAACTGCATTTACCCATGCAATATGTGCATGAATGCTGTCTATACTTAAACCAATAAGTTTGGTATTGTATTTATCGAAAAAATTTTTCTCTGTTGCAAACCCGCTCATTTCTGTTGTGCAAACTGGTGTAAAGTCTGCTGGGTGCGAAAAAAGAATAACCCAACTTCCCTTATTATACTCAGAAAATTTTAAATTTCCAGTTGTAGTTACAGCTTCAAAATCTGGTGCCATGTCGCCAATTCTTGGCATTGTGTTTTTTGTTTCTTGCAATTCCATTTTGTTTGTATTTTTTATTGGTTCAAAGATTAATAATCTTGTTTTTATTATTCAATTATTGGTGTTAAAGTAATGTTTGTTTTCAAAGAATTAGTTACCAAACAATTTGCTTTTGATTTTTCTAAAACCTTTATGGCTTTTTCTTTATCTACTTCTGTGTTTTTTAATTTTACTATAGGTAAAAGTTCTGCTTCTGTAATTAAAAATTTACCATCTGCCAGTTCTAATTTTATTATGGTTTTACAATTAAAATTTTCTATTTCTACTTTAAAATTTTCTGCAATAGCTAAAAATGTTGCCATATAACAACTGTTAATAGAAGCTGCATACAAATGTTCTGGCGACCAAATGCCTGGTACGCCATTTGCAAATTCTGGAGGTGTTGCACATTCAATGGTATTGTTTAAAACAGGAGAAGATAAATTTCCAATTCTTCCTTCTTTCCATTGTACATCAACTTCGTAAAAATGTGTTTTTGACATGCTTTTAGGTTTTAATTTTTTAATGAATTGCAAATCTGCTTTAAATATTTTTCTTGTACAGCTACTTTTGTTACATAAGAAATTAATAAAGGAAAACACAATGATGTTGTAGGCTTTTTTGATGATAGTATGCTTTAAATGAGTTGTTTCAATTTTACTTATAAAATATTAATTACTTTTACCTCTGAATTAATTATAAAAGACATGAAAAAACTTATTTACACACTTGCATTGCTTTTTGTAGCAAATATTTCGTTTGCAAACTTTATTTCGCCTGGCACTGGTGTAAAATGGAATTTGGACAGCCTTGTGGTTCATTCTGGAGGAATTGTAACTTTTAACGGTACAGAATATTTGGTAAATGATACTGTATTTATTGTAACCAACGATACTTTGAGTATAACAACTAATGCTGTTGTAAAATATGCACCCCTTACCTATTTAGATGTAAATGGTGTGTTGCTTATAAACCCTCCCAACAATGTAACTTTTACAGCAATTAATACAGAAACTGGTTTTAATGGAATGCGTATAGATAGCAGTAATGCTACAAGGTTAAAAAAACTAACTTTTGAATATGCGGTTTCTTTGCGAATTGCAGATTGTAATATTATTATAGATAGCTGTACATTTCAATACAACAATGTTGGCACTTCTACAACTTTTGGCAATGGAGCACTTGCTTTGTTCAGAGCTAATCCAATTATTACTCATTCAAAATTTTTAAACAATAGAAGAGCAGCCATACAAGGAGGTGCCAATATTTCCAATGCACCTCAAATTTATAATAGTTTGTTTTTTGGTAATGGTTCTATGAATGTGAATGTGCCTCAAATAAATATGGGAGCAACGGGCAACGACACATTAAGAATTATAAACAACGAAATTATAGGTGTTCCTGCTGCAATACAATCTGGAGGAATTGGTTTTTTACCCATAGGTACAGCCAATACAATTATTACAGGTAATATTATTAAAAACAATCGTTACGGCATAACTACAAATGGTGGTTCTAATATTTATGCTCTCATTAACTATAATATAATAGACAGCAACAATATTCAAAACAATCCTGCATTGGGAGGAAGCGGAATTGCATTTAGTGGAGGTTCGGCAACAAGCCATCAAAATGCAATCGTAACAGGAAATTTAATTAGAGGAAATTTATGGGGTATTACTATACAAAACAGAGCTCAACCCAATATTGGTAATTTAGAAAATGTAGATACAACCGATAATGGTAAAAATGTTTTTATGTATAATAACAACACAAGCACACCCTGGATTGATTTATACAACAACACTATTGATACCATTTATGCACAAGGAAATTATTGGAATACCAACATAGAAGATACTGTAGAAGCAAGAATTTTTCATAGGGTTGATAATGCAAGTTTAGGCTTGGTAATTTTTTCAAATTTTCTTCTTCCTGTAAAATTTTCTTCTTTCAAAGCATATAAAAACAATGATGTAATTTATTTGAATTGGCAAACAGCAGAAGAATTAAACACCGAATATTTTAATGTAGAACGAAGTTATGATGGAAAAACATTTTCTTTCATTGGTCGTGTAGTAGCAAAAGGAAACCCTGCATTATATAATTATGTTGATGATAAAAATGTGAATTTTAATATGCCTATTTACTATCGTTTAAAATCGGTAGATAATGATGGTAGTTTTTATTATTCACAAACATTAGTAATAAAATCGTTGGGCGTAAAAACCTTAGAAGATGTAAAAGTATATCCATCAATACTTTCATCAAACAACAATACTCTTTGGACAGAGTTTATAAGTTTAAAAGAACAACCCATTACTATACAATTTTATACAGTAGATGGAAAATTAATTACACAATTTGTACAAAATGCAATTAAAGGAAATAATAAAATGCCGATAACACCAAATGCAATTTTAAGCAATGGCGTAAATTATGTAAAAATTATTGGCGAAGGATTTATAAAAACAATACCCATAATAAAATATTAAAAGACCCTAAAAAATAGTAGCATCAAACCCAAAAGGCTTTTATTGCCCTTTAGTTTGGTTGTATAATTTATCTTATTACCTTTAGCTGATACAAAATTGAAAATATAGTTTTTTATGAGTAAAATTATTTTAAGTAAGTTAGATTATACCAGAATTCACGATAGCATTAAACTTGCAAGAATGACAAGAGCTATAAAAGAATCGGAAGCTGAAAAATTATTGGGCGAATTAAATGCTGCTCAAATTGTAGAACCTCAAGATATTCCTGCAGATGTTGTTACCATGAACTCTATCATAAAGCTATGCTTTTTAAATACAAATAAAATTGTACAATTTCAATTGGTTTATCCCGATAAAGCGAATTTAAAAGAGAATAAAATTTCTATTCTTTCGCCAATAGCAACAGCATTAGGCTACAAAGCAGGCGATGAAATTGAATGGGTTGTTCCTTCTGGACTTACAAAAATAAAAATAGAAGCAATCGTTTATCAACCAGAAGCTGCTGGAGATTTTGATGCTTAGTTTTTTGCTTTCTTAATTAAGTTCTGTACATTTATACGCTGAAAAACGCCTTACCTTAAAAGACTGTTTTTATAACATTCGTAAATGAGCATTGCTTACTTATATGGCTACGCAACAAGAAAAAGCAGAACAGTTTTATCAATTACATCATACTGGTAAACTTTTTATTTTACCCAATATTTGGGATGTTTTAGGTGTAAAACTTTTAGAAAGTTTAGACTATAAAGCTATTGCTACAGCAAGTGCATCTATTGCTTATAGCAATGGGTTTGACGATGGAGAAAATATTCCTTTTGAAAATGTTTTATCTACGTTAAAAAATATTGTAAATAGCACTAACCTTCCTGTAACTGCAGATATTGAAAGTTGTTATGCCAACGATGAAATACAACTTGAAAAAAATATTAAACAAATTATTGCAACAGGAATAGTAGGAATAAATATTGAAGACTCTAACCATAGCAACCACACTTTAAATTCTATAGAAACTCAATGCAATAGAATTAAGCTAATAAATAGAGTTGCCGAAGAAATGAATGTTTCTTTGTTTATTAATGCAAGAACAGATGTGTTGTTGTACAACAATTTATTTTCTACATCAGAAGCAAGACTTAGTGAATTAATACAAAGAGGCTTAGCATATAAAGAAGCTGGTGCAAATTGTTTTTTTCCTATTGCTTTAAGAAAAGAAGAAGAGATAAAAGCATTAGTAAAAGAATTAAGTATGCCAATAAATATTTTAGCATTACCAGGTATTCCCGATTTTACAATTTTAGATAAATTAGGTGTAGCAAGGGTTAGCCTTGGTCCAGGACTGTTAAAATATGCTATTAAAGCTATGAAATCTTTAGCTACAGAATTAAAGGAATACAAAGGCTTATCATTCATTACAGAAAATGAAATTACATCCGACTATTTAAAATTATTAATACATCATTAAACCGCATATAAAATTTATGAGTTACGAAAAAGCAAAATCAGTTAAAGAGCTTTCCATCAATGGAAAAAAATATCAATACAGTTCTTTAAAAAATTTATCAGAAAATATTGAACATCTTCCTTTCAGTATTCGTATTCTTTTAGAAAATGTGTTAAGAAATTACGATGGTTTTAGTATTACTGACGAACACGTTGAAACCCTTTTAAAATGGACTCCTCAGCCCATCGATAAAGATATTCCTTTTAAACCTGCAAGAATTTTAATGCAAGATTTTACAGGTGTTCCTGCAGTAGTTGATATGGCTTCGCTTCGTGCAGAGTTTGTACGACATGGAAAAGAAGGACAAAAAATTAACCCTGCTATTCCTGTAGATTTAGTTATTGACCACTCTGTTCAAGTAGATTATTTTGGAACAGATTATTCTTACGATAAAAATGTTGAATTAGAATTTGAACGCAATCAAGAACGTTATGAACTTTTAAAATGGGCACAAAAAGGATTAAATAATTTTACTGTAGTGCCACCAGGTATGGGAATTTGTCATCAAGTAAATTTAGAATATTTATCAAAAGCTGTTCAGGCAAAAGAGGGTTGGTTATTTCCTGATACTTTGGTTGGTACAGATTCACACACACCAATGGTAAATGGTATTGGTGTTATTGCTTGGGGAGTTGGAGGTATTGAAGCAGAAGCTGCCATGTTGGGACAACCCATTTTCTTTACTTGCCCCGAAGTTGTAGGATTAAAACTTACAGGAAAAATTCCTAATCAATGTACAGCAACAGATATGGTTCTTTCCATTACAAGACTGTTGAGAGATAAAGGTGTTGTAGGAAAGTTTGTAGAAGTTTTTGGCGATGGATTAAACAACCTTACAGTTACAGATAGAGCAACAATAGGCAATATGTCGCCAGAGTTTGGATGCACTGTTACTTATTTTCCTATTGATGAAAGAACATTGGAATACATGAAAGCAACCAATCGTAGCGATGAGCAAATAAAAATTGTAGAAACCTATTGCAAAGAAAATTTATTATGGCGTACAGGTAAAGAAGCAATAAAATATTCCTCAGTTGTAGAGTTAGATTTATCAACCTTAGAGCCAACTGTTTCAGGACCTAAACGTCCTCAAGACAAAATTTTTGTAAAAGAGTTGGGAAATAAATTTTGTGAAATTTTAAAGAACGAACACAACAGAGAATATCAACCACACACACAAAGAAAAGAATCTGCATGGTTAATGGAAGGAGGCTCTGGCACTGAGTTTACTTTTGGGCAAGTTCCCATAAGTGGCGAAACAAGAGATGAAGTAATTGCAGACAGCAAACTCAATTCTGTTCGCATCAAACAAAAAAATAAAGAATTTGTTGTAAGCGATGGCAGTATTGTTATAGCAGCTATTACAAGTTGTACCAATACTTCAAACCCTGCTGTAATGGTTGGTGCAGGCTTATTAGCAAGAAATGCAGTAGAAAAAGGTTTGCGTACAAAATCATGGGTAAAAACTTCTTTAGCACCAGGATCCAAAGTGGTTACAAAATATTTAGAACGTTCAGGTTTATCTACTGATTTAGAAGCATTGCGTTTTCATACAGTGGGTTATGGTTGTACGTCTTGTATAGGAAATTCAGGACCCTTACCGCCAGCTATTGCAACTGCTGTTGATAAAGGAGAATTAGTGGTTGCTTCTGTTCTTTCTGGCAATAGAAATTTTGAAGCAAGAGTACACCCACAGGTAAAAATGAATTTCTTAATGTCGCCTATGTTGGTGGTTGCTTATGCACTTGTTGGAAGAGTTGATATTGATTTAATACACGACCCCATTGATTTTGACCCTAACGGTCAGCCTGTTTATTTAAAAGATATTTGGCCCTCAAGAGATGAAATTCAAAACACCATTAATGAGTGTATGAAGCAAGATGATTTTAAAGAAGTGTATGATGTAATTTTTGATGGCAGTACAGACTGGCAAAATTTAGTAGTAAACTTAGACCAAAATTTTGAGTGGAATAAAAACTCTACTTACATAAAAGAAGCACCATTTTTTGAAAATTTACAACCAACTCCAGATCCTGTAACAGATATTGAAAATGCAAGAGTGTTATTGTATTTAGGCGACTCTGTAACAACAGATCATATTTCTCCAGCTGGTTCTTTTAAAGAAGATTCTGCTGCAGGTATTTATTTAAAACAAAATGGAATTGAGAAAAAAGATTTTAACTCTTATGGCTCTCGTAGAGGTAATCATGAAGTAATGATGAGAGGCACTTTTGCAAATGTTCGTATCAAAAATAAAATTGCAGATAAAGAAGGAGGTTATAGCCGATATTTTCCAACCAATGAAATAAAAACTGTGTACGATACAGCCATGCAGTATCAAAAAGATAATACATCATTAATTGTTTTAGCAGGAAAAGAATATGGTTCAGGTTCATCAAGAGATTGGGCAGCAAAAGGCACTTTTTTATTAGGCATTAAAGCGGTTATTGCAGAAAGTTTTGAACGCATACACAGAAGTAATTTAGTAGGTATGGGTGTTGCACCTTTGGTTTTTACCAATGGAGAAAATGCACAATCGCTTGGTTTAGATGGATCTGAAACCTTTACCATTTATGGTTTGGCAGATAATTTAACACCTCATAAAATGTTAGATGTAAAAGCAATACACTCTTCGGGTAAAGAAATTAATTTTAAAGCAGAAGCAAGATTAGATTCTGCAATAGAAATAGAATACTATAAAAATCAAGGAATATTACAGTATGTGTTAAGAGATTATTTAAAGAAAAATTAAATACATAAGATTCATTTTTTAAAAAATATACATTATGCAACACAACAGAAAATCAATTAAAACCGTTGACCCTGCTTCATTACAAGCAATGTTAGTTTTAGAAGCTTATGGAAAAACTTGCCCCTTACAACCTTTATATAAAGAACTAATAAAAATAAGAGCATCGCAAATTAATGGTTGTGCTTATTGTTTAGATATGCACACAGAAGATGCAGTAAAAATGGGCGAATTACCAAGAAGAATTTTTGCAATGGGTGTATGGCAAGAATCTCATTTATTTAATGAAGAAGAAAGAGCCTTATTGCAAATAACAGAAGAGGTAACAAAAATTTCTGAGAAAGGCATTACCGATGCAACGTATAATAAAGTAGTAGAATTATTTGGCGAAAAAATGACAGCACAAATTATTATGCTTATCATAACCATTAATTCTTGGAACAGAATGGCAATAGCATCTCATGAAATTTATAAACCATAAAAAAGGGATAAACAAAGGGTATGATACACATAAAAAGAATTTATGAACCACCCGAAAAAAAAGATGGTTACAGAATTTTAATAGATAGGCTTTGGCCCAGAGGAATTGCAAAACAAGAAGCCAAGATAGATGTTTGGTTAAAAGAAATTGCACCTTCTACAGAATTAAGAAAATGGTTTAACCATGATGCTGCTAAATGGAAAGAGTTTAAGGAAAAATATAAAAAGGAATTAAAAAATAATCTTGAATTAGTTCATCAAATAAAAGCCTTAGAAAAAGAAAACAAAACCATAACCTTATTGTTTGCAGCAAAAGAAACAGCGTACAACAATGCACAAGTATTGGTTGATGTTTTGAAAGAAAATTGATTGCCAACACCCTGAGTTCAACTTACTTTCTATTATTAATTATTACAACAAGGTAATTTTATTTCTTCCTAACTGCACGGTTCCGTTTTCTTCTAATTGCTTTAAAAGCCTTGATACAACTACACGAGCAGTTCCTAATTTATTGGCTAATTGTTCGTGTGTTATTGAAATAGTTGAAGAATTGGTTAGTGCTGCAATTTTGTTAAGCAAGTCTAATAATCTTTCATCAACTTTTTTAAATGCAATAGCATTAATTACTTCTAACAATTCTTCAAAACGCTTGTGGTACAAACGAAAAATATAATCTAACCACTGAGGATATTCTTTGATAAATAATGAAACCTTGTCCATTGGTAAAAAAAGTATTTCAGCATCTTCTTCAACCTCTGCTCTTACTTTACTTGTTTCATTGTGCAAGCCTCCTAAGAAAGACATAATACAACTTTCACCTGCTTTAATGTAATACAACAATATTTCTTTTTCATCATCATCAGTACGAATAACTTTTATTATTCCATTGGTAACAATAGGTATAGAGCGTATGTGTGCATTTTCGTTTAAGATAATATCGCCTTCTTTATAATTTTTTTGAATGCTATGTAAATAAAGCTTTTCAACCAATGCTGGTGAAGTTTTAAACTCTTCTATTTGATGTAATTCTTCCATAAAAAAATATAAAATTTATAAACAACTAAAGCAAAAAAAATAGTAACAATTACTTCAAAAGAAGTAAGAAGTACTTGAATAAATTGTAAAACGAAAACGCAGGTTTTTATTTTTTATTAAACCTTTTTTCTACAACATTCCAGTTAATAATATTCCACCAGTTTTTAATGTATTCTGCTCTTTTGTTTTGATATTTTAAATAATAAGCATGCTCCCAAACATCAATACCTAAAAGAGGAAAACCCTTTGTTTCTGCTACATCCATCAAAGGATTGTCTTGATTGGGTGTAGAAGTTATTTTCAAAACTCCATTGCTTTCAATTAACCAAGCCCAACCACTACCAAAACGAGTTAATGCTGCTTGTGATAATGCAGTTTGAAAATTTTCGAAAGAACCAAAAGTATTATTTAAGGCATCAGCTAATTTACCAGAAGGTTTTAAAGAGGCTGATGGTGTAAGGGTTTGCCAAAATAATTCATGATTGTAATGTCCGCCTGCATTGTTTCTCATCTTTGCTGAAAAAGCAGAAACTTTACTTAAAATATCTTCTAAACTTAAAGCAGATTTTACTTCTGCAGCCACAGCTTCATTCAAATTTTTTGTATAAGCTGCTGCATGTTTGGTATAATGAATTTCCATTGTTGCTGCATCAATATAAGGCTCTAAAGCATTGTAATGATAAGGCAATGGTTGTTGCGAAAAACTCATTTCATAGGTTGAATCATTTGCCTGTAAAAAAGATGGAATTAATGTTAATGCAACACCAGCTTTTGCAGAATTTGCAATAAATTTTCTGCGATTTATTTTGTTATTCATACAGTATTATTTTTTTGTTTACGAAAATTATGTATCAAATTTCTAAATCCTTTAAATGTTCTGTAATAAAATTCTTTATTAAATAATTGTGAGTCTCTCATGGCTTTGTAAGTAAGAAAAAAACCTATAGGAATTAAAATCATAGTGCTTAACCACATTCCTGTAAAAGATGAAGTTACAGACTCCTTTACAAATTTTTCTCCAAACGTATTAAACAAGTGAAAAATGATAAAGAAGATAATAGAAAAAACAAGCGGTAAGCCTAAGCCTCCTTTTCTAATAATTGAACCCAAAGGAGCACCAATTAAAAACAAAACAATACAAGCAGCACTTAGTGTAAATTTTCTATGCCATTCTATTTCATGAAAACGAATTGATTTGTCTTTAAAAGTGTAATCATTTGTTTCTATTGCTGCTAAATTGTTTACAATGTTGAGTTGGCTATTTGCATTATCGTAAACAATACTTTTTATACTATCTGGAATAAGTTGATTAAAGGAATTAATTTTTGTTACCGTTTTTGGTGGTTGTGCTACAGTAGCTTTTGCATATTTTGTAAAAGGAAGAGAGGTTGCAATTTCTTCATTATCTCTTGCCAATAATTTTTTATTACCTGTTTTAAAAGAATCTATTGCATAATTAAGTTGTTGAATGGTTAGCATTTTAGGGTCGTATCTAAAACTTGAATCTGCTGTTTCGCTCATTTGTAAAGCACTTAAATCAAAAATCTTTTTGTATTCTTTAAATCCAAGTCTTACATAATCTGAACGCAAGCCATCATAACCCTGCCCTTTTTCTTCATAACGCCAACCATCTTTTAAAATAAATTCTAAAAACTTTTTGTCTGCTGTTACTTTCATTATGCCACTATCTGCAGCTATAATATTATCTTGAGTGCCATATTTTCTTTCAAAAATTACAATGTTTCTTATGGTGCTATCGTCTTTTTCTTTTTTACCAATTTTAATATTAAAGCCTTTTATTTGATTGTAAAAAACGCCTTCTTTAATATCAAATGCAGGTTTGGCAATAATTATATCGTATTTTAATGCAGCTAATTTTAATTGTGCTACAGGAATAATATTATTTGAAAAAACAAATGCAACACCTGCTATAGCAAAGGCTACAATCAATAATGGTCGCATAAATCTTGATAAAGAAATACCAGAAGATTTTATAGCAACGAGTTCAAAAGTTTCGCCCAAATTTCCAAAAGTCATGATAGAAGATAACAACATGGCTAAAGGCAATGCCAAAGGAATTAGTGTTGCAGAAACGTAGGTAATTAATTTTAAAATGGTAAACAAATCTATTCCTTTGCCCACCAAATCATCAATATACAGCCAAAAAAACTGCATAACCAAAACAAACAACGATATAAAAAACGTGGCAAAAAAAGGTGCAACAAAAGAGCGTAAAATTAATTTGTCTAACTTTTTAATCACGTTAATTTTTCTTTACTGTTTTTATTTTAGAATGCAATATGCAAATGTAAAACTTTCGTAAAAAGAAGTAATGTTAAATGCTGTTTGTTGTAAGTTTTATTTTCTTAAACTCAATAAAAAAGGCTTATTGAATTTG
>Ga0116193_1001396_pt1 | contig 19993 bp, 21 predicted proteins | sample AD_UKC115_MetaG_FD_89892 | JGI IMG/M metagenome (GOLD analysis project Ga0116193, IMG submission 89892) | Active sludge microbial communities of municipal wastewater-treating anaerobic digesters from Hong Kong - AD_UKC115_MetaG | ecosystem: Engineered > Bioreactor > Anaerobic > Digestate... | reverse complement strand
TTGGTGGCCCGCTCCCACATCTCCTGGGTTCCCATCGAATTTTCCGGACGGGTGGAGAGTTCAACGAAATACTTGAAGCCGAACAAGCTATAGAACTTGTCCACCAAATCGATTACACCCTTGATTTCCTCGTTGATCTGCTCAGGCAGCATGAAGATGTGGGCATCATCCTGAGTAAAATTCCTGACCCGCATTAGTCCATGCAGAACACCTGATTTCTCATGGCGGTGAACCAGACCCAGTTCTCCTAACCGCAAAGGCAAATCCCGGTAGCTATGAATGCTCTGTTTATAGACCAGGATTCCACCCGGGCAATTCATGGGTTTAATGGCATAATCCTGTTCATCAATTTGGGTAAAGTACATGTTATCTTTGTAATGATCCCAATGCCCGGAACGTTCCCACAGCTCGCGGTTCAGGATAATGGGCGTTCTAATTTCCTGGTATCCGGCCTTGCGGTGTTCCTCTCTCCAGAAATTCTCCAGTTCATTGCGCAGGATCATACCTTTCGGCAGGAAGAACGGGAACCCCGGCCCTTCGTCCAATAACACAAAAAGCCCCAATTCCTTGCCCAGCCGTCGATGGTCCCTCTTTTTGGCTTCTTCCAGCTTGTGCAGGTAGTCATCCAAGGCCGCCTTTTTGGGAAAAGAAGTAGCATAGATTCTCTGCAGCATGGGATTCTTCTCACTGCCCCGCCAATAGGCACCCGCAACACTCATCAGCTTAATGTTCTTAAGACGTCCCGTAGACGGCAGGTGCGGTCCGGCACACAGGTCGACAAACTCTCCCTGGCGGTAGATGCTAATGGTAGCATCTTCGGGAAGATCCCGGATTAATTCCACCTTGTAGGCTTCTTTAGCCTGACGAAAAAGCTCAATGGCCTCTTCCCGGCTTATTTCACTGCGTACAATCGGATAGTCCGCCTTTATTATACGGTCCATTTCCGCCTCAATGGCTGAGAAATCCTCCGGCGTGAAAGTGTGATCGCTATCAAAATCATAATAAAAGCCCTTCTCAATGGGTGGTCCAATAGCCAGACTGGCTTCCGGCCACAGGCGCTTAACCGCCTGAGCCATCACATGTGCCGAGGAGTGCCGGTAAATATCCAAAACCCGTTCATCACTGGCATCAAGAAACTCCAGGGTGCCATCCCCGGTCAACGGAGTATTCAAGTCGGTGATACGGTCATTAAAAATGGCTATCTGCGAATGTTTGGCCACCTTGGAGCTAATATCCGCAGCGATTTGCATAAGAGTAGTCCCTTCAGCATACTCTCTTTCCGCCCCATTTTTCAGTTTAATACGAACCATAATTCATTCCTCCTGCAATTAACCCGACTTACCCCGGGATGAAAATATTGATTGCCAGTTGCACCAGGCCAATCATAAAGCCCAGGACTCCTCCGAGAATCTCTATAAAGCGCAGTTCCGGCGAGGATATCCCCCGGATCATGTCTTCCAACTCATTGAGATCGTAGGCATTTACTTTATCTTCCACGATCTTGCGAATTTGCACCTCGCCGGTAAGATAGTCACGTCCCCATTCCAAGGCCTGACGGAAGATCTCCCCTGCCTCCTGGCGAAGTACCTTCTCCAGTGCATCGCTTATTATCTGCGTAACCCGGGCTGGGACGATACGAGGCAGCATAGTAGCCAGCCGGTCTTTTAACAGACTGACCAGGCGGTTAACGATCTCTTCCTTGACTTCCGGGGTGTCAATCTTCGCAAACAGGTCGTCCATGCTCAGCAGCTGGTTTTCTACCAGTTCTCCCAGGCTGGTGGCAATGTCCGCTTGCCGTTTGGGAAGCAGCCCGTACAGTTGAAAGAAAAAAAGATTAATCGGCTGACGTGGCCAGAAAAGCATTTTAATGGCTACCACATTGGTTAAGTAGCCTATTAAAGCGCCAATCAATGGAATGGATATTATTTTAACCAGCATATTATCACCAATGCTAAAAACAATTTCTTAAAGAATATAGCAGATTTTGTGTAGACAAGCAATCAGGCAGGATAACAGGCAGGCAAGGACGAGGATTATAGAAAGAGCTAACTCCGTTGTTTGCAGTCAGTTCCAGGCGCATGCCCGTAACAACGTTCACAACCCTGGCATTCAATGATCTTTTCCTTAAATACACTGCGGATCATCTCTACTGGTTCACTTTGGGGCAGCTTGCCGATATTGTGGAGAATAATTCGGCGGGGAGCTATTGTAATTAAAATGCTGATTAGCACATCATCAAGGTCAATTTCATCCAAGAGCATATCTTCCAAATAATAACTCATATAGTTTTCTTCAATTTTAGTTCCTTCTCCATCCCAAAGGTAAAACACTCCATTATCGCCAATCATCAAGTTTACCTCATGCATTCTGGGAATCTGACTATCGACGAAATAACGAAGAAGATTCACGAAATCGCTGTATTCTTTTTCATTGCGTAATTCCTCCCGGGCAACTTCAACGGAAAATTTTACTTCTGTGAGATAATCACGCATGCAGAAATTTATGAAGCCTTCTACCACCAGTTTAAAGCTTTCTTCCAAGTGCATGAAGAGCCGATGGGCAATACGGTTTTTGCGGCCGTAATTCATTAACAGGTTTAAACTCTCACTATCATGACATTTCTTTAAGAAATGGCTGGACTTTCTGTAAATTGTCTGGCGATCGTCGGCGCTGAGATTGCGACAGCTTCGGGTGATCTCCCGCCATATGACCTGATTTTCCCAGTCATTGAGGATATGTTCGGCCAGAATTTCTGAAAGCTGGTGCCGGAAAATATAAACAATGTCGTCATCACGAAAAACGCCACCTCTACTGCAACCATTGATTTGCAGTGATATACAGTTTAAGCCAGCGCTTTCAATATGGTGGCTATCAGTGCTTAAACGATATCCCCTTTGTTTTATCCATTCCATACGCCGGTCAAATTCCTGAATGAAACTATCTCCAGCGGTAATGATGGTATACTCTTGATCCATGATGACAATGGCCTCCTGTGAAGAGTTAATTTATTATATGTTGGGCCAAAATTCATTATTCAGACCCCTCCGGCAAGAAAATACTGCATTCAAGGATGTATTTTTCCATCGCGGCGTTGTTTTTAAACTGTACTTTTCTTATTTTTTAGCATTCACCGATAAAACCCACATTTTTAGAGTATAAAGGGAAACACTTTTTCCAAACACTAACCAAGGAAAAAGTTGAGGTGGCAACCAGCCACCTCAGTGGAAAACTAATTGTTGTCGCGATTGTTGTCGCGGTTATTGTCGCGGTTGTTCCGGTTGTTATCAAGACGATTATTGCGAATATCGTCGTTGAGCCTATTGTTATCTCTCTGGTTGTCCTGTCGGTTATCAATCCGGTCATTGTCCCTACGGTTATTCTGACGGCTCCTGTCATTATTACCCATTTTTACACCTCCTTTCGAGATTAGTATTCGCCGTATGAAATGGGGGATAGTCAGTTAATTGCTGGTTCAATTTGGGAGCCAACGCCTTAAATAGGATAGAAACTCCCTTATCGCCATTTTTTTGTTGTCAACGAGTGTTGTATTTTGGAACACCTGTGGAACATAATTTCAAAAAGGGACTCCATCTCGTCGAATGTCAACGATTGGCATGATTTTTGTAATAGATTGCATATATAAAAAAATTTTGCCGGAGGTGTTGAAGGTGCCTTATGAATTTGTAAATGGTATCAGGATGTATTATGAAACGGAAGGCCAGGGGTTTCCTCTGGTAGCCATTACCGGCCTGGGTTCAAGTTTGGAGAGCTGGAGTCCGGAATATCGCAGTGGCCTTAGCCGTCACTTTAGCCTGCTGGCAATGGACGTTCGGGGAGCAGGAAGAAGCGATGCTCCGCAAATGGATTACACCATGGCCATGATGGCCCAGGATATTGCTGAACTTCTATTCAAGTTGGGATGGGACAAGGCTCATGTTTTTGGTGTTTCCATGGGAGGTATGATTGCCCAGGAGCTAGCCCTGAACTACCCGGAACGGGTGGAGAAATTGGTACTGGGTTGTACAAGCTGTGGAAAACGTTCCTTGGCTCCTCCCGAAGAAGCCCGTCAAGCTTTGAGCCAATCTGGCAACCTTACGCCGGAGGAGATAGCGGCCCTCATGTATCCGCCCGAGTTTATCCAGAAACATCCAGAAGTAATTGCCGCCGCACTAAAACGTGAAGCCATTTATCCTATGCCACCCGAAGTTTTGGCCAGGCAATATGCAGCAGTCATGAGCTTTGACAGTTATGACCGGTTAGTACAGATTCAGGCTCCCACGCTGGTAATCACCGGTGATCAAGACAAAATGATAAATCCGGAGAATTCCCGCCTGCTGGCTGATCTTATCCCCCAGGCACGCCTGGAGGTTATTCCCGGATCCGGCCACGGGTTCACAGAGCAGGAACCGGAAAAGGTGTTGGCATTGTTACATGATTTTCTAGCTTAACCCCAACCAACGGCAGTAGGAAAGTTCATTTCGGGGGTGATCAAATAAAAAAGGACGCTTGTTGTTGCTCAAATACTGATAATATTTCTGGCTGTATGGTTTGCGGTCGGGAGTTGTTTTGTCTTCCCGACAAACCGTTGCGGGCTAAATGTTTTTACTGCGGCCAGGAAGACATTACTCATGTCTTTTGTCCGGACGGGCATTATGTCTGCGATGAATGCCACAGTAAAGACATACTGGAATTTGTTGAGTTGGAGTGCAATAACAGCCATCTTACCGATCCAATCGAATTGGCATTAAAAATTTTTGATTTACCAAGGCTGCATATGCATGGACCGGAATATCATAGTATTGTCCCGGCTGTTTTGGTTACAGCCTATGGCAACAGCAGTGCTAACAAGGACAGTTCTGTAATTAAGGAGGCTATCTCCCGAGGTAAAGCGGTATTTGGCGGAATATGCGGAACACATGGAGCCTGCGGAGCCTGTATTGGTGTTGGCATTGCCTATTCCATCATTCACCAGGTAACACCATATTCAAAGGAAGACAGGGGTAAAGCCAACTATATGACTGCACTGGCTTTAACAGCTATCAGTCGGCTTGGAGGCCCTCGTTGCTGTAAAAGAGACTCAATGGTTGCGATTGAGACAGCCAAAAAACATTTTGGCTGCTTTCCTGATTCCGGTCAAAGCAGATATATATGCAGCCAATTTGCCAATAATGACAAGTGCATTAAAAACGATTGCCCATATTACCCGGATTAGGTACAAGAGCCTACTTCTGCTTATAACTTATGCTGTCGAAAGAAATTACGGCTAATCTGAATTCCCCCCATGAAAAATGATTGCCGCCAGTCACTGTGGAAACCATCTATCGGCTTTTTCTTCGATAACGAAAGCCAGAAATCCGAGGATAATAGTGCGTAAAATTCTGAGACAAACATATAGTGTATGTCCTGTCTGCTTGCGAAGAATACCGGCAGTACATGTCGCTTACGATAAGAAGGTTTACCTTGAAAAAACCTGTCCGCAACACGGTCACTTCTCTGCAGTCATATGGCGGGGACTGCGCAATATGGAATTATGGCGAGGGGATCTCTCCCCGATTGCAGCAGGTGAGAACGAAAATTGTCCTCATGCCTGCGGTTTATGTCCTGAGCACCGGCAAAGCACCTGCTGTGTTTTACTGGAAGTAACCAAGCGTTGTAACCTGCATTGTTCTTTTTGCTTTGCTGAAGGTGGAATTGGCGAAGATACACCTTTCGAAACTGTACGCGACCGTCTGCATGCCCTTGCTGAGCCAGGCCAAACATTGGTGCAGCTGAGCGGCGGAGAACCGACCGTACGTGACGATTTACCTCAAATTGTTACCGCCGCCAAAGAAGCAGGCTGCCAATATGTTCAGCTGAATACAAACGGCATACGCCTGGCGGAAGATACAGAATACGTTAAAAGCCTCGCCGAAGCCGGTCTGTCCTTTGTCTTTATGCAGTTTGACGGCACTGATGATGCCATTCATCGCGTACTGCGCGGCCAGGATTTGCTCAATATAAAACGGAGAGCAATCGAAAACTGTTCGCGTTATAATCTTGGGGTAACACTTGTACCGACCATCGTACCGCAGGTCAATACTCAGGATATTGGGAACATAATCCGCTTTGGCGTCTCACAAGCTCCTGCCGTCCGCGGTGTACATTTTCAGCCGGTCAGTTATTTTGGACGAATTCCGTCAACACCTTCAGACAGCCAGCGTTTTACACTGGATGAATTACTTGCGGCTATCGAAGAACAGGCTGGGACGCTGGTTCAACGAGATTCTCTGCTGCCATCCCGCTGCGACCATCCAATGTGCGGATTCCATGGTGACTATATTGTAATGCAAGACCAGACTCTGCATCCGTTGCATAAAGCAAACAGCAGCTGTTGTGAAACTACAACAGCTGCGCAAAACCGCTCATTTGTAGCGCGAAAATGGCAGCGCCCAAAGATCGAAGGCATAGCTTCCGGCACGGTTAATGAACAAGAAAGTGAAACCGACCTGGAAACCCTTGATGGTTTCCTGAGCCGGGTTCGTTCACACAGCTTTACAATAACAGCCATGGCCTTTCAGGACGCCGGAAACCTGGATCTGGAACGTCTGCGAAGGTGCAGCCTCCACGTATTTGATAACGGGCGGTTTGTACCCTTTTGCGCCTATTACCTGACAAAGCAGGGATGAAATAAAACTAGGATTTCAAAATACGGAAATGATTGTAACGATGGTCAGCACTGTACCTCGGGCAGCCAGAGCAAATCAAAACCGAGCCTGGCTTTGGCCTGGAGTATTTCTGGATCGCCGGTCACTATTGCTGAACTGTTTCTTTGAGCTGCAGCTATAGCGAATGCGTCAGCATAGGATAATCTGTGTTCCGCCTTAACTGCTGCGGCTGCCAGGGTTAAGTGCTCATCACCCGCTAGAAAATCGATTGGCCAGGACATCAGCAGACTCAAGGCTTTTTCAGCGTCTTGTTTGCCATATTCACGCCATATCCGATAATACACTTCCCCGGCATTAACCCAAGTCATAATCAACTGACTCTGGTTGTTATCCGCCTCCATCAGCAAGCGGTAAACGGTGTCCGCCCCGGGTTCGTCCTGTAAATAACAGAGTACAGCATAAGAGTCAAAGACATACTTCTTAGTCATGGCCGTTATCCTCCATGGCTAATTCCGACTCCTTGTAGTCCCTCTGGGCGGCGCTTAAAGGCTTTTTCGCTTGCAATATTCCCCGCGCCCCACCTATGGGGTCCTCAGGCAATGGCAAAATAATCAGGTGGCCTTCTTTTTCGGTAACTACGACCTGCCCGGGTGTATCTATACCAAATTTTCTGCGGTACTCGACCGGAATAAGCATCTGTCCCTTCGATGTTACCTTGGCGATTGCCATTACTAGCCCTCCACCTTATTATTATTTTCTCAATTGTAATATATTTATCACGGAAGAGCAATATTTTAGTGAATAATAAATCAATTTCACTATTTTTATTACTTTTGCGCAAAATGTAGTATATCGCAATAAAAAGAACTTGGTGTTGCTCCAAGACTACCAATTAATTGAGTAGCCTTCTATCCCGCTACTGCGCAGCTATCCCCGAAGGCTTTGCCCGAGCCTAGTGCAATTTTTTGCACATCGCCGAGTTCGTGCCGGGTATTTGGGGTATGGTGATGGATATCGAATTGCGGAAAGTTCATTTTTGATGTACTTATTGTATTTACCATTATTCCTCACATATTTGGCGTACGCCACCATTCAACCCAGGGCAAAAGCAAATAATAGGGGAATGCGCCAAAATAGCGGGCTTTTTGCCCGCTATTTTTGTACCTCGCTTTGTACCTCACATGCACCCAACCAAATAGATATATGCGGATATATTGGGATTCTTATTTTACCAGCCATAGCCTCACGAAAAACCTGCTGAATGAAAAAAGCCCGATTTATCGGGCTTTTTAAATGCTTATATGGTGGGCCGTATAAGATTCGAACTTATGACTTCTTCCGCGTCAAGGAAGCACTCTCCCACTGAGTTAACGGCCCGTGCGTAACTGATTATACCGTGCCCACCGGCGAAAATCAAGGGGTGATATTGTCTTGCGGACAATAATTGCCTGCTTCTACTCGCCACTATCTTTGCCAGCAAGCATATCCTACATATCCGGCACCCCTCTTTAGTATAAATGTATCGGTTCTCACCTTTACGACAGATCTCTACTACAGGATTGAACCAAGAATACAGCCTGGAGGACTTAAGTTGGGGTGGACGAAAACGGCTTCGTAAATCAAATTATTCCTAGCAACCCAGCGTTAATCAGCGGCCAAACGATCTGTTTTGAAAGGGTTGTCTTTATAAAAGACCCGGGCTTTTCAGAGGAGGTATTAGTGATGGTTATTGTTATCAACCGGCGAAGTGTTTCCTTCTTTTTGGGCACCCTGATCCTTTTCGCTCTGACCATCTCATTATACAATACTGCTCTCCATCCCAATATGAAAAACTGGACAGAAGAACGGGTGGTTATATCCGAGGTTAAAACCAGCCACAAGGTAGTAGCTCTGACCTTTGATGACGGTCCCGATCCTCACCATACCCCGGAAGTCCTGAAAGTACTTGATAAGCACAATGTTAAAGCTACCTTTTTTATCATCGGCAATCGCGGTATTGAACATCCACAGCTTTTAAAAGAAATGAGTACGGCGGGTCATGAGGTTGCCAACCATAGTTATTCCCACCCGGATTTTAATCACTACAAAAAAAACTCTATGCTGGAGGAAATCCGTAAAACCAACCTGTTGATTACAAAAGCGACCGGTCAAAAACCGGTGCTTTTCCGCCCGCCGGGAGGATACCTGTCCTACGAGCTGGTCGATCTGGTCCGCAAAGAAAAAATGGTTATCGCCTACTGGACCTACCAGCAAGACAGTAAAGACTGGCGTACTGGAGCCAGGGCGGAACGTATTGCCAGACATGTAATAGCCAATATTTATCCAGGGCAAATCATTATCCTTCATGATGGCTGCCCCAATGGCCGGGAAACTGCCCGGGCCACGGATTTAATACTAAAGGCACTGAAAAAGCAAGGATACCGTTTGGTTACTGTAAGCCAACTGATGGAAATCGCAGAAAAGGAATAAATGCTTGCGCTGAACATACAAATGTAACAAAGTCCCAGGGGGAGGGGTTATTGGTATGCCCAAGATTTTCGGTTTCTATGAAATGCATGCCCGCGCCAAAATTGCCCTGATTGGTGTAGTGGTAATGGTGATTCTGGCCAGCAGTGTGGTATATGTTCAGGCCTATCATCGTTTAAAGCCAGTCTATGAAGTACCTACTGACAAGAAAATCGTTGCTCTAACCTTTGATATAAGCTGGGGAAACAAAACCCCTATGCCGGTTATTGAACTGCTTAAGGAAAACAAAGTAAAAGCGACGTTTTTCCTTTCCGGTCCCTGGGTTAAACAATACCCTGAAATTGCCCAGCGGATTAAAAAGGACGGCCATGAGATCGGCAGCCATGGTTATCGTCATATCAACCTCAGTAGTTTAAGCAAAACAGAAATCAAAGAAGAAGTCCGCAAGGCCCACCAGAACATCAAAGAAGTAACCGGAGCGGAGGCCAGACTCATCCGTACTCCCAATGGTGACTATAATGACCAGGTAATTGCAGGAATCCGTGAATGCGACTATGAGGCCATTCAGTGGGGAACTGATTCTCTGGACTGGATGAACCCGGGTACCGCAACTATCGTGGAGAGGGTTACCAAACGAGTCCATCCCGGTGATATTATTCTTATGCATGCCAGCGATACCTGCAAGCAAACCACCGAGGCCCTTCCTCAAGTAATCAAGAATCTTAAAGAGCAAGGTTATACCTTTGTGACCGTATCAGAATTGCTGAAAGAAAGGCCCGCTGAGTAGGTAAAAAAGCCAGAAAAATAAGAAAGCCATTTAAGGGAATCCCTTAAATGGCTTTATTATTCGTCCTCCGATTCGTCTTCGATGTGTTCCAGACCGATTTCACGAAGGATTTCATCGATTAATTCCTTGTTCACCCTATCACCTCCTTGGCAGTACACTAAACAATATATTGTTCTAGATCTGATAATATACCTCCAATATTTAGTATAGCCTAATTAGCAGTAAAATGATTGTAAAAACTTTTTAAATTAAGAGAAAATTTGCACAAATGATTCAACCTTTAACATAATACACTACTAATCTGCTTTCTCGTCACTTTCTTCCGCAACAAAGAAGTCACTGCGGGGATACCTGTCCGCCGGCTGCAACACAGGCAGATCCTGCCCGCTGGCTGCTCCCATTTCCTTGAACCTGCGTGCGGCTACCAACACCCTGCTTTCCATGGAACCAGCTGCCCGGTTATAAGCTTCAACGGTTCGTTCCAAGGACTTCCTAAGATCGTTAAAATATCCTCCCAGAGTACTGAGACGGTCGTAAAGGGTTTTGCCCAGCTCACTAATAGCACGGGCATTTTCGGTTACCTGCTCCTGCCGCCATCCATAGGCCACCGCCATTAGTAAAGCGATTAAAGTTGTAGGCGTAGCCAGAACCACCCGCTGACCAGCAGCATACTCAATTAAACCAGGGTCCTGTTCCAAAGCAGCACTAAAAAAGGATTCGCCCGGCAGGAATAGCACTACGAATTCCGGGGCTGGTTCGAACTGCTGCCAGTATTGCTTGGAAGCCAGCTGGTTAATATGTGTACGCACCTGGCGGGCGTGATCTTTCATCTTTTCACCCCGCAGGCTGTCATCGTCTGTTTCTACCGCCTCCAGATAAGCCTGCAACGGTGATTTGGCATCTACTATAATGGTTTTATGATTGGGTAACTGTACCAGCAGATCAGGGCGCAGGCTGCTTCCTTCAACCTGAACCGATTTTTGTTGCACAAAATCACAGTATTCCACCATCCCGGCTATTTCCACCACCCGGCGTAGCTGCACCTCCCCCCAGCGCCCTCTCACCTGGGGAGTACGTAAAGCCTTTACCAGGTTTTGCGTTTCCTGCTGCAGCCGCAGTTCGCTCTGTGCCAGTGATTTAACCTGTCCACTTAAGCCTGTAAAAGCTGAAATCCTGTCTTTCTCCATGATTTGGAGTTGCTGCTCTACTTTTTGCAAGCTTTCCTGCAGTGGAGAAACCAGGTGCTGGATGGCCAGCTGCCTGCTTTCCAGATCATTACGGGCCCCTTCCTGGTATTTCTCCAGGGTACTGGCCGCCAGTTCCAGAAAGGTCTGGTTGTTACTGCGCAAGGCCTGGGCTGACAGAGCCTGAAAAGCCTGCGCCAAACCCTCCTGGGCATTCATCACCAGGCCCAGTTTTTCTTCTACAGCTTTATTTTCCTCGTCTATGCGAGTCTGCAATTCTGCACAGCGTGTCTTCAATTCACTGTTTTCACTATATAGATCCTGCGTCAGCGCTTCTTTTTTTTGTAAAAGGGCCTCCAACTCTGGTATCCGTAACGCCCGTTCTTCCGCTGTCGCCCGCAAGCTCATTTCCCTGGACAATTCCTGGCGGCAGGTATTTAAGGCAGTTTCCTGTTCGCCCAGCTGGCGACGAAGATCAGCCAGGATTTCTTCGCGCCCTTGCAAACGTTGCTGCAAAGAACCTTTTTCACTGTTGATCTCTGCCATCTTTGTGGCCAGGCGGGCATTCATTCTGGCCGTGATGAACAACCAGGCCAGCAAAAGCCCTGCTAAAAAGCCTCCTATCATTGCCACCAGAAGGTTTTTGTCTATCATTTTTCTCAACCTCCGCTATAAGGTTAGGGATCTTAACCACCAACGGCAAGGCTGCACTACCCCGTGCGGGTTCAGCCCGGCTATGATTGTCCCTCTATTACCCCCTCCCCTTCGCTTGATGAACTGGTATCAGAACCAGCTTGCCGGCTAACACTATCCAGGAGACTGGAGGTGTTTTAATTGCTAAGCAAAGACGGAACGATGGCCCGCTTTATTTTTGCTTTTTGCCTGTTTTTCCTGTCCGGTTCGGGAATGGTGGAGGGGTGGTGGGCAACTTGCTGTGGGGTTTTGGGAACGGTTGAGCTGGCCACGGGCCTGTGCCACTATTCGCCACTGAATGAATGGCTTTCCCTGCGCAACCCCGGGAAAGATCCATCCCCTGGACCACAAAAGAAGGGGTAAAATCCCCGGATAACCTAATCTTTTTCCTGGAGCAAACCCCACTGGTTTCCTTTCCAGGTGTAAACATCAAAACGTTTTGCTGGCAACAATCCCTGCCAGTCGTTTTTGGCATGGTAAACAGGTTTTTTCCCTTCCTGACTGATTATTTGGTAGCGAAGTGTTTTCTTCTCCTCCCGCGTCACGCTGCCCAGATAAAAGCTCTCCCCCACCTCACCGGTAAAATCAGGGGAAAAATACAGATAGTATTCCGTCCGGTCTTCTTGAGCAGCCTCCGGTGGTTTAAAATCCGTCAGGATTTCCTGTCGGTCCAATGTTGGCAATTGGTCTTCCCGGGGTCGATTGGTCTGCCAAATGGCCAATGCCAGCAAAACAGCTAGAACTATAAAAATGAATTTCCGTCCTTGCAAAGCTTATCCCCCTGTGCGAACAAATTTATTTACACCATCTATGGCTGTAATACGACCGCTTGCCTCCAGGCGCAACAGATGCTGGTAGGTCATGACCTGGTTCCAAAATACTTCGTACTCGGAAATGGCTTTTCGAGTGAAGACCTTTTCGCTGGCAGCAATTTCTTCCCGGCTCCGGGGAACATCCAGCAGAGCATGAATGGCGTCCTCACGTTTAAGCGCAATCTGCAGGTAGTTCTTCAGGCTGGCCTTGATATCATCCCGGTCACGGTGAAACACCCGCCGGTGAGATGTCACCAGGATAACCGGATCCATTTCCAGTAAACGCTGCACAGAGTCAACCAGAGCAGAAAAGTCTGACGAACCATCTCCGTACCAGGGACCCTGTCCGGCCAGGTCCAAATCGGCGGAAAAAAGAATACCTTCTTTCTCCAGCCAAAAGGAATAATGTCCACAGGTATGGCCCGGGGTGTGCAGGGCGGTTAACCGCACCCTCCCCAGATCCAACACCTGCCCGTCTTCAAAAGCCCCTGACAAGTGAATAAAACGATACCCCGGAACCGCCAGTACATCCTCCGGCAACTGTACGGAACTGAAACCGTGCGAACGGGGTTTTTCCATCCACCGTTCCCAACGTGCCAGGCCGGAAATACCATAGAAGAACTCGGGGTCACTGTAAGCCGCAGCTTCTTCCCTGCCGGTCATAATTTTGGCACCCGGGAATAGGCTTGTTCCATGGGTATGGTCAAAATGGTAATGAGTGAGCAGCAGGAGATCCACCCCCTCGGGGTTAACGGGTTGGTAAGCCTGGCACCCGGCTCCCGCATCAATAAGGGTTTTTATTTCGTCATCTATGTAGAGTGAATTGCTATAAGGGTAAGCCGCACGCGTTGCGGGGCGAACTACCTTGACCCCCTTGGCCAGCTCCTCGACCACAATCATCCCCCCTGACCACTTGCATATGTCCTAAAAAAAGCAAACCCGGGTTATTCCCCGGGCTCGCCTTGACTCGTTCCTATTCAAGTTTTTCCAGCATCTCCAGCACCATTTCGAAAAAGTAACCGATATCATCGCGTTCATTTACGCCCGCCTTAAAACCAATTTCGGGAAACCGACCACTGCTATTAATTTTAACATTGACGGTGTAAGGAGCATCGTCCATGTCATCTTCCAGACTCTCGGCGTCTATATCATCCCACTCTTCTTCGAGGTGGCCCTGTTCGAGATCAAAAATCTTCTCCATCTGCCCCGAATGGAGTTCCTCGCTGTTGTCGATAATCTGGGACACAATCCACATGACATCAGAACTGGTGATATCAAGCTCTTCACTAAGCTGCATAATTTCATTGGCTACTGGCGTGATCTTCAGCAAATCGGACAGATTAACCGGATCCCCCTTGCCCCATCTCTTCTTCATGGTGTCACCTCCGCATCTCTTTGCCACAACCCATACCTGGGAGCTTACCCGGTGTTTAGATGTGGTACTGCGAAATTATTCAGGGTCGAGTCCACAGTAAATTGTACTCTCGTTACCTAGATTATATGTGAACGAGCCAGTAAAAAACAATCGAATAAAACCAGGAAATTCTGTGCTTAACAGGGACTAACAAGTTACTGGTTTTATAGATTAGCACAAATCAAATTGCATTTCAATACAAGTCTAAAGGGAAAAAGAGTTTCCATGACGAAGTGCTAAAACCATGTGCAGATAATCCCCGGTTACATCAGGAACTTCACGAATAGGAGATTATAGATGAAATCGGCATTAAAACTAATCGCTATTCTCTTAACCCTCGCTCTGGTCGCCCTTATCTTTACAGGTATTATCCAGGGCTGGTTTCTTAATACGACCTTCTGGGTCGTCTACCTGTTAATAGCTTTGCTGGATTTACTAGTCATAGCCAGGTTAAAAAGAACTTAATAGGCACATTTAACCAGGGATGCAATTCCCTGGCCCCCGGCTCCTTCGCAACCTTTGAGTCTTCGCCCTGCTATAACATATTCCCGCCGTTATCAAAAATCCCCATCATTCTCAACTTGTCTTAAAAGGGCTTCCCGACTTTCCCGGCGAACCCTTTCTACTTCAGGTTTAATCTGTTTTTTTAGCTCGACCCGGTGCTCGTGCAGGTAATCTTCAATTTGCTCATAGCTTAATAAATCCGTTCTCTTCCGTCCCACCCTGATACTCAAACAATAATCGCTCTGCAGATAGTAAATAAGTTCGGTTTCACAGTCTGCGCCGTCCACCAGGAAAGTCACTTCCGCGGCTGCTTTATTACGATCTATAAGCCTGAAGTTCCTGATTTCCTTCAATTCCACCCCTTATCCCTCCACAACCAGGCCTCAAACTGTGGCCTTATCTTGTTTCTCCTTTACTATTCGTTTCAAAACCCCAATCATCCTGCCGGAATGTCAAGAGTTATTTCCCACGCATGACAAAGAACCAGCCGTGCCAGAGTCTTTACGCCAGGTTCATCTTATATTTGGTCAACAGCCATTTGAGGATCTTTTGAAAGTGGCAGGTATCGTAAAAGCAAAACGGGCAGGAACCCCCGAAGCAAGCGGAGACAGTCTCCTCCCGCATACAGTAGTTTTTAAATAGATAATCATACAATTCACTGGTCATCGTCTTACCAGCCGCCAGGCTTTTTTGGATTTCCTCCTGGATAAAACGGTCTTCCCGGATGGCCTCTGCTGCATCAAACATTACTAATCAACCTCTTTTCCCTGCTGCGTCTACACTATCCGTTACTAAAGCCCTTATAAACCTAACGGGTAATACTTCTAGCAAATACGCGGAACGTGCTCTCCTTCCAGAGTTGCCAGAATGCGGTCGGCACCAAGTTCGGTCTCGATTAAGACCAGACCACGGGGCTCGGATACTACTTCGCCAATAATACTGGCCTGGGCACATTCAGGAATCTGCCTGAGTTCTTTGACCACCTCCGGGGCTGCTTGTGATGATACGAATATGACCATCTTCCCTTCATTAGCCATGTAGAGCGGGTCCATACCCAACATGTCACAGGCCCCCCTGACCACTGGGGAAACCGGGATATCTTCTTCCCGGACATGGATGCCCAGTGCAGATTGCTGAGCCAACTCATTAAGAACTGTGGCCAGCCCTCCCCGGGTGGGATCGCGCAAGCAGCGAACCTCGCCGCCGAAGCCCTCCATTTTTTTGCCGATTTCATAGAGAGGAGCGCAATCACTAATCACCGGAGTTTGAAAACTAAGTCCCTCCCGGCGGGCCAGGATGGCCAGACCGTGGTCGCCAACATTTCCGGTTACGATTACCCGATCCCCGGCCTGGATGCGCTGGGGGTGATAGTGTATCCCCTCGGGAATAACTCCAATACCGGTGGTATTAATAAAAAGGCCGTCGGCACTACCCCTTTCCACTACCTTGGTATCGCCGGTTACCAACTTAACCCCCGCCTGGGCTGCCGTATCTGCCATAGATGCCACGATCTTTTCCAGGTCGCCAACGGGCAGCCCTTCCTCGATGATGAATGCGGTGGAAAGATAAAGCGGGCGTGCCCCACAGGCTACCAAATCATTGACCGTACCACAGATGGACAGCTTGCCGATGTCGCCACCCGGGAAAAACAATGGGGTAATTACAAAAGAGTCAGTGGAAACCGCCACTTTACCCGCCGGCAACTCCAATAACGCTCCATCCAGCATGTCGTCCAGGAAAACATTGCTCCAGGCTTTCTTAAAAACTTCATCAATAAGCTGCTGGCTCATTAGCCCGCCGCTTCCATGCGCTAACAGAATCCGTTCCTCTTTCATTCTTTTACCCCACTTTCCGCACTGATTGGCGTATAGCGATAATAGGCGGCACAGGCTCCTTCATGGGAAACCATACACGGTCCCACCGGGTTTAGCGGAGTACAAGCCTTACCAAACAATTTGCACTGATGGGGGGTAACTTTGCCCATTAATACATCCCCACAGGCACACCCCTTGATGGGCCGATCCTCTTTGGGCTGTAGATTAAAGCGCTGATATGCGTCCAGATGGCGGTATGCCGGACGCAGCTGCAGACCGCTGTCAGGAATGGTTCCCAGACCCCGCCAGCGTACCTCTGAAGTCTGGAAAACCCGGTCAATGAGTTCCCGGGCGATTGGATTCCCCTGAGAACGCACCACCCGTTGGTATTGAATCTCGGCCCGGGCTTCCCCCTGGCGCAACTGCCGCAATAACATGACGATTCCTTCCAGGATATCCACCGCTTCAAAACCGGTCACCACACAGGGTTTCCCGTAGCGCCCGGCCAATTCCTGATAGGGCTCTAAACCGGTAACAATGGAAACATGACCCGGACAGATGAGGCCGTCCACCCTGATTTCCGGATCGGAGAACAGCGCTTCCAGAGCGGGCGGAACCACCTTGTGCAAAGATAAAACTGAAAAATTGGCGATCCCCTCCTCCCGAGCCTGATCTATGCATACTGCAACTGCCGGAGCGGTAGTCTCAAAGCCGATCCCCAGGAAAACCACCTGACGCTCAGGGTTGTGCCGAGCGATTTCCAGTGCATCCAGAGGTGAGTAGGCCACGCGAATATCCGCACCCCGGCTGCGGGCCTCCTGCAAAGAACTCTCACTACCGGGAACCCGCAGCATATCTCCAAACGTTACCAGCGTTACTTCCGGCCTTTCCGCCAGCTCAATTACGGTATCGATATCACCCTGGGCGGTTACGCATACCGGGCAGCCCGGCCCGGAAAGGAGCTTCAAGTTGGCGGGAAGCAGGCTACGAATACCGCTGCGGGCAATAGCCATGGTATGAGTTCCGCACACCTCCATCAAAGCCACCGGAAGGGTTTCACTCAGGATTTCCTTAAGCAGCGTTTCTTTATATTCCCGTTCACTGGCCATAAGCCTGAATCTCCTTTAACAGGCTCATAGTCTCGTGAGCCAGACTCTCGTCAATAACATCCATGGCGAAGCCGGCATGGACCAGGACATATTCGCCCACTTTCACCTGAGGAGTCAACTTGACGCTGATTTTGACTTTATTGCCGTCTACATCAGCATGAGCAGTCTTGTCGGCAAAGATCTCCATAACCCTGGCGGGTACTCCCAAACACATTACAAATCCACCTCGCTTGCTATAACCGCCTGCCCCAGGGAGATTCCTCCGTCACCGGGCGGCACCATCTGGTGATGATACACCTTGAATCCACGTCTTTTCAGTTCAGTGCTCAACCAGTAAAGTAACACCTGGTTGTGAAACACCCCTCCGCTCAAAGCCACCTGCCGCCCACCGGTCTTTTTCGCCGCCATCAGGAGGGCGTCGGCAAACATCATAGTCAAAGTGCGGTGAAACCGGGCCGCCATTTTCTCCCCGGGTACTCCCTGGCACCGCTCCGTCAAAAGTTCTTCCCACATGGGAAGAATATTCATTATCAGCTGGCCTTCCCGGTCCCATTCCACCCCATAATTATAATGCCCCGGGCAATTGGCATCAACCTGGGCCTCCAGTTCTGCCGCCGCCTGTCCCTCATAGCGATTAACCTGGCAGATACCCAGAAACGCTGCAACAGCATCAAATAGCCGCCCACATGAGGAGGTTTGTAACCCCTGCCCCATTTTTCCGCTCAAACTTTGCATAAGGATTTGCCTTTCCTCGTCGCTAAGATTGGGAAGGTACTGCCGGGCAGCATCAACTCCACTTTCTCCCAGGGCGGCCAGCAGGTAAACCATAGCCATGCGATAGGGTTTGCGGGCATTTAAATCCCCACCCGGGTAGGGCAGGTATTGCAGATGACCCAGGCGTTCAAACCCGTGGTAATCCCCCTGCAGGATTTCACAGCCCCAGACCGCACCGTCGCTCCCCCAGCCGGTCCCATCACAAACCAGGCCCAAAACCTTTTCCTTAAGGCCATTTTCGGCCATAACCGCAGCCAAGTGAGCATAATGGTGCTGGACTGCTATCCGGGGCATATCGCTCATCTCCCGGGCCAGCCGGGTAGTCTGGTAGTCGGGATGCAGGTCATGAGCAATGACCTGAGGATTCACATCCAGCATTTTTTTGAAGCGTTCAATGCCCTCCAGGTAATTCCGATAGTTCCGGTAGTGATTCAAATCGCCCCAGTGCTGGCTGAGATAAGCCTCTCCTTCCCGGGTCAAACAAAAGGTATTTTTCATTTCCCCTCCCAGAGCCAACACCGAAAAAGTCTTTTTATCCGGCAGGGGAACTCCCCGGGGTACAAAGCCCCGGGCACGGCGTAAAAGCTGCGGGGTACCCAGGGAACTCACCCGCATAACCGAATCATCACAGGGGTTATAAATCTCCCGGTTATGCATGAGAAAGTAATCAGCAATCCCTCCTAGCTTCTCCAAGGCTTCCTGGTTGTCAGTGATGAGTGGTTCGTCACTGATATTAGCGCTGGTCATAACCAGCAGATCCAGCCCCTCGTCGAAAAGCAGATAATGCAGGGGCGTGTAAGGGAGCATTATTCCCAGGGTATCCAGGCCAGGATGAATTATAGTTGCGGAGAGGATTTCGGGTTGTTTAACTTTAAGGATGACAATGGGAGCCTGAGGAGAAGTCAGCCAGCGTTGCTCCAGTTCACTGATTTCAGCATAGCGAGCGGCACACTCCGGATCACGGGCCATTACTGCAAATGGCTTTACATCACGACGCTTGCGATCGCGGAGCAGCTTAACTGTTTGGGTACGGGTAGCATCACAGGCCAGGTGAAAGGCCCCCAGACCTTTTACCGCCAGGATATGGCCTTCCCTGAGTAAATCCACCGCACTCTTGTCCACCTTTTTCCCCTGTGCATCCACCAAGGTTACCCCGGGTCCGCAAACCGGACAGGCGTTAGGCTGGGCGTGAAACCTGCGGTGCCGGGGATCATCGTATTCCTGCTGGCAATCGGAACACATCGGAAATTCAGCCATGGTGGTCTGGACGCGATCATAAGGTACGTCCTTGATAATGGTAAATCGGGGTCCACAATTGGTACAGTTGGTAAAGGGATAGCCAAAACGGCGATCCCGAGGGTCCAGGACCTCCCGTTTGCAATCCTCACAAATCGCAATATCCGGAGAGATCATGGTAGTTTTGGCTGCCTCTTCTTCACTCTCACGAATAATAAATTCTGTAAATCCTACCGGCTCCATTTCGTTGATTTCACAGGTACGAATGAGAGCCAGGGGCGGAGGTTCCTCCACCAGACGCCGGGCGAATTCTTTGAGGTTGGCCTCATTTCCTTCTACCTGAATATATACTCCCGTAGATGCGTTCAATACCCAGCCCTTCAGGCTATGTTCCACCGCCAGGCGGTAAACGTGGGGCCGAAAGCCTACTCCCTGGACAATTCCGGTGATTTTAATATGATAACTCTTCAGCTGCATAAATCTCCCTGCTTCTATCAGTCCGCGTATTTCTATGCAAAATACCCGGACTGATAGAAGCAGGGAGATTTATGCAGCT
>Ga0116193_1001395_pt1 | contig 20020 bp, 16 predicted proteins | sample AD_UKC115_MetaG_FD_89892 | JGI IMG/M metagenome (GOLD analysis project Ga0116193, IMG submission 89892) | Active sludge microbial communities of municipal wastewater-treating anaerobic digesters from Hong Kong - AD_UKC115_MetaG | ecosystem: Engineered > Bioreactor > Anaerobic > Digestate... | reverse complement strand
ACGGTAAGCCCCTGCATGTTTGGACAAATCGTCATACACTATCAAAACATGTTTCCCCTTATCCCTGAAGTATTCGCCTATAGCACAACCCGCAAAAGGTGCAAGATACTGCATGGGTGCAGGTTCTGATGCCGTTGCAGATACAATAATGGTATATTTCAATGCTCCAAAGGTTGTAAGGTCATTTACTATTTGTGCAACAGTTGAACGCTTCTGACCAATGGCTACATAGATACATATAACATCCTTATCTTTCTGGTTGATAATTGTGTCTATAGTAAGTGAAGTTTTTCCTGTCTGCCTATCTCCAATGATTAATTCCCGTTGACCTCTACCGATAGGTATCATGGAATCTATTGCTTTGATACCTGTATGTAAGGGTATGGTGACCGGTGTCCGTTCTACTATACCAGGTGCAATTCGTTCCACAGGGTAATGTTCCTCTGCTTGAATAGGTCCGCCTGTATCTACGGGTTCTCCGAGTGCGTTCACGACCCTACCCAAAAAGGCTTCACCTACGGGAACAGACGCAACCCTCCATGTCCGCTTGGCTGTATCTCCTTCTCTCGTTTGTTCATAGTCCCCAAGCAGTATGAGTCCAACATAGTCTTCCTCTAAATTGAAAACCATCCCTTTTACATCATGCGGTAAATCAATTAATTCACCCATAAAGGCGTTTTCCAGTCCAAATACCTGGGCTATCCCATCACCGCTCTGAATCACAGTGCCAGTCTCAGATACATCAATTGCACCTGAATATAGATTAATCTGCTCTTTTATAAGATTTGCAATTTCATCAATCTGTGGATTATGTGACATTTATAGAAATTTCCTTTTCCATAATTTCTTCTTTTAATTTTTCCAGTTGAGTCCGATAACTAAAATCGAAGGAGAAACCATAAAATTGAACAATGAGTCCTCCTAATATATGTGAATCAATATGCTTTACAAGTCGAACTCTTTTACCTGTAAACCGTTCAAGTGTATGTAGAAGAGACTGCTCCGAATCCGGAGTGAGTTTAGTTGCTGTTATAACTTCAACTTCAATTTGGTTTAACCATGGGTCAATCTTTTTAGCAAACAGCCTTGCCATTGAAGTTATCAAATCAACTCGATTATGTTTGATTAACAACTCACCAAGTTCTATAAAATAATCCGGGGGATTTGTAACCGACAAAATTTTTTTCAATAGTTTTGTTTTATCTTCAAAGGGTATGGCTGGATTCTTTAGAAAAGTAAGAATTTGAGGTTCATTTTTTATTAAATATGAGAGCACTTGATACGCCTTATTTATCCTTAATAGTTCATTTTCATCTTTGACAAAAGACTTTAAAGCCTCCGCGTATCGCTGTGCCAGTCTATTTTTTATTATTAGATTCATATTTATTCCTCTACTTAACTCATGACAGCATGGTTATTAAAAAATTAAATCTTTCAACTGTTTGTGCCAAACTCTCTGAATTCTCAGATATTGCCAATTTTTCCTCAACCTTATTAAAAGCCTCTTCAATTAATAATCGTTTCATATTTTTGACGCAATTCAAAATCTCTTCTCTTTTTTTAGTTTCCAATAGAAATTCAATTTGCTCTTTTGCTAAACGATTTTGTTCCTCAATTTTCGATAATTGCTCTTTGAGTAAGGCTTCTTTTTGAGATTCTTTTTCCTTAATAACATCAGTAAGAGTTTTATAAATCTTTTCAGCCTCGCTTAATTCATTGACCGTCTGTCTATGAAGATTATCAACTTTATTCCGCTTATCTAATATATCTCTCTGATACTTATTAATGTATTTCAAAAATGGAACCCAACCAAAGTGAAAAACTAATACGAACAGGGAAATAGTATTTAATGTTTTAAACCATAGTAAATATAGAAGGATTCTTCTCTCTTCTGCTTGAAAATCGGCTTTTTGACCGTAATTCTTTACAATTTGAAATTTCTCTAATTCTTTAGGAGTGCTTTTAAATAAATGCGGTCTCTCTATATACTTATTATATTCAGGGTTTTTTATAACTTCTCTATATAATTCATGCTCCTTTGCATATTTTTGTAAATGCTCTTTTGAGAAATCTGGAGAATGGAATAAGACAATACCTACCACAGAGCCACATACATAAAAAATAATGACCCAGATAAAAAATCTTTTATTTCTTCTTAAAAAATTCTCTTCTGTTGGACTATACATTGGATTACATTCTCTGCTAATAACTCTGCATGTTTATTTATCATCTCTTCATCTATACGATAATGTGTTTGCAACTCATTCCGAAATGAATTTAACAGTTCTCGCGACTTTCTTTGTTCCTCTTCAATAATCTTTCGCTGATTGTTATATGCTTCGTGTATTGTTTTTTCAACCCTTGTTTCGATTGCTTTCTCTGCATTTTCAAGTTGGTTTTGATACTCTTCTCTCAGTTTTTGTGCCTTTTTACTGGACAACTCAATTCCTTTTGTCTTATCGTCAAAATAATCATTCCGTTGCTTAATCGTTTGTAAAAGAGGCTTCCAGATAACATTTCTTGAAATAATGAAAAATAAAAATAGAATAATAAGTTCCAAAACCAGTGTAAAATTAATACTAATCATAAATATACCTTAATGTCGCATATTTGTTACACCATAATAAAAAGAATGATTATGGCGATAACGAGTGCATATATTGCGACGGATTCAGTAACTGCTTGACCGATAATCATAGTCCTTGTAACGGGTCCAGATGCTTCAGGATTTCTTGCTATGCCTTCGCATGCTTTGGTTGCTGTATAACCTTCGGATATTGCAGCACCTATGCCTACAATGCCGATGGAGAGTGCGGCTGATAGACAAGCGAATATCACTCGTAAGTCTTCCCCTGTGATTGAAAATCCTGCATTTTCAGGGGAGGTTGCTGCTGTTTGAGCCACGATAAAGTTTAGAATGTTTGACCATGTAAACATATTCATACGAAACTCCTTATATTTAATTGTTTTCTGCTAAATATGATGAAATGTAAACTGTTGTTAAAGAGGCAAAAACAAACGCTTGTATAAATGCTTCAAATCCTGTTAGTAATGCGTCAAAAATAAGTGGAACAAATATATAAAAAGTCAAAGTAGCAATTACGATACTGACAATCCCTGAACCAAGTGTATTTCCAAAAAGACGACATGACAGCGAAATGAGTTTGGATGCTTCATCTATGATTTTGAAAGGGAAGAAAAATAATACAGATAATTTTTGTATCAAAGTTTTTCTGGATTCTCCTGAATCTTCTCCATATAACGGTCCTTGAAATTCTTTGATGAACCCACGGAAACCTTTAAACCGCAATGCTGTTATCCAACTATAAGACAGAGATAAAATAGCGAGTGCAAGGGTGCAGTTCAGGTCTGCCGTAGGCTCTTCTAAATAGGGGAGAGGTATTAACGAAAATAAGATACCAAAAAAGATAAACAAAAAAATAGATGATACAAAGGGTAATACCTCGTATAGAATATTCTTATTTGAAGTTTCGATAATTGGCTCAATTAAAGATTTAAACCACAAAACAACAATTTCAAGTAATGCTTGTGTTTTAGTCGGAACAAATTGAAAACGGTAGGCAAAGATATAACTAACGACAATTAAAGATAAAACTATAAATAAAGAGGACAGGACTGTAAAGGCATGGACCCCTCCCGGGATAAGTATGTCAGTCCCCGGAATATAATATATAACCCATCTACTACCAATTTCTTCCATGTTAATTGCCTATATATATTGAGGAAAAAGTCCCGGTAAGTCAAAACGAAAAAATACCTATAAGTTTAAGTTTATAATTTCATATATGATACCACTCTTATAGTCATGGGTGCAACCATCAAGCCTATAAAAATCAAAAGAATTGAAGCCAATCTGTCTACTGAAAGATAAACAAAAGTAAAAAAAAATAGGGCTATTAAAACTTTTTTTAGAACGCCCAACATAACAATTCGTTTGACATTTCTGTTTAGCAGATTGAGATTTAATTTTTTCCAAAGAATCAGGCTTAATCCAATATTGAATAAACTAGAAATTAAAAAGATAACAGTTTTATTCTTAAAAAGTATGTAGAAAATGATACCAAAACATAATGTTATAATTAGACTTGAAATTAGAAATGTATTCCAGAATTTTTGTTCGGTCATTTTAACTTCTTAAAAATAGTTGTAAAGAATCCGACAAAACCTATTAAAATAGACAGCAAAATAGAAATTGCTAGTAGTATGCCATCTGTCTGGAAGTATTCATCTAATTTACTCCCAATAAAAAAACCGAGTAAAATTAAGATAGATAATGAAAATCCCAGATTTGAGATTGTGCTTAAAACGCTTGTGAAATCTTTGTTAATTTTCATAATTTTTTCAGATTAAAACAAAAACCTTAAATTTCATGGTAAAATGATAATAAATTATAATTAAATTATTGGATAAAGCGAAATAACTTATGAAGGTTAATTTTCCATCTGTTTATATTATATTTTTTTCACTTCTCGTTATTACAATTGTTTCAACTACTATATTTTCCGATGATGGACTTGAGGAGATTGTAAAACAAAAACAAGACGCAGTTCTCCTTATAAATTGTAAGGACATAAACAACGATATAATACAGGGAAGTGGTTTCTGCATTTCTGCTTCTGGTTATGTCATTGCTACGGCACATCAATTAAAAGATGCGAAACAAATCGAAGGAAAATTAATAAATGGAGATATTTTTCCTCTAACGGTTCAATATTTATCAGAAGAGAAAGACATCTCTATTTTGAAAGCCAAACGGACATTTCAATATTGGATAGACATTTCTGTTTCAAGTAAGGTAAAAGCGGGGGCAAATGTTTTTACACTGGCTTCACCCGACAAATTGGCTTTTTCCGTAATCACGGGAACAGTATCTAATCCAAACCGCTTATACAATGGCAATAAAGTTCTTCAGTTAACTTTATATGCGGACCCTGGAACAAGTGGTGCACCTGTCTTTAATAAAGACGGTGATTTAATAGGAATGATTATAGGAAAACTTGAAGACACAGTTTTTTCTCTGGCTATTTATTTAGAAGAGATTCAGGAGTTTATAAAAACTACACCTATTCATGAATTTGTCTTTCCTGAATCGCAAACGAACGAATTCCAAATGGTAGAGACAGAGATTATACCCATTCCCGGCATAGACCGAACTATTTTGATGGCAATCAAAGCATATAACGAAGGTGTTAATAGTACTGATGTAAAAAAGAAGTATGAATATTATAAAAAATCTGCACAGTTACTCCCTGAATTTTTTGAAGCATGGTTTAATCTTGGTGTAGTATCTGAAATGCTAAGCAATTATACAGTAGCAGAAAAAGCATATAAGCAGGCATTAAAAATATCTTCTCAATCCGTGGAGGCAATGAGAAATTTGGGACAATTATTGCTAAAAATGAATCGTTTGGATGAGGCAGAAACTATTTTTGAGCAGTTAATTAAATTATGCCAGACCTCTCCACAAATATATAATGATTTAGGAGAAACTTTAAGAAGAATGAACCAATTGGATAAAGCAGAAGAGAATTTCAATAAGGCAATTAGTTTAGATTCTAAATATGCGTTGGCATATTATAATCTTGGATTAATCCAATTAGCAAAAGAAAACGAAACAGAGGCTATTCATTATTTCCAGGAATATCTGAATTATACAAAGGAAACATCAGATAGGGAGAAAATATCTTTATGGATAGAAGAGATGAAGAAAAAACAGAAGACACAATAATTGACAATTCACAAAATCCGAAAAAGATAGGCAAATACGAGATACGAAGGGAAATAGGCAGAGGTTCAATGGGTGTCGTTTATGAAGGGTATGACACTATCATCAACCGAAAAGTAGCAATTAAAATAATAAAAAAAGACCTGTCCGTTAGTGAAAGTGTTGCAGATGAAATTTTTATTCGTTTTAAGCGTGAAGCAATAATGGCAGGGCAGATTAATCATACTAATGTGGTAACTATTTATGATATGGATACTGAAGGTGACCTAACATATATTGTAATGGAATATATCGAAGGTGGAGATTTAAAATCGCTAATGTTCCCGAAAAAAAAATGGGACTTAGATGAAGTATTAAAAATAGCAAATGCTACTTGTAGTGCTCTTAAAGCAACCCACGAGAAAAAAATTGTTCATAGAGATATTAAACCTTCAAATATATTAATAACAAAAGAAGAAAGTATAAAACTTACTGATTTTGGCATTGCAAGGCTTCCTGGTTCCACTCTTACAGGTGATGAAACTATGATTGGAACACCACACTATATGAGTCCTGAACAATTTGAAAAAGGGGAAGTTGATGAAAGGTCTGACGAATTTTCACTGGCTGTGGTATTGTATGAACTACTTACAGGCGAAAAACCATTTGAAGGCGATAGTATACCTCTAATTATGAATAAGGTGCTATACACACATCCATTACCTCCTTCAAAATATAACATTCGATTGCCAAAAGAATTAGACAATGTCATTATGAAAGCAATGAGTAAAAACCCAGATGACCGATATCCAAGTATAGACGACTTTGCAAAGGCTTTAAATGATTGTATTAAAAAGAAGGAGCAAGAAAAAAATAAATCAGAAAGCGAATACGAATCTCCTACTATAATTGAGCATGAAACAGCAGAAAAAAGGACGGTAAATAAAAAATGGACTCCGACACAGCAGATTATTGCAATTGTCGGGGCTGTGTTAATAATAGGCATTGTCATTTTAGGTTTATTTTCCTCATATCAAACTTCCAGAGAAAGTGATAATCGGCAGTCAAATGTTCCTAAAACAAGCAATCCTTATTTTGGGAAAGCAATATTCAATATATGGCAAGCCAGTACCCTTGAAGCGTATGAAGATTTCCAGAACTATCTCGACTTAAAGAAAATTTCCGAGTATATATCTCCATTTGAAAAAACAGTAGAGTTAGAAATCAAAGACCAATTTGGGGAAGTAGTTTATGAGAATAATCAGTATAGGACAGGAGAAGCGGTGCAATTAGAAGGCGAACCCGATTCAATCTCCTGGGTAATTAAAAATGGAGAGGACATAGTTTCTGGTGAATTACCCCCAACACTAAAGCCAAAAAATCAGGGAGAAACAATTGCAAAACATATTCTATTACCTCCTCCAAAAAATTAGCAGGCAAAAAATCTAAAAACATGGTAAAATTAGTATAAGAGGTTATTAAATAGAATATAGGATGTGAATATAAATTAACAGGAGAAAATTTATGTATTATAGAAAACATACCTTCACATTTACCCTTGTGATTTTGATAATACTCTTTCCCTTTTCAAAAGTATTTACACAAACATTCGTCAAAAATGATAAGTTTCCAATATTTTCAGGACAGGATATCCGGGGAGAAGAGGTTAGTCTGAGCAAATATTCAGATAAGAATGAGCGTATCATAGTGCTTTTCCTTTTCTCTACTAAAACAGGGGAAGAGATGGCGACAAAACTGTCTATATTAGATTTGCAATATGGGGGTAGAAAACTTGAAATAATTGGTATCGGTTGTAAAGATAGTGAAGATAACATTAAACAGTTCGCAGACAGGTTAGACTTAAAATACAAAATTGTTCCTGAACAAAAGTTAAGTAATAATTCATGGATGAATAAAATAGATATACTTCCTATGGTCTTATTCATAGTGCCACCAGATATGTTTATTGAAAGGATTCTTCGTGGTGGTGGACATCAATTAAGTTTACTAAAAGAGACAGCAGAGTTCTTTTATAGAAAAAAAGATTTTGACACAGCAAATAAAATACTGAATAGTACAGTTCCTAATGAAAATACAAATGTATCACAAGAACTTCGGGAATTGAAGGGTTATATTTTATCAGAGCAAGGGAAAATTGACGAGGCAGAAAAGGAATTTGGTGCAATTAATGCTTATGCAGGTTTAGCAAGACTTGCCTACATGAAAGGTGATTATCAAAAGGCTATTGAATATGCGGACCGGGTTCCCAACGATGGTTATGCCCAAACTGTTAAGGGAATGGCACTATCAAAATTAGGAAAAATAGAAGAAGCAAAAACGATTTTGGAGAACAATTTAGATAAAACAAAATATGACTGGATGAAAGCAGAAAATCTGAATGCTCAGGGACGCATTTCACAGGAAATAGGAGATGACATAAAAGCGATTGAAGATTTTGAACAAGCAGTATCTATTGACCCGTTGAATGTTGTGGCTTTAAGCAACAAAGCAGTTGTCCATGAGAAAAAAGGAGAACTGGAAAAGGCAAAAGAGGTTTTGACAGAAGCCTCTAAAAGAGGCAGTGACCAAATTACACAACTACTATTACAACAGGTAACAGAACAAATACAAAAAAATAATGATGCCCAGAGACAAAAAATAATACAAGAACAAATAACCCAATTAACTGACCGTTTCAAAGAACTTAAGGCAAGCGGTGCAATCACAGAAGACACATGGGATTCAAAACCACCTGTAATTGCATTCTTAAAGGGTAATACCAACGCTCAGGGTATTCTCCTTGATAGGGCAGGAGTTGACATTGCTTTTCAACGAGAACTAGAAAAAACTGTCAGAAACAGACTTTCTCCCATGCAAGTAGTCGAGAGAGAAATGATAGACAAACTACTACAAGAACTACAATTAGGAAGTTCGGAACTTGCTTCTACTGAGACGCAGAGACAACTCGGAAAAGTTCTCTCCGCTGGAATCCTTGGCTTTATCGAATTTACATCACTCGGAAAATCGCCAATGGTTTATGTCCGACTTGTTGACACAGAAACAACTGAAATAATTGCTCAGTGTTCAAGTGTTCTTAATGAAAATGACATAATATCTACAATACAAAAAGTTGTAGAAGAAATGGAGCAGTCCATTAGAGATAAAAACAAAAATGTTAAAGGAACTATTATTTCGGTAGATGGCAACACCACAACTGTTAATCTTGGCAAAAGCCATGGGCTTAAAGAAGGATGTATCCTTATAGTTTTACAACAAGGTGAACCTATTGAAGTTAGCGGTAAAAAAATTGGTTTTCGTCAGGTTCCTATTGGTAAAATAGAAATACAAGAAGTTGAAAATGATTATTCCACAGGAAAACTCACTCTGACAAAACAAGATACAAAAATTGAAAAGGGAATGAAAGTAAAAGGCAGTATTTTTTAAAACTATAATAAAAAGATATAGGCATGCAAGAAATAATGGTAAAAGTAATAGTTCTGTTATTATTATTCTTTTCTACTACAATGATAGCTTATGCACATAAGCCGATTGCGATTGATGGGGAGACTTCAAGTGCTGAAAAGCCTTATGAAATAAAGAATATAGACATTTCGCAAGTTGCATATCACAACGCCACAGAAGGTAAATTAGAAATATGGTTGAAGTTTTATGGAGAAAAGGGAAAAGAGATAAAGATTCAATTAGGTTCACCTAAACTGGATGATTCAAAGCCTATATATTTCCCTGCTATTGCCATTCTCAGTAAAAATATGCCCTCTGTTCTTGTCCCCTTCTCTGTTCCAAACAAATATGGAGGAACAGTATTCAACACACAGGCACAAAAGCCCGAAATATTTTACGAAAAATTTACGGGAACATATTCGTGGATTTTCCCAACAATAAAATATATCCTGCCTGAAACCGCTGATTATTACATAGTCGGGTATCTTCCAGAACCAAGAGAAGGTAAATTCTGGATAGCCGTTGGAGAAAAAGAAAAAATTGGATTAGGAGATTTTTTGAGTATACCAAATACAATTGTGCAGGTTCGCAATTTTCATGAGACTTTCCCTGTTGGCGGTATACTATTCTGGCTTTGGTGTATTATCCTTATCATTGTAATATGCCTGCTTCTGTTCTTGTCTTTCTCATTAATTTAAAATTATAGCCATATAGAATCTTTATTCTTATTCCCTATCAGATACAATTTTGTTTGCAAATCCCAACCCATATATTATAATTATAGCAAACATTTTTGGAGGAAACTTCATGAGTAAGAATATAAACCGTCGGAATTTTTTAGGTTTAACAGGTTCAACTTTTAGCCTGGGTATGCTCAGTGGAGCAAATTCTTCATCTACTACGGATACAGATTTTCCTAATCTATCCAGAGGACTCGTTTCTAACATTCATGAATTGATTAAACAAACTCCTTTTGTTGATACGCATGAACATCTTCCACCAGAAAGCGAGCGTATCGCAAATAAAGAGAATAAAAAGGAAACACCTGCCCCAGACTTTAGTATGCTTTTCAGTCAGTATTCGGATTCGGATTTGCGAGTATCAGGCTTATCCAAGGATAATTATAAAAAGTTTATTTCATGGGAACTATCTCCGAAAGATAAATGGAAAATATTGGCTCCATTTTACGAACGGTGCAGAAACACAGGCTATTTACTATCTATCCGTGAAAGCATTCAAGCCCTGTATGGAGTGGACGACATCAGAGAAGACAATTGCGAGGTAATTAGTCAAAAGATGAAGGACCAAATACAGCCGGGCTTCTACCGTAGGATATTGCGTGAGGTAGCAAATATTGACTATGCCCATGTCAACTGTCTCCACAGCGGGACTTTTCGCGAAAGTGAGCCGGCCTCAGACCTTATTTGTTTCGATATTTCAACCGTTGGTATCGCAAGTTCTATCTCCAAAATTGGAAAACTCAACAAGTTTTCAGATAAGCAAATCAAGACATTAAAGGACGCCCATGAAACTATCGAGCATATTTTTGAAAAATTTGGACCAAAGGCTATAGCAGTGAAAGACCAATCTGCTTACGATAGGCGTCTTCTATATGAAAATGTAAAGGATAAGGATATAGAGGCTATTTTCAAAAGATTTGTTCAAAATCCTTCTTCATTAAAATCCGAAGAACTTAAAGCCATTCAAGACAACTTATTCCGCAAGTGTTTACAATGTGCTACCGAATACAAACTTCCCATAAAACTACATACAGGCTACTTAGCTGGACATAATAGCATGGACTTATACCGTGTCCGTGATAATCTATGTGACCTTGTTTCATTAATCAAAGATTTTCCCAACACAACCTTCGTCCTTATGCACATTACATACCCATATCAGCATGAGTTAATCGCCTTATGCAAACAATATCACAATGTCTATGCGGATATGTGTTGGTCATGGATAATTGACCCTGCCTCTGCAACACGCTTCTTAAAGGAATATCTCACAACTGCACCTGCTCATAAAATCTTTACCTTTGGTGGAGACTATATTCCAGTAGAACTTGTCCCGGGTCATGCCAGAATTGCCCGCAAGGGTATTTCACTTGCAATAGCCCAACTTTTACAGGAAGGCTGGCTCAAAGAATCGGAAGCCCCTGCCCTGATTCAGCGTATTATGAACGGCAATGCCCACGAAACCTTCGACCTGCCCCGTGTCTTAAAAGCATATAGGACATAATAACATTGTCAAAAACATTTCTAAAAGTATCTGGAAAATCTATACTTTTGAAATTAGAAACGATATATTTTGCTACTTCCCTTATAAATTGATTGACATCTAACAATTTGTTGTTTTACAATTATATACTGAAATATTAGGTAGCGAATAATATCTTATTTCTTAATGGAGAGGATTTTTCAATGTCAATAAACAGGGAATTGGAATTAGAACGACCTATACAAGATTTGAGACACGAGACCTTATTGAACATTGTGCGAACAGTATCTGTTTTGTCTATTAAAGGAGAAATGTTTTTCCGCAGATATGGACTGACAGAAGCACAGTTCAATGTTTTATTTGCTTTAAAATATAAAAAGAAGAAATGGACGCAATCAGATTTAGGCAAAAGGCTGGTTGTAACAAGAGCAAGTATTACATCCATACTCGATAGATTAGAGTCTAAAGGATTAGTAATTCGGAATATTGTGGAAGGTAACCGACGAATCCGTCACATAGAATTGACACCAGAAGGACTAAACCTTGTCCAAAAGGTAGAGCCAATATATAGACGAAATATTCATAAACTCCTGTCATGTTTTTCAGATAAGGAATGTTTAGAAATAATCAAATACATGGAAACCATCCGCGAAAGGGCGATGACTATTCCATACTAAAAAGTTTTTATTAATACCCCTAATTAAATTTAAAATGAATTTAAGGTTTCAATAACTATATGAGTATGCCTATAAAAACAAAAAATATTAGCGAAGAAGAGAATTTTAATCGTTTAGGCTTTTATGCACTGCTTGCAACACAATTCCAGGGTGCGTTCAGTGATAATGTATACAAATTGATAATTATTTTGAGTGTTCCTCTCTTCCTGGCTACAGATTCTATGTGGCAAAGATTTGTAACCCCTGTATGCACTGTTCTATTCAATATACCCTGGCTACTTTTCCCTGCAATTGCAGGTTCACTTGCCGACCGTTTTTCAAAACAAAGAGTTACGGTATGGACAAAAGTATGGGAATTAGGTGTAATGATGATGGGAGGTATTGCTGTTTTTTTTAGAAGTCCCAGCCTATTGCTTTTTACACTTTTTCTTATGGCTATGCAAAGTGCTTTCTTCAGTCCCGCTAAATACGGCATTATCCCGGAAATACTACCCGAAACGCGTCTACCATGGGGTAATGGTTTGCTAAACCTATGGACATTTATCGCCATAATTCTTGGGAATGCCATTGCTGGATGGATGATGGTAGTATTCAAAAATGACCTTTATTCTGTTATGTTTTCAATGGTAGCCTTATCTACTATTGGCTTAATAACATCATTGTTTGTAACTCGAACCCCTCCAGTAGAACCTCAAAGGAGAATAGAACTCAATCCCTTTGCTGGTTTATCCGGTTATTTCAAAATATTCTTTGAAGATAAGCAGTTGCTCCTTTCAATGTTTGGGATTACCTACTTCTGGTTTGCGGGGGCACTTGTTATGCAGAACATTGTGGAATATGGGAAAGTGGAACTGTCAAATGCAGGTGCTATAGGCACGCTATTAGCACTAATTGCTGTGGGCATAGCCCTGGGTAGCACAGCAGCAGGCTATCTATCGAGAGGAAAGATTGAGTTGGGTCTCGCAGTTATCGGAAGTATTATTATGATAGCCTTATGCTTTCTTTTATCTATACCCGGTTTGAGCCTGATAACTATTACCATTCTTATGTTCATATTAGGCTTTGGTGCAGGGCTTTTTGATGTTCCGCTTGCATGTGTCTTACAAAGACAAAGTCCAAACCAGGTCCGAGGTGCTATGATTGCAACAAGCAATCTTGTTACTTTTGGTGGAATGTCCATCTCTGCTGGACTGTTTATGTTACTATTTAGCATTTTACATTGCCCGCCAAGAGTCATATTTCTCGTAAGTGGCATATTATCATTCATAGCCTTAGCAATTCTGGTAAAGATAGAAAAGAAAATGATTTTAAGAGCAATACTCTGGGTTTTGGATAGCACTCTTTATCGAGTTTATGTTTCCAATCGTAATAGACTCTCTGAAAAAAAAGGAGCCTTGATTGTCTCAAATCATGTATCGTTTGTTGATTTACTTGTTCTATTTTATACCTTTGACAAAAATATCGTTTTTGTTGTCGGAGAGGATATATTCAATGTTAGGTGGATGAGATGGCTCTCTAAATTTCTGGATATAATCCCTGTCCCTTGTAATGCTACTCCTAAAGACATTGAATCTGTAATTGTTAAAATCCGACAGCAATTAGCACTTGGCAATTGGGTATGTGTTCCATGGGAGAAGAAATTTCACAAGGACGGACCTGAAATGCCATGGCACCATGACTATAAAATCCTTACACAAAATTTAGATGTGCCCATAGTTCCGGTCTACATGGATAGAATTACAGAAACCGTATATCGTATCAGAGATGGAAAAATTAAATGGATATTTCCAGAAAAATTGCGTTTTCCTATATATGTAGAAATAGGAGAACCTATGTCAGAGCCCAGGAATGGATATAAGGTTAGAGAAGCCATTCAACTTTTAAGCACAGAGTCATTTAAAAGAAGACCCTACAAGTGTAATTCAGCATTGCACCGGGCATTTGTAAAAGAAGTGAAAAAGCATCCATTTCACTTTTGTATAGCAGATGTTATGACCGGGCATATTAATTATCTTAAAGCATATATAGGTGCTCTGGTTTTAGGTAGAAAATTGAGCAAAATATTAGGCGATGAAAAAATGGTGGGAGTCCTTGTCCCTCCTTCTGTTGGCGGTACTCTTGTTAATATTGCCCTTCCAATTATGGGCAAAATTCCCGTAAACTTAAATTATACACAGAGTTCAGAGATTATCGCTTCTTGTGTAGATACCTGCAATATAAAACATGTCCTTACTTCGAGAAAATTTTTGGAACATGTAAACATCAAAGTTCCTGAAACTGTTGTCTATCTTGAAGATGTTAGCGAATCCGTAAGCAATTGGGATAAACTATGGGGAATTTTATGCGCCGTATTTCTACCCATCTCAATCATTGAAAAACTTTTTAAAGCGCCTCCGCATAGAGAGGATGACATCGTAACGATTATCTTTTCCAGTGGAAGTGAGGGAAATCCCAAGGGCGTTATGCTTTCAAAAAGAAACATTATGAGCCAATCAGAAAGTGTAAAGCGGATAATCTGGCATGATAGAAATCTCTGTATTTTGGGCTTTTTACCTTTCTTCCATTCATTTGGCTATACAGTAACTATTTGGCTAACTCTCACTAATGGTGTCCGAAGTGTGTATCACCCCAATCCCCTGGAACCCAAAATTATTGGGGGTTTGGCAAAGAAATACGGGGCACATTTTTTAATAGGCACAAGCACATTTTTACAGGGATTTATTCGTAAATGTTCACCCGAAGAATTAAAATCATTACAATATGTGATTGTAGGGGCAGAAAAACTACCTGACCGTATCCGAAAAGGTTTTTTTGAAAAGTTCGGAATTGAACCATTAGAAGGATATGGAGCAACAGAGTGTTCTCCATTAGTCTCAACCAATTTGCTTGATTTTGATTCACCAGGCTTTTTTAATCAATTTAATAAAGTAGGCTCTATCGGTAGAACTATACCTGGAGTATCCGTAAGAATAACTGACCCTGATACAGGTAAGGTTTTACAAGTAGGCGAGGAGGGTATGCTCGAAGTAGCAGGACCAAATATAATGTTAGGATACTTAAACCTTCCAGAAAAAACTAAGGAAGCATTAAGAGGTGAATGGTATAGAACAGGGGATATAGCAAAAATAGATGAAGATGGCTTTATAACGATAACAGATAGACTTGCTCGTTTCAGTAAAATAGGTGGTGAAATGGTTTCACATACACGCGTGGAAGAAGTTTTACATGAATTGTTAGGATTGACAGATTTGAGTTTAGCCGTATCAGGAGTCCCTGACGAACAAAAAGGCGAAAAACTTCTAGTTCTGCATACTTTAGAAGATGAACAATTGAATAAACTATTTGAACTTTTAGAAAAATCTGAATTGCCCAATTTATGGAAGCCTCGACCAAATGCCTTCTATAAAGTAGACCAAATTCCTATTCTTGGCACAGGTAAAATAGATATTCGTGCACTCAAAAAAATGGCATTAGAATTAGATTTAACAAGAAATAACGCTTAACTTTAATTTTTCTTTCCATAAAATTCAAATAATATATATAAAGAGGCAGAACAATAACAATCATTGGTAAATTTTTCAGGTAGCCAATGCTATTTTGGTAGAAACAGTTAAAAATAATGAAGAAGATAAATTTCTTATTATTTACACAGGTTCAAAGAGCCAACTGCGAGTTTTGTAAGACACTTTTTGAAAATAAAATTGAATAAGTTGTATAATAATATCGTGGTATAGAGAAGATGAAGAGTAAAAAAATTGAAACATAAAGGAGTAAATCTATGTTAAAGAAAGTATTATTAGCATTAAGTTGTGTAATGTTTGTTACCCCGTTTGTCGTTTTTGCCCAGGGCGAAAACGCAGACCAGCCTGTTGGTGTTACCATTACAGGACAAAATGTTGGACTTTTTGAGACACTGGCAAAAGGTTCAACTGCCTCAGCAAATGCCGCTATAGCACAATTGAATGTGCTGAAAGTTACAGAAGCCAAAGATGTAGATGGGAAAGCACTTGACGACCTGAAAGGTAAAGTTGTGTATTACCTTCCAACCAAAGAAGCGGATAGCCTTATTACAGGCAACCAGATGAGAGGCAAAACAGTAACAATCATTGGAAAATTCTTCAAACAAGCCAATGCTATTTTGGTAGAAACTATTGAAGGTGACGACAGTGGTGATGATTTCAATAACCTTCCGGTAGGTTCCAAGAGCCAGTTGCAAGTTCTATAAACCACACAAGTATTTGAAAACTTAAATATTTTGTATTATAAAAATCCGCAGGTTTATCCCTGCGGATTTTTTTATGCTTTTCTAAACATGTAATATACAGGTGCAATTGGAAAATGTTATATGAACCTCTTTTTGTTCTTTTTTAAGTAGACTATATTTAGTAAATATACCTCAAATAGACTTTTTGCAGTAATGCCACTATTTTCTGCTGAATAGTTTGGAAAAAGTTTTTAGTCATTTGCCTTTTTATTAAAGCCTACGCTTTTAGGGTTTAGTGTAGGATTTGTTTGAATGGATTTTTTCTGGGGAGGTTTTACAACTTGTTGAGGTAGGTCTTCTCTCTTTTGAGGAGGGGTAATCTTCGGTGTTTCTTGCGGTTTTACTGGGAAAATGGTCTCAGAAGGAATAGTGGTTTTTATGGCAGGAACAGGAGAAGCAGTTGCTTTTCTATTTTGTCGTGTTTTCAACATTTCCTCAATACATTTACCAATCTCGATACGCTTTGAAAGGAGCAAATCATGATTTCTTGAAAAGTTGACCAGGTCAGGACAAAATTCTTTGAAATCATATATTTTTTCTGCTCTTTGTAAAAGTTCAGGATTACTACCATTGTCTTTAAGTTCTTTCAATAATTGATAGAAAATACTTAGATAATCATAATCTTCTATGCCATCGCGGATAATCTCCCATCGAATGGAGTTGATAGGTTTATCTAGACCTGGATATACAAGGAAACCGTCACCATTGGTTGGAATTACATCAAGAGGGCATGCTTCTGGATTCTTTTCTTTGGAATAGTTAATACACCAGTAGTGCATACCTTTAATCCCTAACATCCATGTTTGCCAGAAGAGAATCCTGTGCTCAATACCTGCAAAGTCTAGGAAAAAGTTGGCATAGGGTCGTGGAGGTGCATGATTTACACACCACCAGACCTCTTTACCTTTTTGTATCTGTTCTAAAATGTATTTGTTGTAGGGAGTATCCATTACTGGACTATGTATGCACCATATATCTACATTCTCCGGCAGTATTGGATTAAGTCCACGTGTGGTTGTCATGAGAGGAAGTTCAGGAGCCAGAAGTTTCCATTGGGCTGTAAGATTTGTTAATTTTTCTTTGTCTCTTTCTTCTGGATATTCCCAGAGAGGAACAAATATATGTTTTAAAAGATTATTATTTTGGAGAAATGAGTAGAGGACTTTCAATTGTTCAGGCTGTTCTATTAATTTAGGTGGGATTGTAAAATTTATTATACCTTCCTTCTGTAATCTTTGTATCTTGGGTAATATGTTTGATAATTCTTGTTCATAGTTTGATGTTTGTGGAAGTGGTAGTTGTGTAAGTTCTCGAAGCGTAACACGGTGTTCAATAGCATTTTCTAAATATAAGGACGCAACAGCAGAAGCATTTGGCTTATTTCCAGATAGGATTTGTGCACTTTTCAAAGCATTTTCCCATGAAAACCCAAAATCTGTTTTCAATGTGGGTGTGTCAGGTAAAGCAAATTCAAATACATGTATGTTTAATTCTATTTCAATTGGGTCAAAATTACTACCCTGTAATTCTAAAGTTCCCTCATAATCACCGGGAGGCAGACTTTCGGGTGCGTAGAAGGTTAGCCAGAAGGCAGATGTAGTTTTTGGTAAGATTTTTAAGGTAGTTGTTGGCTTTAAACTATCAGGCCAATAGCCCGTAGGACCTTCATAATAAGATGGAATAATAACATGGTGATACTTTTCCTCATAAATCGAAATAACATCTTTTGGGAAAGAAACACCTGTTGCTTTGTTTTTTAATTCTGACAGTAAGAGTTGTGCAGAACATATTTCTGTCCCGTTGTTTCGCAGTGCAATCTGGAAGGATTCCCTTTCGCGTCGTGCGAGAGAGATTCCAAAAGATGTGTTGTCTTGTGCAGAAGGTTCAGGGTCATCATCAGGAAAAATCTTAAATAATGAAGGTTCCATCCAAACTTTTATATTTGATTTTCTAAATATTAGATTTCTAACTAATTTTCGTGGACCTTTATCTAATGCTTTAGGTGCATCAGTCCATGGTGGAAAAGGTTCTTCATCAGAAGGAGATAAATTTTCAGGATTGCCTACAACAAATTGGGTGTCAATACCGCCATGGGGAGAACCTGTCTCTTTGCCAAGATAATAAGGTTTTCCATCTTGTTCTAATTGAGATAGAAAATCATAGCGACCCGGTCCCGGGGCTTTCCATTCATAAGTGCAACGAATAAGTATGTTGGGTTGGAAATCAAACTTTTTTGTGGGTAATCGCCATACTCTTCCATCAGCAGCAAGGACACGAGATTTGATTTGCATGTTATTAAATTCGCGGTTGGGCGATAATAATAGTATCAATTTTCCGTCATCGTTGTAATCGAGTTGACAAGCCATTTCATCAGTAGCAAAATTCACATGACTGAGTCCTCTGACTATAGACAGTTTGTATGTAGTTGACCATGTATCGCCGACTTTTAATAAAGTTGGGATGAACCAGGATTGAACACCTTGTTTATTTTCCTTTGTCTCCCATACAGCCAGAAATGAATGAAGCATATCTGCATGAAAGATAAGGCAAACATTTTCAAGCAATTGAGGGTCGGTATAGGCAGCCCAGTTCCGAGCAGCAAGTAAATGCCTGCTTGAATCCATAGAAATTATACCTTCTGTAGTAGGCAGTTCTAATCGGTCTGTTTCATTCCATTTGCCGCCAGGGTTGATAGAATTAGCCACCCAGGGTGCAATCCATTGTGTTTCTTTTCCTTCATTTTTTACATCCATTTTTATTAAAAGACCTGCTTCATTGGGCAATAATTGCATCGTTTTCTTAACTTTTAAGCCTTGAATATTAGGTCCTTCACAATCGTATGTGTATATTATTTTCGTTCCATCCGGAGCAGAGATAGATTCCCACTGTTCATTGATTTTTCGGTTAGGCACATAAAAACTACCTACGCCAAAACCTTCCTGAAACATGCCAAGTGGTCCAGAAATATTATCAGGTGGGTTTGTCAATCCTAACTGAGAAATCACTCCTTGTTGAGATGGGTCTACCTTTAACCACAAATACTGATTTTTAATTTCTGCTTCGGCGGTTAAATTTTCTGCAAAAATATTTGGTAGAACAAATAAATATGTAAGGCATAAAAGATATACCAGAACTTTTCTTTTTGCTGCTAATTGCATGTTATTATCCTATGATTTTGTCCAATTTGTAGATTCGTTTATTTAAAAATATCATAAAAGAATATAAGTATAATTAATTTTTATCCTATATATCATTTTGTATATCTTTTAATTTGAGGAAAATCCTTATTCGTTACGATTATAATTAAAGAGAACGGGGTTATTGTCCTCTAATAATTTTTTGAACCATTTATTTGATTACTTTTTATTTTAGAGATAAAATTGGAAAGATATGAAATGAAGGCACTGCGCATATATGCCCCAGGCGATATAAGATTAGAAGAAGTTCCTACACCTCTGCTTTGTCCTGATGAGGTATTAATAAAGGTATCTGCTTGTGGAGTTTGTGGTTCAGATATTCCCAGAATTTTTGAACATGGAACATATAAATATCCATTGACACCGGGCCATGAGTTTTCTGGGATTGTTGAAAATGTTGGGTCAGAAATAGGTAAAGACTGGATTGGAAAACAGGTAGTTGTCTATCCATTAATTCCTTGCGGACAATGTT
>Ga0116193_1001394_pt1 | contig 20045 bp, 26 predicted proteins | sample AD_UKC115_MetaG_FD_89892 | JGI IMG/M metagenome (GOLD analysis project Ga0116193, IMG submission 89892) | Active sludge microbial communities of municipal wastewater-treating anaerobic digesters from Hong Kong - AD_UKC115_MetaG | ecosystem: Engineered > Bioreactor > Anaerobic > Digestate... | reverse complement strand
CTACTTTTTTAGCTGCAGCTGCTGTTGATAAAGAAAAATGTTTATTTACATTCATTTTTTCAAGAAATGGTTGACATTGTGCTAAGGCTTGTGAATGTGAGTAAACATCAGTTATATCTTCTATTTGGGTTCCTTCATTTACTAGAAGATTATGATTAATTGGTATTATGATTTCCCCTTCTATCATTAAATCAAATTTATGAACCAATAAATCTAAAGTTAAGGTAACTGATCCTTCAATACTGTTTTCTATTGGAACAATACCGTTTTTACATTTATCATTTACAACTGATTCCATTACAGATTGTATACTGCAAAAACTTATTAAGTTATCACTTATTGTTGATGCTGCTTCATGAGTAAATGTTCCATTAGGTCCTAAAAATGATATTTTATCCATTGATAATAATCTCCTAAGTAATAATTATAATTTATAAGTATTTTAAAATAATTTCAAATAGGGATGTTGAAGTTATTTTAAAATATTTATTAATAATAAAAAAAATTTTTTAAAAAAATAGATAAGTGATAATAAAAAGGATTTAAAATTTATTTTTTCCTTTTAATTATCAGTGATTTTATTTTAATTTGAATTTTATTCAGATTCTAACTTAAAAACTAATTTTAATAAATCAGTTTGTGTTATAATACCAACAACATCATTGTTTTCATTAGAAACTGGATAACCATTGAATCCTGTTTTTAACATTGAGTCTGCTACTTCAGGAACAGTATCGTTTTCAAATACTTTTTCAATATTTGCACTCATAACATCTTCAACAATTAAATTTTTAAGTTGTGATTCATGATGTTTTTCAGGTACATGTTTTTTGAATGAAACAAATGCTTTAGCAATATCTTTACTAGTTATAATACCTGCAAGTTCATGATCTTCACTTACAAGTAAACGACCAATTCCAGAATCTAAAATAACTCTTCTAGCATGAACTAAACGATCATTACTAGCTACAGATATTAAGTCTTCAGTCATAATATCTTTAACTAAAACTTTTTCATAAGCTTTAGCTTTACAAAGATCTATGAAATCAGATTTAGTTACAATACCAACTAACTCTCCGTCAGACATTACAGGTAAAGCACCTATATTATTTTCTAATAAAATATTAGCAACTTCAGTAGAATCTGCATCTTCTTCAACAGTGATAACATCTTTAACCATTACTGTAGATACATGGAAATGAGAAATAGCTACATCAGCATATTTAGATGATCCTAATTTATTAGCTATATCTTTTTCTGAAATAATTCCAACAAGTTCTTTTTTATTACCTTCACCAGATTTTACAACTGGAATTCTAGATAAATCATCCTTATACATGATTCTTAAACAATCACATATGTTTTTATTTTTATCAATTGTTATTGGATTTTCAGTCATTAAATTTTTAATTTGCATTGTAAAATACTCCTTTTAATTAAAAATTAAAATATTGTATTAAAAAAAAGCATTAGCTAGTTTAGTATAAAAATTAATAAGCCCCTCTAAAAAAAAATATAGGTTAGGGGGATTAAATCCCTTAAAACCTAAACAGCAATTCTCCATTTTAATATAATATATTTAAGATCTTTTTATTAATCTTAAAATTTAATCTTTTAAGACAGTGTTTAAAATATCTCTTTCAGTGATGATTCCAACTAATTTATCATCTTTTACTACAGGAGCCCCACCGATGTTCTTTTCTTTAAATAAATCACATAAATCGCCTAAACGAGTTAGTGGTTCTATAATGGATATGTTTGGTTGCATAATCTCAGAGATTTTCATGTTTAAAACATCTAATCCACTATTGGATGTCATATTTGCAAACATTTCTTTATCTCCTAAGAATTTGAGAATATCAGTAGAAGTAATAATTCCTACCAGTTTATCACCAGATACTACAGGAATTCTTCTTAAATTGTTTCTAACCATTATTTTAGTTGAACTTTCTATTGGAGTTCCAGGAGTAGTTGTTATTACATCTTTAATCATTACATCTTGAACAATTTCATCAGTTAAAAGACCAGCCATAGATAAAGCGAAGTCTCTTTCTGTAATAATTCCAACTATTTTATCATCATCAGAGAGAACTGGTATGGAACCAATTTCGTTTTCAATCATTACTTTAACAGCTTCATTAATAGACTCTTTATGGCTCATTGCAACAATATCAGAAGTCATAATAGTTCTTATAGGTTCATTAATAGCTGATAAAAAGTTATCATTATGTTTCTTTTCAATAATATTGAATTTATTTCCTCCACCAAGGAAATCTAAAATATCCATTGCTGTTACTATTCCTAAAATCTTTCCAGAACCTGGGTCAGTAATTGGTAATCTTCTAAATCCATGATCAATCATTAATTCTGCTGCTTTTTGAATAGACATACTTGGAGGTATGGATATAACTTCTTTCTTAGCAAGAGTCATTATATCTCCATCTTTACTAGTTTTACCTTTCGCAGCATTGCTTTTATGTTCAATAGAATCTCCACGACTCATTGGATTTTTTATAGTTTTGTTATCTTTCATCTCTACACCTCAAGGGTTTGTTTTTTGGTTCTTGTTTGAATTAAAGCATTAAAAAAATTAATTTTACACTTTAAATATTCAAACTATTCTATATTTAGAAATTTATGGATTTGTGGGATAGTTAAAACCTTCATATATTTACCAGCAACTTCAGAAAATTCAAATAGTTTCTCACTATTCCCTTCCCAAAGTTCTAGTGGACTAGCAGGTTGTATAACTAAAGGCACTTCAACATTTTCAGGTATTGAATCTGAAACTCGTTTAATAACCTTTTCAACCGTGCTAATTTTTGTTGAAGGTAGTACAACTAACTTACAATATAAATTTGTATCTTGTTCTATTAATAATTTTATAAATGAAATTTCATTTTCTAAAATATCATCAGACCAACTACCATCAAAATGTTCTGGTAGTTTAATATCCATAGATGCCCAATCTAAACCTTCAAGTTTAGTTAATTCTTTTGGTAATGTACCATTGGTCTCAAGTAAAGACTTTTCTTCAGTTTTGTTAATCAATTCAGCTATAAAATCAGCATGTAACATTGGTTCTCCACCAGTATATGATATAGAACCTAAATCATCAGTACGTAACTTTTCTATCTCATCTAAAACTTGATTAACAGACATCATAGTTCCCACATTAGCAGATTGACTATTTTTAGTATCACAATAAGAACAGTCTAAATTACAACCTGCAAAGCGAACAAAGATTTGTCTTTCTCCAATTAAGAGGCCCTCTCCTTGTATACTTGAAAATATCTCTATAATTGGTGCATCCATTAAAATCACATAAATTGAATTAATATAAGTTAAGCATTAATTTTTCATAAATTAATCTACTTTTAATGATTAGAATTTTTAAATTAATAAATGTTAGTATAATATTATATATATTATTACAATTTATGAAAAATAATAATAAAAAAATAAAAAAATTATTTCCAAAATATTAAAAAATAGTTAAAAAAAATAATCAATTAACTTAATTAATTTCTTTTTTGTATAAAGCTCCTTGACCAATACCTTCATTAACACATGCTGAAATTGAAGATAAATTATCATAACCTTTATTTAAAAGGTCTTCTGTTAAATGTTCAGCAAAATATTGAGCTAAATCTTCAGCAGAACTTGATTTTAAAGGTAAAAGTTTACAATCAACTTGAGGTATGGTATAACCTTTTTTATCAATCTTAAATTGTAAATTATCTGCTTTTTCTATTTTTTCCATACTTTTTTCATCATCAGGTATTTCCTTAAAACTTATATGTTCATTGAATATTGGAACTAAAAGTCTATGATCTAAACTATCACAGATAGTTCTTAAAGATTCTTTAACATCTTTAAAGTCAACAACAAACTGGAATTCTCCAGCTCTTTCTCCTTCAATTTCCACATCTACAAAGTAAGAATGCCCATGTATAAATCCACAAGATTTATGAGTTGGTATTAAATGAGCAGATGAGAATCTTAAATTTGCATTTATTCCATTAATTAAAATTTTCATTATAAATCATTCCTTTAAAAAAATATTATAATACATCAGTTTTACTAATATCTAATTCAATAGTTTGTAGTTCTTTAATAAAACTATTTACAACATTATTTACAAAATCAAGTAAATTGTTTTCATTAAAAACAAATTCATCTTCTTTATTTTTTATTTCAAATATTCCAATTGTATCTAATACATCAGGGGTTCCTTCATCTCTAATATTGAAAGCAAAATGTATTTTTATTGAAGTTATTGACACACTAGCTATTGATACAGTAAGTTTTGCATTATTGACAAAAATATCATCACCATCACGAGTAGATTCAACACCCATTTTAGTTAATTCTTCTTTAAAAATAAGAACTAATAATCTTTGACGCATATAAGCCATTCTAATATCTGCTGGTTGAATATCAAAAAATTCACTCATACAATGAAGCATTTCATTTCCTTTAATTTCTAAACCTACATCTGCAAAATCTTTCATATTATCGGGTGTGATATTCATAGGTCCACGCCATGTAACAATAGAAGATCCTTTTATTCCAAATGTTTTAAAAGCCCATGAAGGGTCAATTTGACTTCCATCATATTCAAACTTTTTATTTATATGTTTATACTTGATTTCCATTATAATTCCATCATTTTTTCTAATTATTTAAAATAGATTATAATAGTTAATTTATCTTTTTATATAATTATAATTTATTTAAAAATGTTTATTTTTAGAAATTTTCTTTTATATATGAAACAAGTAATTTATCATGATTATTCATGTTAGAATTTAAAGAGCTTAAAACAATTAATACAAAAAATCAAATACACCATATCACCCTTTTTTAAGCCAATAAGCCCTTAATTCCTAAAAAACAATGAAATATTTTAAATTAAAAAATAAGTTAAAATCAGATAGTGAAAGTTTGAAAAATCAAATTCAATGATTAACCCATCACTAAAAATAAATTAAAAAACCATTAAACAATGGAATTTAACTATAAAAACCTAAAATAATATATAAATTTAATCTAAAAAACTAGATAAGATAAGATTTAAACAAATATACTCTGTATTGTTAATATTTACTTTAATAAAGCCTAAACTTAACTAATAAATTTTATCTAAAATTTAGAATACCTAGAAAAAATTAAACTGAAATTAACAATATACAGTTATTTTCATGAAGTTTTAATAAATTATATGATATTTAAGTAAAATAACATCAATTAATTCTTAATTTTTAAAAAGAAAGGTTTATAAGTAATTATCAATAATGGTTACCTAAGCGCACTATGAGAATTATGTTCTCGTGAATATTTTTTTGCAAGAAAATTATGAAAATTCTTGTTAAAAAAAAATATTTAATAAATAAAAAAATATTGAGTTTTCGTAAATATCATGGGGATGATGAGCTCAACTTCATTAATAAAAAATGAAGCTTATTTTTTTATCAGAACATTTTTCAACACTTAGTGACAAAATTGAGGTGAAAAAATTTCGTTAAAAAGTAAAACATTAGTTTTAGCTACTCTATGTATATTTTTCATAAGTATAGGTGCATGTGCAGCTACTGATGTGAGTGATATAAGTAATAATAATTCAAATACTGCAGATAATTCTTTAAGTGTATCTAATGATAATTCAAATATATCTGAATTATCCACTAAGAATGTCAGCACTCAAGAATCAAATGCCGTGACAAATGCTCAAACAACAGATAGTAGTTCAAATACAACAAATAATGTTAGTCAAACTAACTCAGTATCAACTGTCAAAAGTTCATCAAATACAAACTCTGTATATGAAGCAATTAAAAACAATGCAACAATAAGTTCAGAAGGTTTAATTACTACATATGGAAATGGTGAAAACTTCACAGTGACATTAACATACCTTAATGGTACCCCTGTAGTCGGACAACATATTTCCATGAATCTTACAAGACTTTCAACAGGAGCTAATAAAGTATATTGGTCTACAACTGATGTAGAAGGTATAGCACGTCTTCAAATAAACCTTTGTCCAGGAAATTACAGTTCAACATATAGTTTCTATGGACTTAATGGAACTAGTAATATTAAAGTAAAAGCACCAATTAATTTAACTGGAACTGATTTTACTACTGAAAATGGTAGTGGATCATTATATACCGTTACTTTAACTGATTTAAATGGTAATGCTTTAGTTAACCAAATAGTGAATATAACCTTAAGTAAAGGTGCACTTAGCAAAACTTATCAAGCAATTACTGATTCAAATGGTATTGCAAGTATGGTGATTAATTTAGCCAGTGGAATTTATAATGTTACATATAGTTTCGAATCAGATGTTTATGGAAGTGCAATAAGTTCTAGCATTATAACTGTAAATGCTGCAACAATTGAAAATAATACCACAACTAATAGCAGTACTAATAGCAGTAGTCTTCCTACCATAACCATTAAAGCAAAACCCTCTGTAAGTCACAGTGGATATTCTTACAAATGGTACATAACAACTTTCGTAAATTATTGTCCTTTATGTCACCATTACAACACATTAACAATAAATCCTAAAGGTGTTTATGAAAGTGAACTTACCTGTTCATATTGTGATGCAGATTATGATGGTGTTACTGGAAGAGATAAATCTAATAATCCTAGAGCATATTTAACTACAGTTACAGCACCAGTATTAGCTTAAAATTTTTAAATCATCAAAAATTCCACCAAAATTAATTTGATGATTTAAAAAAATTTTATTTTTTTCTCTATTTTTTTAAATTTGTACTTTATACATCCCACCATTCTTTTTTTTATATGAAAAATTTTTTAATCTAAAAAATTTAAATTTAATAATTAATTATAAATTATTTTTTAAAATATTTGGAGCTAAGTTTAAAATGGAAATGAAAGTTAGAACAAGAGATTTTATACATACAACTGATGATTTGTTTTTTGCTTCAACCAATTACCTACATCCTAATAATCGTATTATTTGTTTTCTAAGATATGTTCCTGATCCTAAAGGTGACCGGGAAAAAAATGGTAAGAGATATTCTAAAGTAGATTCTGAAGGAGCATATACTTATTTAAGAGAAAATTATCCAGAATATCTTTTTTATGATGAAGTAACACAAGTTAAAGAAATGATGGGTGTACCATTAGATAAAGTTGATGAAATTATAAAACCTGAAAAAAGACTTAAAGAAATTAGAGAGGAATATATTCCTAAATTTGAAGAAAAAAGTAAAGATTCTTTAAGTGATATGGAAAAATTATTCAAAAAACTAATTGATTTATCTGATTTTTTCCATTACATGGCTGGGATAAGTTATGATGATTTGGGAATATCTGGTTCAATTTGCCCGGGCTTGCAGAAAAAAGGTACATCAGATTTAGATTTTGTAGTATATGGTCTTGAAAATCATAGAAATGCTGTTAATGCTTATAAAAAATTTAAAGATCAAGAAGTGGAAATACCTGAATTAAATAAGAAAGTTACTCTTAATCGTATAGATAATGATTTTTTTGAGCGAGTTTTCCAAAAACGTATCAAAGATGATAGTTTAAATAAAGAAGAGTTTTGTTGGTACGAAAATCGTAAAAGTAATCGTGGCGTTATTGATGGGACTTTATTTGATATATTAGCTACTCGTAATTATGATGAGATTGATGGTTATTATGGAGATACTTGTTTTGAACCTTTAGGAAAGGCTACTGTTACTTGTACCATAACTAATGCTTTAGAATCCTTTGATAATCCTGCTGTTTATGAAATTGATGATGTTAAACATGTTGATGGTGTTGATGTGAATATTACAGGGCTTGCTAGTTTCACACACACTTATGCAGGAGAAGTTTTAGAGGGAGAAAAAGTTATAGCTAGAGGAAAGGTTGAAAAGGTTGAAACTGATGGAAAACCTGATTGGTATCGTATAGTTGTTGGTACAACTAGAGAATCTTTAGATGAATTTATTAAACTAGAAAAAAGTCCCATAGAATAGTTTATATTGATTTTTTTCTTTTATTTTTTCTTATTTTTTTAATTACTTGTGGTTGATGTAGACAGGCTAGTATTTTTTCTATAATTTCAAGACAATAGTATCTAATTTTTAAAGTAATATATTATTAAAATAATAGTTGAATTAATTACTTATAATATAATTTATTATAAAATTAATTTAATTAAAGAAAAATAGTATGGTTAAAATAGTTTTTTTAAAATTCTAAAAAAAAATAAAATAGAAAAAATCAATATTTTCTATTTTCCAATTTATTAACATCAAAAACAGCCGTATTAGCAATAGCCATAACTGCCATAACCCCTGCTTGTATAGGATCAGTTACAATTAAATCCGCTTCACTTGCAGCACTTCCAGGCATATTCAAACTTATAACCAATAAACCATGCTTTTCTTTAACATTATGAATAGCTTCAGTAATTTTTCCACCCATTAAAGATCCAGCTAAGACTAAAGCTTCAACTCTAGGGGTAATAGATAATGCATCAACTGCTTCAGCAATATCCTCTTCACCAACAAGAGGGATAGTATCTATACTAATTCTTTCACCACGAATATTATGACGATCAGCTTCAGTGATAGCACCCAATGCAACTTGAGAAACTTGTGCACCCCCACCAAAAATTAGAACACGCTTACCATAAATATCAGTTAAAGAACCACGAATTTCAACATTTTTAACAATAGGGGAATCATTTAAATCATTAATTAAACTATCAACATCCGAAACATTATCTAATTCAACATTAATAGAGCCTAAACCATCTTTACCGATATAAATATAAGCATATGAAATATTAATATCATGTGATGAAAAAATTTCGGTTATTTCATCAAGAACTCCTTTTTTCTCTACAGTTTCAATAGTTAATACCAGATTTGACATTTTGAATCACATTAAAAAAAATAAAAATTATAAATTATAGTTTATAATTTCTAGTATAAAAAAAATAGTAAAAAAATATAAGAAAAAATTAGACTAAATTTACATCAACATCTAATTTTTCTAAAACCTTATCTAAATCAGCATGCGCCTTCTTAAACATTGCTAAATAATTATCTTCATCACGAACAGGAATAACTTCCAAACCTAAATCCCTATGTTCTTGAATCCAACTTTCATCAAAAACAGGAACCTCAATTTTAATGGGTTCAGCAGTTTTATTCACAATAATAAGATTTCTATAAGGAAAATTAAGTTCTACAATATATCCCCCAAGACTTAACATGTGATAAGGTCTCATAACAAATTTCATTTTAAAGTCACCTAAATAAATATAATTAATCTAAAATAATCCTACAACGATAGCTAAAACTCCAAGTAATGAAGTAGCAATAACAACTGGATAAAATTGTCTAAATGTAAATACTGGAGAAAATGCACTTAAAATTCCAACAATAACAGGGAAAATAAAAGCTACAACTATATTTACTAATATTCCCCAAGATAAAATATTCGGCGGAATACCTAAAAACAATACACAGAACACACTAGCAAGTGTGAACATTAAAAACCCACGAGTTAAATAAACAAATGCTCTGGAACCAGCAGCAAATTCCATATAAGGTCCTTGAATAACATCAGCTTCAGCATCCACAATATTAAATGGGAATTCATTCAAGAGTATAACATATCCTATTAAAAAAACAATAGCACCAATAAATCCTGAAACAGTGAATAAGAAAGGACCATTAATTTGTTGAATAGCCACTATATCACTAAGATAAATACTTCCAGACATTGCAACAGGAACAAACAATGATAAATATAATGGGAATGAACCAAATGCTATCATTCTTAAAGATCTATTAGAACTTATATCCTCTAGAAAGCTAACATTAGTATCTGTTCGTTTACCACCTTTAATTTGATCAGGGAATGGCATATTACCAGACATTACTGATTTTGATAATGAACCCATTAAAACATAAGCTATTTCATCAATTTTTAGAAATCCTATAATAGCAATCAAACTAGCAAATGCTAAAAATTCATAATTTTGTGGAGTTAAAGTTAATAATACTAAAAATACAGCCACAAAACAAACTACAGGTAATGCTTTATACAAATTAGGAACTGGAGAATTAATTTTCAAATTCTTTTTAAAGAAAAACTTAATTGTAGAAAACAATCCAGGACTAGCAAAATTCGGCCCAATTCTCTGTTGTAATCTTGCTTGAATATATTTTCTCTCAAAACCAGGAAGAAGAGTTCCTACAAATACAGCAACAACTAATGTACCAAGCACTGCTAAAATTGAATATATAATTGTGATGTATGACATTTTATATCCTCATTCATTTTTTTCCATTATCATCAAGTCTAATAATTTCCACAGCCCTATCAGTACAAGTAAAACATGGATCACATTGAACAATACATAATTGTCCATCAGTTATAGAATCTCCAATACATGCATATTGCATTGCACCAATATTTGCTAAAGAAGGTGTTCTAATTAAACAACTTCTAACTCTACCATCTTCAATTGCATAAGAATCAAATAAAGTTCCTCTTGGAACTTCAATATAAGAATCAGTAATATCACAATCTACCATTTCCCAAGATCTATCAGCAACACGACCTCCAGGAAGATTATCAACTGCTTGACGAATGATTTTTATAGCTTCAAAAGACTCCAACACTCTCATTAAAAGATTAGATTTAACATCTCCATCAGGTTGAGTGATAACATCAAAATCAAAGTTTTCATACTCATACATTGATGTTCTTACATCAGATTTAACACCTGTTGCCCTAAGAGTTGGTCCAGATACTGCTAATTTTAAAGCTTGTTGTTGAGGAAGAACACCTATTCCTTCAATTCTTGAGTTAACAATAGGGTCATTTATAAATCTATCAGTGAAATTTTTTAGAGTTGATTCTGTTTTATCCATTCCATCTCTTAATCTTTGAATACGATTATCATCAAGTTCACATCTTGGTCTTACTCCTCCAATAATAGCACAACCATATTGAACCCTATTCCCCCCAATCATGCTTAAAAGTTCCATGATTGTTTCTCTCATGTAAAAAACTCTCATTGAAAATGTTTCATGACCTAAAACTTCACAACCATGAGCAAGATAAAGGAAGTGACTATGTAATCTTTCTAATTCTCCCATAATAACTCTAATATACACTGCTCTATCAGGAATTTCAACTTGTAATCCTTTTTCAGCAGTTCTAACAGAATTCCATACATGTGAATTAGAGCAAATTCCACAAATTTTTTCAGTAAGTGCATTAGCTTTTTCTACTGGAAGACCTTCCATAATTCTTTCTACCCCTCGGTGATTAACACCTACGGTAATTTCAGCATCTTTTATAATTTCATCTTCAACGAAAAATCTAACTCTATAAGGTTCTAAAGCAGCAGGGTGAACTGTTCCCATTTGGATTTCAGTTTCTATTACTTCCTCCTTTGTCGCTCTCTTTTCTTCCATTATTTCACACCTTATTTTTGATAAATATTAGTAATTTTTTTAATTTTTAATAATCTTGATTATTTTAATCTGCATTTAATAATTTAGGTAAAGCTGAAACTACTCCTGCTATAATATCTTGTGGTCTGCAAGCACATCCTGGTACTTTTGCATCAACAGGTATTATATTTTCAACCGGTCCATCAATTTCTTCAGAAGGTATATCTCCATGAATATTTTTATAAACTCCACCCATTAATGCACAACTACCTGCAGCTATAACTGCTTTTGGTTCAGGTATCGCAGCATAAATTTCTTCTAAAGGTTTTCTATTATGATGAGTTACAGGTCCTGTAACTACTAATACATCAGCTTCACGAGGGTTCCAAGTTAAAAAAACATTATATTGTTCTACATCAAATCTTGGTGATAGAACACAATTTACAATTTCTATATCGCACCCATTACATCCACCAGTATAAACTAACATTAAATGAATAGCTTTAGATCTTGAAAATGATTTAAGACTCATTTTATCCCCTCTTTATCTTCTTTTTTAGGAGTATTGGCTTTAATATTATCAAATAATGATTTATCTGACATGTATTGTGCAATAAATGCAATTTTATCCTCTGGAATTTTGAAAGGTTCCTTGATAAGATTTTCAACATCAAGAACATTATCTCCCACATCATTTGGATGTATAGCTCCTGCTTCTTCATATAAAGCATAAATTGGACAAAAATCATGACACCAGTAACATACTACACATTTTTCTTGATTTAATTCAGGAACTTCTGTTACGGTCCATCCCTCAGCTAATTTATGAGGCTCTTTTAATGGTTTCATAGTTATTGCATCAGTTGGACAAACATTTGCACAACCTCCACAGCCAATACAAGCACGAGATACTTTTTCTGTTGGTTTTACTTGACCAGTTAAAATAGCATTTCTCATTTCCATATCTGTTACTCTATCTGAAGCAAAAAGGATTTTCTTTAAATTTCCATATGCTCCTTCTAGAAATATTTTAAGTAAATTTTTCATTTAAATACACCTTGTACTGGATTATTTAGCATTTTTAAATTTTCTTTCAAATAGGAAAGCATTAGAAGGACATATATGCATACATGCACCACAATAAATACAATCCTCTTCGTTAACTACTAAATGACCATCTTTTTCTACAATAGCATCTTCGGGGCAAATATCTTGACACATGTCACATCGAATACATAACTGATTGTCAATCATATTAAATCCACTAGCTATTTCTTTTTTAACTGTTGTTCTCTTAGGAATAGCATCTTTTGGACAGTGTATTCCACAAGTTTCACACATTATACATTTATCTAAATCAACTTCAATAGTTCCTCTTTTCAATGTTATGGCATTTTTAGGACATACTTCAACACATATTCCACAAGAAATACAATCTTCTGAAACTTTTCCATCCCAAGTTATAGTTTTTACATTTCTAGCATCATTCTGACAAACATCTACACATTTACCACAAGATACACAATATCCTTGAAGTTCATAATCCTCAGATTCATTTAATGAAGATACTGGACAATCTGCTATCATTAATTGATGATTTTCAATTGAAGCATTAGTCATCACATCTAAACTTGGATCATATCGTAAATGTCCATCAATCTTTTTTAAAGAACCATTTTCACAATTATCTGCACATAAACCACAATTTAAACATGAAGTTATGGAACCATTAATTTTTTGATTTAATTTTGTAATATTTATTGCAAAGTCATCTAAGACTATTGCATTATTAGGACAGTTATGTAAACAATTTAAACATAATGTACATTTATCTATATCTACTATACCATCTTTAATAGCTCCAACAGGACAAATATCTTCACAAACATTACAATCTGTACAAATTCCTTGTTGTTCTGTTGTGACATTTATAGCTCCTGTAGGACAATAATATGCACATCTACCACACAATGTACATTTTTCATAATCTGTATCCATACAGATTCTTGAAGCTACTTCTTTTTCACTTTTTTTAGATTTGATTGGAACATTAACATTGGAAACCTTAGGCATAGATAATTTAAGAGCATTTAAGAAATTTTGTTGTTTTTCTTCAACTAAATTAGAGGAATCTACTCTTGCTTCACATGTATCAGCACATAAACCACACATTGAACAAATTCCTTTAACTACCCCATCTTCAATATGAATATTATCTACTGGACAGGAATATTCACATATTCCGCAACCATTACATTTAGCTCTGTCTACAACATAACCTCCATAACTATTTTTAAAAATAGCATTATTAGGACACACATCTTGACAAGTTCCACATGTAATACAGCTAAAAGCTTTCCCTTTAATTAACCTAATAGCTTCTGTCGGGCATTTTTTTATACATTCCGCACGACCTTCGCATTTATTAGTTGTTATATACATGATTTTTACTTCCAATCGAAATTTTATTGATTTTTTTATTATACTTTGTAAATTTAATTTTTCTATTATCAAAATCCTTTTTTGATAAAAAATTCTTTTTCATTTAATTTGTGTTTTTGGATCTTCCAAATATTAGTTTACCTATTACAAGACCGATGAATGCAGAAATAAAACCTGTTGCTACGGGGAAATCATTATAATAAGGGAAGTTACCTAATTTCCAAGCTATTATAATTGAAACTATGAATAGTAATACTATAGCTCCACTAGTTAATCCAATATTAACTTCAGCATCATTTCTAATTCTAGAACCTACTACTAAACCTAATAAAAATCCAAATATAATTGGTCCTAAAACTATCATTCGTCATCCCCTTCTTCTTGTTCTTCTTCAAAAGTTTTAAATTGTGAAAATGCTATTGCAACAGCTGTTAATCCAACCATAACTTTTAATCCCACGGTCATATTTAAATAAGGTATTATTCCAGCATTAGTTGGGTCGGGATAATGGAAGATAGCTTTTATCATTGGAGGAACGATTCCAAAGAAGTCTCCACCAACATTGTAAAGGAAAGATCCTGCAAATACTAATCCAACTAAACCAAGGAAAACATAAAATAATGCTCCAAAACTTTCAACTGCTGAAACAAAACTTGGTGAGAAGTCTATAGGATTTTTATCAAATCCATACACAAATAAACTTAAAATAACACCGGCTGAAATCATTGCTCCACCTTGAAAACCTCCACCCGGTGTAATATGTCCACCAAGTATAGTATTTACTCCTAAACATATCAAAATAATTGAAATAGGTAAAGCAAGTAATTTTAGTACAGTACTTCCATCATTACTCATTCTTCATCACCTTTTAACTTTCCTCTTCCAAATATTAACAATACAACAAGTACTGCAGTAACTAATATTAAAGCTTCTCCTAAGGTATCATAACCTCTCCAATCAAATACAATATTAGTTACCATATTTGGAGCAATATTAGGACCTAAAGCATTATAAACTAAACTTATTCCTGGATTAATAATACTTCTTAAATGGAATAATGCATCAAATAAAGTTACTCCAAATAATGCAGTAATGATTGCTAAAACTAAATCTCTAAGACTATTAGACATAAGCAACACCCCAATAAATTAAACATACTACAACACCCATTGTTAAAATAACATAAAACATCATAGTATCCAATGAATTATTTTCTTCCTTAATAACTTTAGGAATTAAAGGGAGATTAGTTATTAAAAATACAGCTAAAATTATAATAATCAAAGCTGAAATTAACAAATTAATATGTGAAAGTAATATAGCTGCAATTAAAGTAACTGAAATGATTGTTAATTCACCAGCAGTTGCACCAGACACATTATCACTAGTTAAAGGATCATCTTTAATTTTTCCTTTAACCTCTTTAAGTGAATTTAATAATAAATCATAGAATGCCATTTTATATCAGGCCTCCTAAATATTGTGCAAAACCATATGTTACTATTCTTGGATAAATACCTACTATCAAACAAATTATTAATAAAATTGCAACTGAAAATATTGCTAAAGATGGAATTTCTTTATGCACAAATTTTAAATTTTCAGGCTTAGGTTTTAAATAGATTGAATGGAATGCTTTTACAAATGTCATAAAGACCACAATACTAACTAAAACAACTATAATAGCAAGTTCAGGGTAACCTGCATTTAATGCAGATTGAACAAGCATTAATTTAGATTGGAATCCATTGAAAGGAGGAACACCTGCTAAAGCGAAACCACCAAATAGTAACATGATTGCAACTTTAGGATTTAATGATATTAATCCACCTAATTTTCGAGTATCTGATGTTCCAGTTAAATAATAAATTGTTCCAAAACCAATGAATAATAATGATGTAATTACTATATCATTGAAAGCTTGGAAAAGCCCTGCAGTCATAGAAATTTTAGTTCCAATACCAAATCCTAAAGCAATAAATCCTAATTCACCTACAGCCAAGAAACCAAGCATTTTTCTAAAGTCCGTTTGAACAACTGCCATTGATACTCCTAAAACCATAGCTAACAATGCAAATAGAATTATAATTATTTTATATACTGATAAATAACCAAATATTCTAAACATTGCAATTCCTAATGCAACCATTGTAAATACTGAGAAAGTTGTAAGAATTGCTGATGCCTCAGGTGTACCTTTACTGTAAATTAATGATTTTATAGTATTGAAAGGTGGTAATCCTGAAGAATATAACCAACCAAAGAATATCATAGCAAAACCTATTAATAAAACAGGTGAGTATGGATCAACCATATTAGTTTTTATTGCATAAACAATATCACTTATATTTACACTACCAACAGCTCCAAGAATAAATCCTATACCTAATAATAGTATTGGTCCACCAATAGAACCTAATATCATATATTTTAAAGCTGTTTCAGTACTTCCTTCAGAATCAGAAGCTAATATTATACCAGTTTGAGTTAATGCTGCTATCTCAAAGAATATATACATATTAAAAATATCATCAGTAAGTAACATTGCACTAACAGCAGCAGTTCCCATAAATACTAAAAACATGAACGGGCCAGATATTTTCTTATATTTGTTGAAATAAGTAAATAAAGATAAGAATATAACTATTCCTAAAACAAAAATAAATATTTTCTTCATAGCAACTAAACTATAAGTAATTGCAGGATGGAAAAATACTATATTTGAATTAGCTAATGCTGTAGGAAGAGTTCCTAAAAGTGTTCCATTAAATGCTAAAGGAGTATATCCTCCAAAATAGTGAAGACCAGTATTTGCAACTATAGCAATTATTGGTATTACAATTGCAACAATTAAAGCTATTATTCTTGAAATTTTATCTTTACCATGAAGTAAATTCAAGAGTAATGCACATATTATCGGGACAATCACCATTAAAGGTATTAATTCATTCATGATCTTCCCCCAATATAACTTTTGTGCTTAATGTGTGATATTTTTTGTATAATACCATTACTAATGCAAGCATTACAGCCAATGTACTTGCTCCAATAACAATACTAGTTAAAACTAAAGCATGAGGTAAAGGGTATGCGGAATTTGCATAGAACCAGCTTCTACTCATTCCAGGCAAATAAATAGGAACTACTCCTCCAAATTTATAACCTAATGCAATCAAAAATAAGTTAGCTCCATCTTCAATAAAGTTTAAACCTATAACCTTTTTAACTATATTGTCTAGGAATATTGCTGCATAAAGACCTATAATTATTAAAGCCCCTGCTGTGAATAATGATGCTAATTGTATATCCATAACCATTAGTCATCAGTCCTTTTAGTTTTCTTAATTGCTAATGCAAAGAAAGCAGGTACAATAGCTGCTCCTACAATAGCTTGAGTTAAGGCTACATCTGGAGCTAATAAAATTTCATATAAGAATGCAATACATGCTCCTGTAATTCCACTTACAACAGCTGCTTTGAGTAAATCTCTTTGCAATATGGTTACTATAGCACCTATGATTGTAATAATCATTATTATATATTCAATCATATTATTCATCCTCAATAATCTTTAAAGTAGAGACTGTTATTTTATCATTAGAATCATCAAAGCTGTTTTCCTCTTTAACAGTTTTATAAAATCCACTAGATTCAATCTCTTTAGTTATATCATCTTTTTTTGGTTTTTTGTCATTATTAGAATCATTAGTTAAAGATTGATTGTTTTTTAAATCTTCACCATGGAAGTATCCATGAGCCATTGCATGAGCAGTAAATGGTGCTAATATGAAATATAAAACTCCTAATAAAGGATCACCTAAACATATAAAAGCAATTACAGATGCAATATCAATAACACCGAGTATATGGATTCTTGCATAAACTACATTATCCATATCACTATCTAACCTTAAGATTCCTATACTGATAATAATAGTAATGATAGCTACAACAATCAGTAATACGGATTGTATTAATTCAAAGATAGATGCTGAAATCATCTAATCCCTCCGTATAACAGTTGCAAAAGCTATAGTACCTACTACACCTAAAAGAACTAAAGCTAAAGCTATATCTCTAAAAAATCCAATCCCATAAATTCCACCTAAAGCTACAAGAATAACTGAAACAGATACTGTTAATGCATCAGTTCCTATAATACCCATAGCTACTGATTTATGAGTAGCCAATCTTAAAGCAGCAATTGAAAAAATTACAAAAGCAACTATTAAGAAAATCTTTGAAATTAGTAGTAAATTCATCACTATCACATTTTTCTATTTTAAATAATGATTTAATAATTGTAAAAAATTTTATTAAATTAAAATCCCACTCTATTCTAACATTCCTTTAATATATTTTTCAAATGGAATTATCTCTTCTTTTTCTCTTGGAGCAATTATAGCTACTTTAAGTTTTTGTGCTTCTGAATCTAAATCGACAGTTAATGTTCCTGGAGTTAAAGTTATACTATTAGCTAAGATTGTTTGAGCTACTGGTCTTTTTAACACAGTGTCAATATCTACCAATATTGGATTATATTCTCCACCTTTTAATGAGCGAATTGTTACATCCACAACTGCTTTTATTATCTCCCAAATTAGAACAAAAAAGTAAGCTATTGCATAATAAATTCTAGTTAAAAACATTATAAAGCTCCATTTTTAATAATTTTTTAATTTAATTGTTACAATAAAAAATTTTTCTATATATCAATTTAATATTATTTATCATGATTATTTATTATAAATGTTTCGATACAAACCTCTATAAAAATAGAATTTAAATACTTAAAAATGAAAAAAAATAATAAATAATAAATTATAACAATAATGAACAGTTTAAAATAGTAATATAAGTCAATAATTGTATTAGAAATGGATATATATGAAAAAAAGATAAATTAAAAAATTTTATTAAACAATATTGAAAAAATAATTAATTAAATTCATCAAATTAGGAATTGAAAAAATAATTAATATAATAGTCATTATAATACCAAATTTTTTATAAACTTTTTTTTCAGAAAATGGGCTAAACAACTTTATTCCTGAAGGAGAAAATGAATCCAATATAATATGAGATAAAAATCCTAAAAATACGCTTCCAAATATTAGAAAATAATTAATAGAGTTGAAAGGAAAAGCGAACAATGATAAAATAAATAATGCTAAGAAAATTGGAGTGATTCTCTTATTTAAAGCAAATAAACTTATTAATATTATCATTATAGCTAAAGCAAATTTAAAATTAATATAATTAGCAAATAAACTAAAATATATAATGAAATTTATTCCAGAAATTATTATAACAGACACAATTAATGACAAAACAATAATTCCTAACAAAGAATGTGTAAATCCCCTATGACTACTTAAAAGAAAAATAAGGCCTAATAATATTAATACTAATCCAATATAATAAGGCAATTTAAAAACATACATTAAAAAAGTCAAAATTAAACCAATAATAATTAAAATAAAAACATTTTCTCTTTTAAAATCATGATCAAAATCTGAAAAATTAGCCCCTAAAATAACTAAAGCTATTGCAAATGGATTTTGAAAAAACAATAAAGAAATTAATAATCCAAATAATGTATGGCCCTTATATGAAGAAATAAATAATCACCTTAAATATTTAATAGGCATAATTTATATTAAGACTTTTGCAAGCATTTGAAAAATAATAATTACTATATTTATTTATAGAATTTTAAAGTATTTTAAAAAGCTAAACATTTGAGTTAAAGATCGTTCACTAGATTTTAAATCAGCAACCCCAATAGGAGATAAAACTTCACAAGTAACGGCAGGAATTCCATTTAAATTACACTCATCTTCTAATGCTCCTTTAAATGATTCACCTGCATTAGTATAATTTAAAATACTTGATTTATTATCATTAGTAATAAATGAAGCTATATCATAACTTTTAGGTGAAGGATTTAATGAACAAAAAACTCCTTCTTTTCCAGGGTTTGCATTTGGAGCAGTAGAATGAAAATCTGCAACTGCAGAAACTTCCAAATCTTTAATTTTATCAATAATTATTCTGCCAATAGTTCCATCATTCATACTATTACGATTAAGATCTTTACCTCGATATTCTCTACGATTATACATACTTGCTTCTGGTGCTGCAAAAGGT
>Ga0116193_1001391_pt1 | contig 20071 bp, 14 predicted proteins | sample AD_UKC115_MetaG_FD_89892 | JGI IMG/M metagenome (GOLD analysis project Ga0116193, IMG submission 89892) | Active sludge microbial communities of municipal wastewater-treating anaerobic digesters from Hong Kong - AD_UKC115_MetaG | ecosystem: Engineered > Bioreactor > Anaerobic > Digestate... | reverse complement strand
GGCTGCTCCTTGCGCGGCACGGTGAAGAACAAAGCCGGCGATCCTGTGCCGGGCCTGCAGTTGTTCTTCTCCGCGCAAGTCATGACACCCACCATGCCGCAGAAGACCAATGCCAATGGCGAATACCGTTTGGCGGCCTTGCCCGCCGGCGAGGTGCAAGTGGGTGTAATGCGTGATAACCAGCCGCTAACCTCCGAGCGCTGCAGGCTGGAACTGAACAAGGACAATGTTCTCGATTTTGTCCTGCCCGAGCAAACCACCATCTTTGGCACGGTGATGGGGCCGGACAAGGCGCCAGTTCCCGGAGCAGAGATCTCCATTGCGCAGAACTCAGGCTGGGGCATGTCGGCCCTGAGCGATGAGCGGGGGCAGTACGAGATCTCAGGTGAATTTGGCGAGAAGAGCCGATTTCAGGCCCACACCGATACGCTCGTGGCCAAGCCTGACCAGAAGATTGATACGGCCAAGTTGAAGAAGGGCGAGCGCAACGGTCCCATCGACATTGCGATGATTCAGGGCTTGACGCTCAAGGGCAAAGTCACCGCCGCCGCGACCAGCCAGCCCGTGAAGCAGGCACACGTTTATCTAAACGATCAGCAGGTTTCGCGCGAAGTTGTGACCAAGGACGATGGGCAATACGAGATCGCCGGCTTGCCCGAGGCAAAGATGTATTACACGGTCAGCGCCGAAAAATTCGCTTCCAAAAATAAAGAGATTGAGATCAAGGCAGACAAGCCGAACATCCTTGATATTCAACTGGAGCAGGAGGCCATTGTCTTTGGTCATGTCTATGACAGCAATAAAACGCCCGTGGCCAGGGCGAAGGTCTCCACTTCGCCCTTCGGGGGATCGCAAGTTAGTACCAAAGACGATGGCTCCTATGAGATCAGCAATTTAGCTGCCGGAAAAATCACCTTGTTTGCGAACAAGGGCGATCTGGTTTCGTCGTATTCCCAAAAAGAGGGTGAGACATTTGAGGTCAAGGCCGGCGAGCGTTCCGGCCCGCACGATCTTTATCTGAAGGAAGGCTTGAAGGTGGAGGGCCTAGTAAATGACGCTGAAACGCAGCAGCCCATTGCCAATGCCAAAGTGAGTTTGTATGGCCGTGAGCCCAAAAACATCAAGACCGATTCCTCGGGGCGCTTTGTTCTGACGGGGCTGATGAGCGGGCGGATTAATTTTGATGTCAGCGCCGAGAATTACATCACCAACCGCAATGCCCTGGCCAATGTCTCGCCTGATTCCACCGAGCCTGTCATCATCTCGCTCAAGCCGGCCATTACTGTCTTCGGCCATGTGTATATTGAAAAGCAGGGCGCGCCTGCGGCCAAGGCCAATGTAACGATAACCCCGCTGGATTCCAACCTCAGCAATGGCACACAGGCCTCCTCCGATGGCTCGTATGAGATTCAGGTTCCTGTTTGCGAGAACGTCCGCATTTCCGCGCGCCTTTCGCCCTATATCTCGGCATATACGCCTGATCAGGAAAAGACATTTGCGCTTAAGGCCGGGCAGCGCAACGGCCCCTTCGATTTAATCTTGGTTCGAGGCTTAAGCGTGGTGGGCACATTCACCGACAAAGACAGCAAGATTCCGCTGCCTGGGGGCAAGGTGCGCAATCCGCAGGATTGGCAGACGTGGATATCCTGCGACACGAATGGCCGCTATCGCGTCGAAGGGTTGATGGCCCAATCGCTACGCCTGCAAGGCTGGGCGCCGGATCATGTCGGCATCGAGCAGAGCGTCATGCCCAGCCAGGAGACCGACGCGGTGTGCGATTTTGCGCTGGCGCGCGGCGGCGAAATCGAAGTGCATGTCTCGAATCCTGACAACAAACCCGTGGCAGGCGCCAATGTGTGGCTCAATTACAACGGGCCGGGGCAATATATCCGATTGGATAATGAGAACATCCAAACCGACCTCACCGGCATGGCTTTGATCAAGGAAATCAATCGTGACGTAACAGCACGCCTGAACGTGTCCTCCGGCAACATGAGCGCCAATAGCGAGGTGACGTTTCCGCCCGACCAGACGCGGCTGGTTGTCAATGTGGCACTGAAGAAAGGTCAGGAGAACCCAAACCAGGACCAGCAGGACGAAGGACCAGGCGTGGTGGTGGGAACCGTTACGGATGAAAATGGGAATGGCCTGTCCGGCATCACCGTGAAGCAGCGGTATGAATATAATAATATAAAGCCTACGAGCACCGATGCCTCGGGCAATTACAAACTGAGCTCCGAAAATTACCGCAGCGGCTCGTATCTGGAACTCATGGCGGCCGGGCCGGGATATGCCGCCATGACAAAAAACGGCAAAATGGGATCAGAGATAGAGCCGGGGCGCATTGATTTTCAACTGGCAAAAGGCCATTGGCTCATTTTGAGCGTCGTGGATTCCAGCAAGAACCCCGTGCCAAAAGCCTCGCTTAATTTTTATTCCAATCAATCCAGTAGATTTGGAAATTCGTTTGGGCCGCCAGAGCATTTTCAGATGGATTTGCAGTACAAACCCAATGCGCAGGGGAAGATGAGAATTGAATCGCTGCCCGATGGCCAGGTGCAGATCAATGCCAACACGCCAGAGGGACGCAATGGCTCGATCGAAACGCTCGTGGATCAGGAAGTGCAACTTGTCTTGCGCGACGTGGGCGTGCTGCACGGGCAGTTGATTGATGCTGAGACGGGCGCGCCCATTCCCACGTTTAGTTTGTCCAATGGCGGCAGCGATCCGACGCGCTACACCAATCCTCGCGGCGAGTTCGTGCTCGAGCGCCTTCCCCTGGATCATCCTGTCCAACTCAGCGTTCAGGCCGAGGGCTATACCGCCACAACCTTGCAGGCCACTGCGCAGCCCAGCGCCAAACGCAATGAAATTCAGGTGTTCAAAATTTCCAAGGCTAACCTGTTCTCGGCCGTACTGACCGATGCCGCCACCAATGCGCGATTGGCTGGCGCTGCCGCGTATTATCTGCCTGGATCAACGAACATGGGCAACAACGTGAACTGGGGATGGCTGGAACAAAATTATAATGGCATGCACGTCGAGAAGAAAACCACCGGGCCGGATGGGGCGGTCATCTTCCAGGAAAGTGAGCCTCGCGGGCTGGTGCTGATCAAGGCGGCCGGCTATGAGCGGAAGATCCTTAAACCGGAGGAGCGCAAGCAGAACAGCCCGTTGGAGCCAATGCTGATTGCCTAGCCCAAGGGCGCTTCGATTACGGTGGAATTTGCCGCTGCGCCAGGGCTGGAATTGCAGGGGGGCGGCCTCAGCCGGCTAGATGATCCAATGGCTCGCAGCTCGGAACAAGTGCAGAACCGTATTTATCAGAACTATGAGGGGGGCGCCGAAGTCGATGCCTCGCACCGGCGCTGGGACAGTCTGCCCGCTGGCAAATATAGCGTGAATATAATCTATCAACGATCAGACAAGACATCCGGCAATTATTATCAGCAGATAGAACTGGCCCAAGGCGAGAATGAGATTGTGAAGTTTTCGCCGCCTGCGGGCACGAGTTCGCTGTATGGAGTCGTCACGCTGGATGGCCAGCCGCTGAAGCACGTCCATGTCTCCATGAGCAATAATTCCTTAGGAAAGGCAAATAACAATCCATTTGCTCCGCAGGGCAATTTGTCGGCATCAACCGATGAGCAGGGAATGTACCGTTTCCTCAATATCAACGATGGGGAATTCAGCATTAGCGCCCAAGCCGGTCGCAGTGACGGCTCCAATGGTGAGCGCATTTCGCAGAAGGTGACGGTGAAGGGCGCCACACGCTGCGATCTGGCCATGCAAAGCGGGCACAAACTGACCGGCACGCTGGCGCTGACGAACGATCCGGCCTCGGGCAAATGGCGCTTCAGCCAAATCACAGTTAATCGCGTTGGCGGCACGGATCAAAACACGGACTGGCATGGCCGCAGCGTCATCACCAATGGCCAGTTTGCGATGGCAGGCAAGTTCAAGGGCGATTACACGATTTCGTTGTCGTGCATGTCCGGCAATGGCGTCTTCATGCCCTTTGAATTGCCCAAAGTAACGCTGGACACAACCGCCGCGGATCAGGATCTGGGCACCATCGTCTGTCCGCCGCTGGGAATGCTGAATATCAACCTGACCACGCCGCAAATCGTGCAGGAGCGGTTGAATATCAGCATCATGCGTCAGACGCAAAATGGCGGACGACGACAAAGCGGAATGGAAGCGACGCTTAGTTCCGGCGCCAATCTGCTTGGGCCAATGGAGACGGGGGCGGTGCAACTCAGTGTTGCGTCTTCCAAATACCAATGCACCGTGGCGCCGAACCAGGTAACGATCAGCGATAGCGTTGTGCCGACCGTGACATTGACATTGAGCCCTAAGGCCACGCCAACTCCATAGGCGTGATTATATAAGTTGTCACGCAGCGTCGCCGCGGCGCTGCGTGACAAAATAATCCTGTTGCTTGTAGCAAGTGATCGATCACATAGACCAGGGGGTTCGAATCCATGTCTGCTCTGCTTCGAGTTTCATTTCTTGCCTTAACGTGCTTTGCTTTGAATTTGCCTCTTATTTGGTCTGCCGAAACGCGCCAGCCCGATCCCGACAGCGGCATTTACGCCATTTGGTATGCGCACTTGCCCGAGGCGGATCAGATCATGGCTTTGCCCTTTGTCAAAGGCGGCCAGGTCTGGTTCAAGTGGGGCGATTGCGAACCAGCGCCAGGTCAATATGACTGGACAAAACTCGATGCCGGATTGAAGAAATTGCATGAGCTGGGGCGCAGGGGATTCATTGACCTGAGCGGCGATAGCAAGCCCGCATGGCTTTACGACAAAGTGGCTTCGCTCAAGAGTGACGCCGCAACAATCAAACGCTATGAGACCAGGGACAGCCACGGCCTGCTGCAATTCTGGGATCCCGTTTACGAGAACGCCTATCGCGATGTGATCTTTGCCTTTGCCAAGCATCTGAAGCAATCGCCTTACAAGGAGAACATCGCCGGGGTGCGCCAGAGTTTTTGCGCCATTGGCACGGAGTTCGGTTACATCGATCCGCAATTCAGTTCATGGCAGAAATGGACGCCTGCGCCCAACGGGCACATTGAAAAATCGGACTGGACGCACGAGGTTTATAACGACTACCGCCGCTTCGTGATCAAGGCCTTCATCGAGGCCATGCGTCCGGAAATTCGCGTGCTCATGCGCAACGAAGTCTTTTCCAATGACCTTTACATGGATCCGGTGGAGGCGCGCAATCGCGATGGCTCGGTCTTCAATGGCCCGGTCACGCCTGAGCAAATCAAGGGCTTTGAAAGCGGCGATCTGGCCATGATGTTCACCGCCGCCTGGCCCGAACCGTTCCGCTGGCATGCGATTTTCGAGACGCAATGTTTGGCCTTTATGAAGTATTGCCGTAATGGCAAGGCCTTTGGCTATGCTGAATCGCAGGCCACGGCTGAGGGCAGCCATGGGCCAGGCAAGCATCAGGTTCTGGACTTCTCTCCCTGCCAGAATGTGTATTGGACTATGCTGTGCGATCTGCATTGCGGCATCTCGGCCATTGCCGTGTATGGCGCGGATTTCAAGCGCGCGGATGATCCGGAGTTTCGCAGCGCCTTTGCATTTGCGGCAAAGTATGCCGGGCAGCATGTGAATCCTGCCACGGCGCCGGGAGCATGGGTGGCGCTGCGCGAAGGGAATTCGCTCAAGGGCGACTACAATAATGCGATGATGGAACGCATTGATGGAGGCAAGGCGGTGGAGAAGATTGGGCCGCCCGAACAGCGATTCGGCATCTGGGCTCGCGCCATTGATGCCGGGCAATCGATGCGCTTCCGGCTGAATCGGGAATTTGCGGACAGTTTGAATGGCAAGCCCTGTAAACTGCGCGTGGTCTATTTCGACGAGGGCCAAAATTCCTTCACCGTGCAATGGGGCGAAGGCGCGCAGAATAAGCAAAGCATTACGAAGAAAAACACGGGCAAATGGCAGGAAATCAGCATTGACATTCCCAAGGCGGATTTTGTGGCAGATTCCAAGTCGCCGGACCTGCAATTATCGAGCACGGATGGATCAACGATCTTTCATATGGTTGAACTGCAGAGATGATCTGTTGTGGCAAAGACGTGGCAGAAAAATCCGGCGAAGAGCGAATTCTCTGCGCCGGATTTCTGTGTGATGTTTTAATTCCAGCAGACTAAATTGCATCATTCCCGCGTTCGCCCGTGCGGATGCGGATGACTTCCTCCAGGCCGGAAACAAAGATTTTGCCATCGCCAATCTGGCCCGAGCGCAACGTCTCCATGATCTTCTGGATTGCCTCTTCCACGCGTTCGCTGGGCAGCGCAATTTCGACCATTATCTTCGGCAGGAAGGAGACATGATATTCCGACCCGCGATAAATCTCCTTATGCCCTTTTTGGCGGCCATGGCCCTTGACCTCATAGACCGTCATGCCATTGACCCCCATATCCTCCAGTGCGGCCCTCAGATCCTCGAGTTTGAAGGGTTGCACAACGCATCGCAGCATTTTCATGTCCTGACTCCTTTTCTCGTCGAGGCGCCGTGGCGGCGCGCTTCAGTGGTCGAACGTGCGCTTACTCGTAGGCGGCTTCACCATGTTGCGCCAGGTCAAGCCCTTGGAACTCCTCTTGTCCATTCACGCGCAGGCCGATCGTCAAATCGAGCGTCTTGAGGATGATGAAGCTGACCAGGGGAGCATACACCGCCGTGGCCAAGGCCCCAAGAATTTGCTTGCCCAATTGCGCGGCATCGCCATGCAGCAGCCCCTTGCTGGCATACGAGGCAAAGACGCCGGTGAGCAATGCGCCCGCCAGCCCGCCCATGCCATGCACGCCAAAGGCATCGAGCGAATCGTCAATGCCGCGCCGGGTGCGCCAACGCACCATGAAGCGGCAGAAGAAGCCGGCCACAGCTCCGATGATAATGGCTGAAAGCGGACCGACATAGCCCGCCGCCGGGGTGATAGCGACCAGTCCCGCCACTGCGCCCGACGCCGTGCCCAGCGCCGTGGGCTTCTTAAATCCAATCCAATCGAGCATCATCCATGTAATGGCCGCCGAAGCCGCCGCGGCATTGGTGGACATGAACGCCACAATGGCTTGCTCATTGATTTGCAGCGCGCTGCCGGGATTAAAGCCCATCCATCCAAACCACAGCAGGCCCGTGCCAATCAAGCACAGCGGCAAGCTGTGCGGCAGCAGCGGCTCGTCGGGAAAGCCTTTGCGCCGCCCGAGCATCAGCGCAATAACCAGCGCCGTGAAGCCCGAGGACATGTGAACGACTGTGCCGCCGGCGAAGTCCAGCGCGCCCAGTTTGAACAGCCATCCGCCCGGATTCCACACCCAGTGGCAGATCGGGTCATACACGAGCGTGGCCCAGAGAAGAATGAAAATGACATAGGCCTTGAATTTCATCCGTTCGGCCATCGCCCCGGAAATCAACGCCGGCGTGATGATGGCGAACATGCCTTGATACAGCACAAATAAATAGTGCGGGATTTGATGCCCTTCCGCGCCGATCAAGGGTTGCAGCGTCAGCATGTGGCGCAGGCCGAACCAGTGCAGGTCTCCAATAATGCCGCCGTGATCCGGGCCAAACGCGAGGCTGTAACCCAATAGCACCCATTGCAAACTGATGATCCCCATGGCCACAAAACTGTGCATCATGCTGCTGAGCACATTCTTTCCGCGCACCATGCCGCCATAAAACAGCGCCAGACCGGGAGTCATGAGCAGCACCAGCGCCGCGCACACAAACATGAATGCGCTGTCGGCGGCATTCATGTTCGCGCCAGAAGGGATCTGCGCATTCGCCAAGCCGCTGAGGGACAGCATTGCAGCGGCCGGCAGGATGATCCGCCATTTTCTCTTGCCCATCATGTTGCACTCCTTCGCCAAAGTCGTCTCCGACGCTTTGCGTGCGCAAGGAGCATGCAAAAGAGTGCCAAATGATAAAAGGCGCAGGGAATCTATTATTTGCAACGGTTTAATGGAAAAACGCAGCGCAGCGCATGTTGGCAAACTTCTCCAGTCAGTGGCTCTTTTTGACCACCGTGATTCTTTTCGAGGATGCTAAGATTTCTCGGTCGGAGGGAGCGAAGTGAGCATGAAATATGATACTTTCATTTCGAGGGAGCAAAGCGACCGAGAAATCTGACTCCTGCTTAGATTTTAGCTTCACGGCTCGAAATGACAAAACCTGGAATTATCCGCTCATAGAGCCGACCTACTGCTTTTCCCGGCGCAACTCCAGCAGGCGCTCAATCACGGCTCCCGTTACCCTATTCGGAGTCGATGCCCCGGCCGTCACTCCCACGCGCAAAGGTTTTTCCGGAAGCCAGCCCTCCGTGATCAGCAACTCTTTGGACCCGGGCATTTTATGCCGAATCTGTTGCGCCGAAATCAGGCAATCGGCGCCCTCAATGTGAAAGGCCTTGGTAAATTCCGCCGCAATTTCGCACAAATGGCTCGTATTGGACGAGTTGAATCCCCCCACCACCAGCAGCAGATGCGGCTGCCATGCAGCCAATTCTTTGATCGCATCCTGACGGTCCTGCGTGGCGGAACAAATCGTGTCAAAGGAGCGGAAATTTCCCGCCAGATGCCCCTCTCCAAACCGCTCGATCATCGCGCGGCGAATGCTTTCGGCAATGGCCAGCGATTCACTGGCCAGCATGGTCGTCTGATTGGCAAATCCCACGCGGCGCAGGTCATTCAATGGATCGAATCCGGGCGAACACGCCCGCGCAAAGGTGCTCATGAATTGCTGCGGCTGGCCTTGAGTTCGGATCATCTCGCACACCATGTCGGCCTGCTGAGGATCGCGCACGACAATATAGCGCCCGCCCGCGGCCATGGCGCGCGAAGCCGTGGCAATGGTTTCTTCATGCGACCACGTGCCGTGAATGATGGAGGTAAAGCCCTCGCGCGCCAGTTTCTCCACGCGTTTCCAGACGCGCACCACGGAGCCGCAGGTGGTGTCCACCAGCACGCATCCGGCTTCGACGAGCCGGCGTTGTAAGTCCGCGCTGGCCCCAAAGGCTGGAATGATTACCACATCGTGGGCATCGAGCTCCTCCAACGCCAATTGCCCCTGGGCATCCTTCTGGAGAAAACGCACGCCCATCCGCTGCAATTGACGATTCACATCAGGGTTATGGATAATTTCATTGGTGATGAAGATACGGCGGTCGGCAAATCGCTCCACGGTCTCATACGCCATTTCCACCGCGCGATCCACGCCGTAACAAAAGCCGAATTGCCCGGCCAAGCAAATCTGCAGCGAATCAGTATTCAGCAGATAACCATTATTGCAGATCGTTTCAATGAGGCGGCTGTGATAATCCTCGCGCAACACGCCCGCCACTTCGCTGCGTTTGCCCAATGATCCGCGATATACGGCGCCTCCATCGCTCATGCCCGTCACTCCACCATTAGTCATTTGCTTCATTATGCGATCAAACGCAGCGCGGGGGAAGAAAGGAATTTCACGCTGGACGCCATTGGCTAGACCTGCGCCAATGCGCCTGCTACGATGGCTCATTAAGGATGAAAGTTGCCATTATGCCCAAGAATTATCACAAACCCGGAGTCAAGGAAACGCGCCTCAGCGGCGGCGAATTTAATGGCCGGCGCCTCAAGGGCGGCCCGGGGATCCGCCCCACCCCCTCGGTTGTGCGCGAGGCGATGTTCTCCATTCTCGGCCCCACGATCCAGGAGGCGCGCATTCTGGACATCTTTGCCGGCACGGGCGCCGTGGCGCTCGAAGCACTGGGAAGAGGCGCCGCCTCGGCCGTGCTGATTGACGCCGCGCACACATCCGTTCAGGCCGAAAAGGCCAATATCGAAGCCTTGGGCGTGGCCGATCGCGCGCGCGTGATCGAAGGCGATGCGCTGCGCGTGCTGGATTCCCGCAAGCTCGACGGCGAAGTGTTCGACCTGATTTTCGTTGGCCCGCCGTATGATCGCGACTTCTGCAAACCCACATTGGAGCGAATCCGGCCCGAATTGCTGGCGCCGGATGCCGTGGTTATTGTCCAGGCTTCACGGCGTGAAAAACTGGAAGAGCAAATTGGCTGCTTGATTCGCATGCAATTGCGCGATTATGGTGATTCATTGCTTTATTTCTATGCTCTGGACGGGGTTTGATCCATCAAAGGCAGGAAATAATAAAAAAAAGACACTTTGACCATCAATTTTCCTTGCTACTTATGGTTTAGTATTGCATAAGTACTTTGTCTGTCAGTGGATGGCTGTTGCTTCCCTCCAATCTTGCCGCTGAATGTATCTTACTTATCCGCGGAACCATTGAGCAGGGGCTTGGGGCTTCGGCTACGCGCGTGGCGCGAATCCACAGCAGGTTTTGGCGACTTGGGTCAACTTGCATTGAGTCAAAGAAACTCAGAAGTTCATGTTATCAAGTTGCCACTTTTGGTCGATGGATATATAGGACGAGGGGATGTTCAGGGCTAAGATGTGAACCCTGCTAGTTGTTAAATATACCAAAGGGAGGCCCGAAAGGTGAAAAACTACCTGGGCGAACAGATTCAAGCGCATCGAGATGTCAGCGGCATGACGCAGGACCAGTTCGGCGCCAAATACGGCGTCTCCGGCCCGGCCATTTTTAAATTCGAGAAGGGCTACGTCAAACCGTCGCTCGAATTGTGGCTGCGCATGGCCAAAGATTTTGAGATCTCCGAGCGCAAGGCCGTTTTGATGTGGGTGAAGTCGAAGTTGCCGGAGGAATATCAGGACTTCATCGACCTGACCAATGAGGGCATTGGCCTGGAGCGCGACAAAAAAGGCGATTCCAATCTGCGCGATTATTCGCAAATGACCGATCGCGAAGAAATGAAAAACCTGGCCAAGAAGGATGCCAGCTTGCCGCGCGCGCTGCGCGACCTGCTCACCGATGACGAGCTGTGGGCGGTTTACAAGCCCAGCGGACGCGAAATCAACCTGCTGCGCGACACCTTTGGCCGTCTGGGCAAGGGCACGAAGTCCTCGTATCGCGAAGCGCTTCGCCTGATCCGCGAGTTCGTCGGCGGCGATTAATTCGCTTGCACACGCCTGCGCATGTTTCTAAAAAATGAGCCAAGGCTTGTCCTTGGCTCTTTTTTTTGAGTATGACCTTAGTGACTTTATTGACCTCATCGACCGTCAATAGAGTCAATCAGGTCAATCAGGTCAATCTCTCCCAAAGGACCAGAACATGAAAAAGGCCTGCATGGGATTGTTGGCATGGATTGCATGTTTCCCCTCCATACTGCCGGGAGCCCTCGTGCCGGATTACCAATGGGTCTCCACCCCAATCCATCCCCTCAGGCGGCGTCATCACCGAAACCTCGGGGCTGGTTGCCAGCCGCAACGATACGCGCCTCCTATGGGGGCACAACGATGGACCGGATTCCATCAGCCTCTTCGCCATTCGCAACGACGGCAAATACCTCGGCAAATACATCCTCGATTCCAGCACCACCTATGCCATGGAAGATATCGCCTTTGGCCCCGGACCTGTGGCGGGAGTCAATTACATCTACCTGGGCCTGATCGGCGATAATAACGAGACCGCCGCCTTTCGTTCATTCTATCGCGTGGCCGAACCTGCGATCGATGTGGATAAGGTGCCTTCTTCGCCCGATAAGGCTCCCATTGTTAATGTGAGCGGCGCGCAATTGTTCAAATTCAAATATCCGGACAAGGCGCACAACTGCGAAGCCATGTTCGTCGATCCCTTTACGGGTGATTTGTTCCTGCCTGTAAAATCACGCACCGATCCCGATCCGGGCAAAACCGGACGCGTATTCCGCATTGCCGCTTCCGACATGAAGACCGGCGTCACCATTACCGCCACGCATGTGGCCACCGTCACCAGTCGCGTCAATTACGTGCAATCCGTCGGGCTGACCGCCGCCGATATTTCTTCGGATGGCACCAAGATCATCATGAAGAACCCGGTGGAAGGATTCCTGTGGACGCGCGATCCTGCCACCGAAACCGTTGCGGAAGTGCTGTCGCGCAATCCCACGGCGCCAACCTACCTGGGCTATGGCTATGATGGCGTCAGCCATGACCCGGCCAATCCCAAATGGGATGGATTCAACAGCAAGGATCCGGGCTTTCAAGGCTTCCGTGGCGAGGCTGTAGGTTTTACAGTGGACGGATGGGGATTCTATGCCATGCCCGAAGGCAGCGCGGCCAAGCTGAGTTTCTTTGAGGCGATCAAGCCGCAATCCTCCGCCAGTAGCCGCATGTGGCGCCAATTGCGCTAATGGCTCAGTCGTGCTGCAATTCCTCAGCGTACATGAGTCCTTTTATTTCCCGGGGGATCACCGTCAAAGCCTTGCCATACAGATCTCTGCACGCGATCTGTTTCGTGTGCAAAACATCAGGCAATGCAAGCGCCGCAGGTTTGGGCGAATCATCCCACAAAATCCAGCGCTTCGCCTGGGGCGACTTGATTTCATAGCACATGACTGCGCCGGGCAGATCCACGCGCTGAATAGCGGTGGCATCTTTGCATTGCGCCGTCATCACGGCAAATGCCTCGCCCGTCGGCGTCATCTTCCATTCATTGCTCATCCAGACACAAAGCGGCTCAACGCTCAGAGCGCGCCGGGCAAAGAGCGGATCGGTTTTCAAATAATCAGCGGTTGGCTCGGCGCTCAACAGATACATCACCTGCGTGGCGCCCTCGCCCGCCAGCATGATGCACTTTTTAATCGAGCGAAGCGCCTGCGCCTGTTCATTCCAGGAATCCTTGCGCATATGCGTGCCGGCTTCCCAGACGGCAAAAGGCTTCTCCGCACCGGCCTCCCGCATGCGCTCGCGCAACCATTGCACCGCCTCCAAACTCTCTGAATAATCATCATACAGGTGCAACTGCAGCTCATCGAAGCAATCGCGATTCAGGCGGAAGTAATCGCCTTTGACCAGATATTCATACCCGCCGCGTGCCCAGGCACTTTTGTTGTAACGCTGGCGCAAGTCCTCGATTCCAGTCACCGGCGGACCATAATAATCCCGCAAGTAATTCTGAATAAATTGCACCGCCTTTGCATCCTGCTTCTGGTCCAGCAGCCATCCGGCGTATGCATAACCCAACCCCAGACTGGTGAAGCCATGATCCAGCACAATGGCCTGTGAATCTGCGGTTTTTATAGCATGATAGGAAGCCTGAAGTAATTCGTGATATTGCTGTGGCGTGCCCTGAAAATGATCCGCCGCCTCGGCTTCATTCAGAATGGCGTAACGCACCACCCCCATGGGCCGGCATACTTTCACAACCTCGGCCACATAGGCTGTCCAGTCCGCCATGCGCCGTGGCATGAGCGAAGTGACCATGCCCACACCCGGGCTGGTCGCGCGATCCTGCGCCACTGTCGCCCAGGCATTGATTCCCGTCTTCAGCCGGATGCAGGGCTGCAATTCCATTTTCTTGCATTCCTGAATGCGCGCGGTCAGATCACGGAAATCATACTGCCCCTGCCGCGGCTCATAGCTGCTCCACTTCGTCTCCAGATAAATGCAAGTGGCGCCAAGTTTTGAAATTTCGGTGGCGGTTAGACGCGGCGACCCGCGATAGATCCAGCGTCCATCGGAAATGCCGAACTCAGTGGCTGCTGGTAAATCAGCAGAAAGTAAAAAGAAGAAAATACCCCAAAGCAGGTTTTTCATGCCCAATTCACCTCACAAGGCAGGCGATCCGTTCTCCACAGCAAGGGGCTGACTCTGCGAACTGAGATGTTTGCGCCGAATCAGCACCAGATTATACACATACGCCGGCACGGTGCTGATCTGGCCGATCATCTGCACCGGCTCCCAGCGCACGAAGAAATACGCCAGCAGCATGAGCGAACCAATGGAGGCCAGCACCCAGAAACTCGTCGGCACAATGCTGCGGCGGGCGCGTTCGCTGGCCAGCCATTGCACGATGAAGCGGCTCATGAAAATGGCCGAGCCAATAAAGCCCCATACCAGCACGGGTTTATTTGAAAAGTGAAAATGAAAAAGCGGCACGAGGAAGAAATCCGGGTTATGCACGTTGGGGTTCGCGCGGTTGCCATGCAGCAGCGCGCCCGAAAGGAAGAATGCAAACATGAAGACCACCAGCGCCACGAGTGACTTGGCGTAATGGCGATGGAAGCGCTCGCCATGGCGTTCCTTGTAGATCATATAGATATTGCGCATGTAGATGCCGCTCATCAGCGCCTGCATCGACAAGCCCACCGGCTCGGAAATGACGAAGCAATACATGGCCAGCAAAATGGCAGCCGCCAGCGAGAAGGTCCAATAGGACGCAGGGGTGTAGCTTTCCCCCTTCTGGCGAGAGGCCCACGCCTGCAACACCACGCGACCAGTGAACAGCCCTTGTCCGGTGAAGCCTAGCGTGCGAACGATCAGCGCCGGAACAAAGAATCCGAAGATCGGCACTTGGAATGTGGTGGGATGCAGCACATTCGTTTCGCGCACGGCATCCTTTGCAGCCGCCAATGCGCCGGCCAGGGGGAACATTAAATCAAAGAACACAAGCAATTAACCGCCATTCAGAAGTCAAACTTCATCGGCAAACGAACGGGAATAACGCTGAAAAATCAACCAGCCGCCTACCAGCAGCAATATCGTCACGATAGCGCTGACGCCCAGCCAGCCCATTAGCCATCCATCATTGGCAAAGGCGGCGTATTCCGGCACAGGCACCACGTGCGCCGCGCCCTGGGGAGAGCTATAAAGCAGAATGCGCCGGTATGCCAGCACAATGGGCGCCATGGGATTGAGCATATAAAGGTTGAACAGCCACGACGGCAAGTGCCCCGTTCCTCCACCCAACCCAAACGCACGCGCCGCCAAATCGACGGAATAAATGATCGGCGTTCCATACATCCAAGCCGTGAAGATCACCTCAAACGCCGAGGCAATGTCGCGATAAAATACATTAAGCGCCGAGAGCATCAGCGCAAATCCTATGGCCAGCAATGTCTCCAGCAAGACAATCAGCGGAAACAGCAGCATCGGCGCAGAGGGACGAATGCCGCACGCGAAGATAAAGATCAGCACGACAATCATCGCCAGCAGGAAGTGAATCAGATTGCCGATGACCGTGGACAACGGGAAGACTTCCAGCGGAAGCCGCACTTTTTTAACAAGGTTCGCGTTGTTCAGGATCACATACATCGACTCGGCCACGGAGGTGGAGAAGAAGATCCACGGCAACAGCCCGGCCATGATGAACAGCGAATAGCCGAAGTTGAGTTCTGAGGCGTTGGGCAGTTTCAGCTGCAGCACTTTGTCAAAAACAATCGCATACACCAGCACCAGCAGCAGGGGCTTGGCCACGGACCAGAGGAATCCCAGCGACGAGGCCTTATAGCGCACCTTCAGGTCGCGCTTGACCAGGCGCATGATCAGTTCGCGATGTCGAATCGTGGAAGAAAGCATATCTTGGGCTAATTCCTTAAGCGGCTCTATGCAGAAGCCCGAGCGTAAGCGAGGGATCGGCCATTACAGACCCAAGTCATGCTTCGTTACATCCCTTTTCCATTCTTCTCATTCTTCCAATCATTCCCATCACAATTCTCATCGAATGGCATCCATCCGGCTGACACCTTCCAAGCCAACGATGGCATGCACCACCTCGTTCGACAGTTCGGGCGGAAACCAAAAGCCAATCGAGGCGAGTTGATCAAATGCCATGCGCGATTCATCATAGGCATATTGCAAAACAGCGCGCGCCGAGGCAGCGAAAGTGGTCTCGACCATGTTCGCCGTGGGCGGCTCGCCTTGCCACAAGCGCTCCAGCAGCGCCTTTTCTTCCTGTGTGCCTGTGGCGCGGATTTGCGCCACCAGCAAATTGTGGCTATGGCGCGTAAGGTCGAATTCAAAATCGGTCAGATCATCCACGATCTGGAAAGCAGTACCCAGCCGGGCGATCGCCTCCTCGGCAATGGCAACCTTGGCCGCCGCTTCGCCGGTTTCCAGAATGCGCGGCGCAACGAATGACAAGGCAAAGAGCGCTCCTCCGCGCACGCGATGCACCTTCTCGATCATCTCCTGCGGGCCAAGCGACTCGGCCACGCCTTTCTCCTCGCTGCCTTCCAGTTCGCCAATGGAAGCCATCATGCTGAGCAACCCGCGCAGCACCGCCTGCGTCTGCTCGGGCGTGATGGAACCAGCCTTTTCCGCGCGATCGCACGTGCGGCGAATCAACCGCTCGAAACTCATCAGTTGCAGGATCGACATGAACCGCGCGCCGGTATGCCGCCGCAACGGAAGCAACGATTTTTCCTGGTCATCGAACAAATTGTCGGCTGCGGTGATCGTGCCTTTGATGCAGAAATTCAGTTCGGAATAAAACGGCAGGCGCGCCGGGGCAAACCCCAGCGATTCAAACAACGAGCGAAACAGGATCAGGAAGAAGAATTCCTGCAAAAATTCAATTGATTCCGCGCGTTGGGCAGCACGCTGTGCGGGAAGCTCGATGAAGCGCGAATCGAGCACCTCCGGCAGGTCATCGTATAACACGTCAACCGCGCGCGCCTGATCGGCCATGGCCGGGCGCAGGATTTCCCAGATGCCGCTTTGTTGCAGCAACTCCACAGCGGCCTGGGAGCGAAACACGGGGGACAGTGTCATGACTTTGTTTCTCCGCTCGGTATTCTATTTTATGTTCGTGCTGGGGTGCGTAAGAACTATGCTATAAAAATTTGCCGTAGGGTGGGTCGCAGACCCACCACGACTTTCGACTGAGCCAAAGTATGGTGGGTCTTCGACCCACCCTACGGCTGCATGTATATGCTATTCCGCGTAATCGGCCTTACTGCCTTCTTCCTTCTGCCTTCATCCTTGCCGTCACGCCTCTTCCACCCGCAACAAGAACGGCTCCTGGTTGTTCACCTGCAACTTGCGGCATTCGGCCAACGCTTTGCGAATGGCGCCTTCGCGCGCGGTGTGCGTGACGATAATGACCGTGGCGCTGTCGCCGCGATTTTCGCCATGCTGGATCATCGACTTGATCGAAATATTCTGATCCCCCAGCGCCTTGCCCAGATGCGCCATCGTCCCAGGCTTATCCTGCACCTGGAAACGCAAATAATACTGCGATTCGATCTCCTCAACCGGCTTGAGATTCTTCTGGCCCAACGGAATGCGCATGCGCATCTCGCGCTCCAACCCGCCTTCGGCCGTTCCCGAAGCCAGCGCCATCAAATCGCTGACCACGGCGCTCGCCGTGGCGCGCGGTCCAGCGCCTTGGCCGTAAAACACCGTCGGCCCAATTGGCTCGCCAATGATCTCAACGGCATTATACACGCCGCTAACCGAGGCCAGCATCGTCGATTCCGACAGCAGCGTCGGGCTGACGCGCACCTCCGCCGGAGCGCCCGCTGCATCGCGTTTGGCAATGCCAAGCAATTTGATCTTATAGTCCAGTTCCCACGCATAATTGAAATCAGTGGGCGTCAGTTGATCAATGCCTTCCACCATCACGTCATCCACGCGGATATCCATGCCAAAGCATAGCGAAGCCAAAACCGCGATCTTGTGCGCCACATCCATGCCATTGACATCAAAACTAGGGTCAGGCTCCGCATAGCCCAGGCGTTGCGCTTCGGCCAGCGCGGCGGCAAACTCCACGCCTTCGCTTTCCATTGAAGTGAGAATGAAATTCGAGGTGCCATTAATGATCCCGCGCACGCTGCGGATATCATTGGCCGCCAGCCCTTGGTGAATCGTGCGAATGAGCGGGATGCCGCCGCCCACAGCCGCCTCATGCAGCAGAATCACATTTTGCGGCGCTTCGGCGAACAGATCGGCGCCGAACTTGGCCAGCATCGCCTTGTTCGCCGTGACCACATGCTTACCATTCTTCAACGCGCGCGCCACGAACGTCCGCGCCGGCTCATAGCCGCCCATCAGTTCGATCACGACTTCAATCGACGGATCATCAATCAGTGCATTGGCATCATTGCCGATGATGGATTGATCGTATTCGCATGCGCGCTTGGTAGTCGTGTCCAGATCGGCGATGCGGGTGATGCGAATGGGGCGCGGAAGCCGCGCATCCAAAAGGGATTGTTGCGTATGGAGCAGATTGACCACGCCGGTGCCGATGTTTCCAAACCCGATCAGCCCGACGTTCATGGTGCGTGACATGGAGGTGTCCTCTTCCAACGGTTGCTTGCGTAAGAATAAACCTATAACGCGCGCTTGCGGACAGGACAAGAACACTTTGCTTTGACGCATGGGCTCCCCAGCGCCACAGAGCGGTAATCCTGTTGGTGCTTCCCCCTCCTATATGGTGTGAGGCAGAGGAAACAACGTTGTTGCAGATAAAATTACAAAATTGGACGCATCAAGTAGGGCAGGCTTCGACGAAGCCGCCCAATCCTTCTTTTATTTCAGGAATGGCCGCCTTCATCGAAGGCTGGCCTACTACCAAGCTAAGCACATTGCCATCCTGCAATCTCCGTTTCCTCCGCTTCTCTCCTGTAAAACAAAACTGCATTTCAACAGGAGAGAACGTAAGAAACAGAGGAGAGTTTACCGCGTAATCTGCTTGCTTTGCACTATTTGTAAGTCAGCAGCAATCCGGTATGTGGGGGAATAGCGGAACCGAACCTAAACTCTGTCTTATCACCCCACGTAATATACGTTTTTCCGTCCATACTTTGATCCGGCAGCGAGACGCCTTCGGCTGCTTTATCCGAAGGATTGACCAGCACAACGCCATTGGAGAACGGGCGATAATACACGCCGCTTTTTCCAATCTCCTGCATCTCGCCGGTTGCCACGCCAAGAGGAGCGTCATATTCGGGGAACTGCTCGGCGGCATTGCTGACCAGTTCGCCCTTCCCCTCCGGATTATCCGTTCGCTTGGTGTCGAAGTTGTAATAACTGTGGGGGCCGGCGGCCAATAAATAGGAGCAGAGCGAGAACCGCAGCCACTGTGGAATGAGCTTGTCGGCGTCAGGTTGCGTGGTGGAGGTAAATTGCGAGCCGGTCCAGCATTTGGTCCAGTAAAAGCCCAATTTTCCGCGCTTCTCCACGTCCTGAATCATGCGGATTTCCTGCATCCACAGTTCAAGCGATGGCCAATCAGTCAGTTTGGAATTTGGGGTGCGCCAGATTAATTCGCTCATTGCGCCGTCCACATACGGCAACAGGGCGCGCGGGCTGGCGGACTCAGGTTCGGCCCAATATCGGTTCCCTCGCGTCAATCCGTTTAGAATATGCAGGCGGCCCTTGGGCAAGGCTTCATTGACGGCCTTGAGCATGACCACTTCCGCGGCAAGCCACTCCTCGGCCGTGTAAGGCTTTTTCGTGTGGGGATTGATCGGCCGCGCATCGACATAGTTCGTATCCACGGGCGCCGTGCCCATGCTGTCGCTGAACACGCCATCCCAATCGGAGTTGTCCATGGCCTTGTGCACTTCAGATTTCACAAACTCCAGCCAGCGTGGATTGTCCGGAACGATGACCCAATTCGTGAAGCCGCTGGCTTTGATGCGCTTGCCTTGATCACTCAGGGCAAGGACTTCCTCGCCCGCCAGCGGCAGCGTCTTGGGATCGACATAGGGGCCCAGCATGTAGCGGATGCATTTGGCTTCGGGGTTGCCCTCATGAAATCCTTTGGGAGCCATGCCGCCAAAGATAAAGGTGAAGCGCTTGGCCACATCCTGCGGACGCTGCCCCCCAATATAGCGCCAGGCGGGAGTGAAGAGGCGCATGCGCACTTCGGTCGTGGCCAGTGTTTGTTGCGTCGTGGGGGCAGAGGCCGGCTTGGATTGGGCCAGCGAACTTGTTGCGCCAGAGGCAAGCAGCACCAAACTGAGAATCACGCTCTTGGCAAAATGTTGCATCATTTTCCCTGTTCTCCTTCTTCAGCCGTTGGATGATGTGGATTGCGAGCTGCTTGGTTCATCGGATGAGATTGTAAGACGAGCCAGTTCGACCATCTCCAGCGTCACGTCCTGTGGAGCAGAAATTGTGATCTGCGCGCCATCAGCATCCTTCTCCAATTGCGCCTGCGGCAAAACAATGGTGGCCGTCTGCCAGCGGCCAGTTTTCTTCATCTCC
>Ga0116193_1001390_pt1 | contig 20074 bp, 20 predicted proteins | sample AD_UKC115_MetaG_FD_89892 | JGI IMG/M metagenome (GOLD analysis project Ga0116193, IMG submission 89892) | Active sludge microbial communities of municipal wastewater-treating anaerobic digesters from Hong Kong - AD_UKC115_MetaG | ecosystem: Engineered > Bioreactor > Anaerobic > Digestate... | reverse complement strand
CTCGCGCAACGGAATTTCAGGCACTGAGTTTGATATTTTATCCGCACTCACCCTGGGCAGCAGGAAAACCATGGACCACGAGGTCAAACAGGTATTTGCCGCCACCGGAGCCACACATGTCTTATCGGTATCCGGTTTACATGTGGGAATTCTCTATTTGCTCTTCAATATATTGTTCGGATTTTTGCGCACCGGTAAACGATCTCGTTATCTTTTCCTTGGCATGGCTGCACTGACCTTATGGGCATTTGCATTTATCACCGGATTTTCACCCACTGTTCAGCGGTCAGCCTTGATGTTCACCATCGTCCTGATCGGGGAGAATATCCGACGTCCTGCCAACATATACAATACGCTGGCTTCTTCTGCCTTTCTTCTATTATTGGTAAATCCTAACCTGGTCTTTGACATAGGATTTCAACTCTCTTATGCAGCGCTTTTCGGGATCGTCTATTTTCAGCCCCGTATGAAAGCACTGTTCTCATTTCACACTAAATCTGCCGGGTATATTTGGGACCTTTTTACGGTTTCAGTTGCAGCACAACTCACCACATTCCCTTTGTCCTGTTACTATTTTAATCAATTTCCCCTTTATTTCTGGCTGTCCAATTTCATTGTCATTCCTCTGTCGTTCGCTTTTATTTTTCTAGGGGTCTTGGTACTTGCTGCATCCCCTTTGCCGTTGATTTCAGGATTTCTGGCCAAAATGGCTGCCCTGCTGGTGAAATTCCTCTACTTTATGCTGCAACAGATAGAAAATTTGCCAGGAGCCCTGGTGAAAGGCTTCAATTTTCCGCTGATACTGATGGTCCTTACAGCCCTGATGATATTTTTCTTTATCCTGTTCATAGAAACCAAAAAGCCACGTTTTTTCCTGATCATTACCGGAATGACGGCGGTGTGGTTTTTTATCTCTTCCGGGATAAAAATCTTACAAAATACCCATAAGGAGATTATTGCCTACAAAAGTGACAAGCCGGTACTCCATCTTATTTCCGGGAGGAAAAATTACATTCTGGCCACAGATGAGGTTTTGAAAAATGAATTTCCGGAAGGGGAAACCAACGCAGTCATTGTTCACGAAAGGTTGCGGAAACCGGTAATTGTCCCTTTTGAAACCGATTATTCTGATCAGACACTGGTGAAGAAAGGAGATTATCTTTTGTTTGAGGGGGCTTTGATTTATATACTTAATGGTATCCAGAGGGGCAATGAAACAGATCAGGCCGACCTGATTATCACCGGATTCTCTCCTGAAAGTATATCCCCATCTAAGGCCATGATTGTAAGTTATACCAAGAACGTCCCTGTTAAATCAGGTAACCCTAAGGTTCATGTGATTGCCAGGCAGGGAGCATGGAGGTCGGCGAAACAGGCAATTAAAAAAATGGGTTTCTCTTTTTGAACTCTGTTTTTATAGTTTATTTTGTACCTTAAAGGAAATATGCAGGCCGGAAGAAGCGGGAAATGGAAAGTAACCGTAAATTTGTATAATACTAATTATCTGCAATGAAAATTGTTATTGCCGGTGCCGGAGAGGTTGGAACCCATCTGGCAAAAATGTTGAGTCATGAAAATCATGATATCATTTTGATTGACGATGATCCGGATAAGCTTTCGGTCATCAGCCGGGATGTCGATTTGATGACCATAACCGGTTCGGCACATTCGTTTGCCGAATTAAAGGAGACCGGATTGAATAAAGCTGAGTTGTTTATCGCCGTAACACCATTGGAAGAACGGAATGTACTGGCTTGTATCATGGCCTCACACCTGGGGGTGGGCAGGACCATCGCGAGAATAAACAATTCAGAGTATCTGCTGGAAAAAAACAGGGAAAAACTGAGAAACCTGGGAGTTCATGAATTGATCTATCCGGAAAGTCTCGCAGCAAAAGAGATCATCTCTTCAGTGAAATTTACAGGCACCAGGCAGCTATTTGAATTTTCGGGTGGAAAACTGATTCTGATGGGGATCAAGATCAGGGGAAACGCTCCTGTTGTCAATAAAACACTGGAAGAACTCTCTCCTATGTTGAAAGATATCGTGGCGGTCTCCATCAGCCGCGAACATGAAAATATCATTCCAAACGGGAAGGACCAGATTATGGACGGGGATATCGTCTATTTTGTAACCACCAGGGCTTCCCAGAAACATCTGTTTGATATTACGGGGAAGGAACAGTTTGCGGTAAAAAACATTATGTTCCTCGGAGGAAGCCGTATCGCTCAAAAAACCATCGAAAAACTGGGCGACCAGTACCGTATAAAAGTGATAGAGGAAAACAGGGAAAGGTGCAAATTCCTCGCTGACAGGTTCGAGAATATCCTGGTTATCAATGGGGACGGTAGGGATATGGAATTGCTCAAAACCGAAGGATTGTCGAAGATGGATGCCTTCATTGCCACTACCGGAAGTTCGGAGGTGAATATGCTATCCTGTCATCTGGCAAAATCCTATGGACTAAAAAGGACCGTGGCAGAAGTGGAGAACTTTGCCCTGATGGGTACTGCTGAAGGAATGGATATAGGTACAGTGGTAAACAAAAAGCTGATAGCAGCCAGTTATATCTACCGTTTTACCCTGAATGCGGAAATTTCGAATGTAAAATGCCTCACCTCCTCCGATGCCGAAGTTTTTGAATTTATCGTGAAATCAGGTACCAGGATTTTACAGAAACCCTTAAAAGATCTTGATTTTCCAAAGGAAGCAAAAATTGGCGGGATCATTCGGGGGGAGACTGGTTATGTTGCCTCGGGGAACATGCATATTCAGGAAGGGGATAAGGTGGTTGTATTTACTTTACCCTCGGGTATAAAAAAACTGGAAAAATATTTCAAGTAATTCTGTAAAAAAATAATATGCAATGAATTACAAGTTAATTGTAAGGTTCATTGGTCTGTTATTGCTGGTAGAGGGGAGTGCTATGCTGGTTGCCATGGTCGTCAGTCTGCTGACCGGCGGTTCCGATTTTCCTGCTCTTGTCCTCTCTGCCCTGGCATGTGGTGTAATCGGCTTGGTGGCTTTTTTCACCACCATGAAAGTTGAAAAGAGTATCTCCAAAAAAGAGGGATATTTGATCGTCACGCTGGTATGGGCTGTCTTCTCCCTTTTCGGCTCATTGCCCTATCTCCTGAGCGGTACAATTCACGGCATGGCCAACGCATTTTTTGAAACCATGTCGGGATTTACCACCACCGGTGCCAGTGTGGTGGATAATATCGAATCTTTTCCTAAAGGAATCCTGTTCTGGAGGGCCATGACCCATTGGCTGGGAGGAATGGGAATTGTGGTGCTGGCCCTCTCCATCCTGCCGTCGTATGGGGGCGGACTGATGATGTATGATGCAGAATCACCCGGACCCGTGGTAGAAAGACTGAGCCCCCATATTTATCAGACGGCCCGGATTGTCTGGCTCGTTTACCTCTTTTTTACAGTTCTGGAGACTTTGTTGCTCTGTCTGGGAGGAATGTCCCTCTTCGACAGCATATGCCACTCATTTGCCACCATGGCCACTGGGGGATTCTCCACCAGGCAGGCGAGTATTGCTTACTGGTCTTCCCCTTACATCCAGTACGTTCTCACCTTTTTCATGATTATTGCCGGCACTAATTTTACCCTGCTTTATTTCGCGTTGAAAGGAAAATTCTTCAAATTGTACAGGGATGAAGAATTCAGGTATTATCTGCTGTTTATTCTTGGTTTTACCATACTGATATTCAGTGGTTTATTGATAACTACCTCGAAGCCTGCGGAGCAGGCATTCAGAAATTCCCTCTTCACTGTGGTTTCGATCATTACCACTACCGGATTTGTTTCGGTAGATTACCTGCAATGGACACCGGTGCTCTACATGCTGGTATTTGCCCTTTTCTTTTTCGGGGGCTCTGCCGGATCCACCGGTGGTGGCGTTAAAATTGTGCGGGTGGTGATGGTGCTGAAAAACAGCTATTATGAATTACGCCGGATCATTCATCCCCATGCCGTGATCCCGGTCAGGTTCAACAAGCGGGCGGTGGAAGCCAGAATTGTCAATAATGTCCTGGCATTTTTTATGTTCTACATCCTGATTTTCTTTTTCAGCAGTGTGTTATTTATGATTTTTGAGCCAGATATGATTACTTCTATGGGGGCGGTGGCCACTTGTCTGGGCAATATCGGACCGGGATTGGGAACTGTGGGGCCTGCTTTTACTTTTTCACCAGTTAATGACCTGGGTAAATGGTTTCTTTCGTTTTTAATGATGTTGGGGAGGTTAGAGCTTTTTACCGTGCTGGTTATTTTCTCTCCCTCTTTCTGGCGGGAATAAGTCAAAATTCAAGAATTCCCTTCCCCTGGCGTACAATGACCGGATTGTCTCCGGTAAAGTCAACCACCGTGGAAGGTACAATCTCACCGGTTCCGCCATCCACCACAAGATCGGTTATATCGCGGTATTTTTCATGAATAAGTTCCGGATCAATGGAATATTCAAGCATTTCATCCTCATCATGAATGGAGGTCGATACGATCGGATTTCCCAATTCCCTTACTATTTCGCACACTATGTTGTTATCCGGGATCCTGATCCCGACTGTTTTCTTTCTCCCCTTGAAGTATTTGGGCACGTTGTTGTTGGCTTCAAGAATAAAGGTAAAGGGTCCGGGCACATGTTTCCTGATAATTTTGAAAACATGATTAGAAATAGGTCGGGTATAAAGGGAAAGATGGCTCAGATCACTGCAAATGAAAGAGAAATTGGATTTATCGACGTCAATTCCCTTGATACGGGCTATTTTTTCCACTGCCCTGGAATTGGTGATATCGCAACCCATTCCGTAAACCGTATCCGTCGGATAGATGATAATCCCTCCCTCCCGCAGGCTATCGGCAATTTTCCGGATATCCCTGGGATTGGGATTTTCATTGAATAATCTGATCAACATTTCTTGCCCCTTATTTTGCCGGGCAAAATTATAATTTTAGTTTTAAAAGCTCAATTTTTATACTGTCATCATGCCCGGTCCTGAAATTATTCTTACGTCGGATGGTTCCCATACACTCTTTATGGAGGCGATGGACGAAACATATCACTCGGTAAATGGTGCCATCGCCGAATCGGAACTGGTTTACATCGGTAACGGATTCCGGTCTCTGATGGGACTCGCAGAGATCTCCATACTGGAGATTGGCTTCGGAACAGGACTAAACTGCCTTTTAACTGCACTTGAGGCGGAACGGTTAAAAATACTCACCCATTATTTCACTATTGAGAAATTTCCGCTTCCGGCTGAAACCCTCTGTCTCCTCAACTATCCTAAAATGACAGGAGAGAGGGGAAAGGAATTGTTCGGGAAGATCCACGAAGCTCCCTGGGGAGCCCGGTTTCCCGTCTCGCCATGGTTATATCTGAAAAAAGTGGAGGCAGATGTGCTGTACTTTGACTGGTCTGATATTCCCGGATTTAACCTGGTCTATTTTGATGCCTTCGCTCCCGACAAACAGCCTGAGATTTGGGATCCCGGGTTGTTTGACCAAATTTACAGCCTCCTATCCAAAGGCGGGATTTTTGTGACCTATTGTGCTAAAGGTTCAGTAAGAAGAGCACTGGTCAAGACAGGATTTTCTGTGGAAAGACTGCCGGGTCCGAAAGGGAAAAGAGAAATGTTGCGTGGATTAAAGAATTGACTAATTGTTTCAGATAAAAATGAATATCTTCGCATATCCTTTCTTATGACAGGACAGAATGTAAGAGAATATTTATTTAATCATTATAAATCAATTAATCAGTATGAGAATTAAATCGTTTCTATTACTTGCAGCTGTGGTTTCCTTTATCGCCACAAGTTGCCAAAACGGCGGATTGGGAAAAAAAGCTGACCTGAAAACCAAAGTGGATTCAACCAGTTATGCGCTGGGTGTTTTGATTGCCCAGCAAAATAAACAGAGTCTGGATAACATTCCGGGTGGTAAGGAAATCAATATTGAACTGCTGTCGGCTGCTTTCTACCAGGTTTTAAAGGGTGATTCAGCCTTGTTTACCCCTGCTAAAGCCAATGAATTGGTCTCCAATTATTTCCAGAAAGAATCTGAGAAGATTTCCCAGAAGAATCTGGAAGCCGGAAATGCTTATCTTGAAAAAAACAAAGCGCGTGAAGGCGTAAAGACCACTGCTTCTGGATTGCAGTATGAAATTCTCAAGGAGGGTACAGGTCCAAAACCGGTGGCCGAAGATATGGTGAAAGTCCATTATCATGGTACCACCATCGACGGCAAAGTATTCGACAGTTCAGTCGACCGTGGCGAACCGGCCCAGTTCCCTGTTGGCGGTGTCATTCCCGGTTGGGTGGAAGCCCTTCAGATGATGCCGGTGGGTTCAAAATGGAAAATCTATCTTCCTGCCAACCTTGCATATGGTGAAAGAGGAGCCGGACAGGATATCCAGCCCAACAGCGTGTTGATTTTCGAGGTGGAATTACTCGAGATCCTTCCGAAAAGCGCTCCTGAAGGCAAAAAGTAACATCGGTTTTCAGATTGTTTTATCTCTTCTGCAAAGGCGCTAAGTTTGTTAAGCATGGGTTGAAAAATGGCTGATGCTTTGCCTGCTTGGCGCCTTTGCTTCTTGTTCAATGATTTAAATTTGTATTTATGAGTCTCTCTGTTAAAGGTAAACTTGTGAAGATTCTGCCGGCTGAAACTGGAATATCCCGTTCTGGAAATTCCTGGAAAAAGCAGGGATTCGTCGTTGAGACACAGGAACAGTTTCAGAGAAAGATATGTTTCTCCCTTTTCAATGATAAAGTATCTATGCTGAACGGTGTTTCGGAAGGGGAGAAAGTCGAGGTTTCATTCGACATTGAATCCAGGGAATTCAATGGGAAATGGTTTCACAATATCAATGCCTGGAAAATTGCCAGAATAATGAAAAATGGAGCGGATGAAATTCCCCCTTTTACGGACAATGATATCCCCCCCGAAATTACTCAGGAGCAACCTGACGATCTTCCCTTTTAACAATATCCTGTTTTAACCTCAACATCACGATATTCTCCACATGGTGGGTATGGGGGAACATGTCGACCGGTTGGACTTTTTCCACACTATAAAAAGAGCTCATCAAGGCGAGGTCGCGTGCCTGGGTGGACGGATTGCAACTGACATACACGATCCGGCCGGGGGCAGCTTCCACGATCGCTTTGACCACCTCTTCATGCATGCCCGACCGGGGTGGATCAGTGATGATTACATCAGGACGGCCATGGTATTCCATGAATGCGGAATTCATGATCATTCTGATATCTCCGGCAAAAAACTGCGTATTCCCGGTTCCGTTGATCCCAGAATTGACAACAGCATCTTCAATGGCTTCAGGCACATATTCAATACCGATGACCTTGTGACAGGAACGGGCTATAAAGTTGGCTATGGTACCGGTTCCGGTATAAAGGTCGTATACGACCTCAGTACCGGTCAGTCCCGCAAATTCCCTTACTTTGCCATATAATGCGTAAGCCTGGTCACTGTTGGTCTGGTAAAAGCTTTTGGGCCCGATCTTGAATTTCATTCCTTCCATATTCTCCATAATATGGTCCTTTCCGCTGAACAGCCACACATCCTGGTCGGTGATGGTATCATTTCCCTTGGAGTTTATCACATACATAAGCGAGGTGATTTCCGGAAACTTAAAATGGAGCGCTTCCAGCAATCTTTCTCTTTTTGTCTTGTCTTCATAAAAGAAGGTAACGATGACCATCACATCTCCCGACGAGGCTGTCCGGATAATCAGGGTTCTCAGGAAACCCGTCTGTGCCTTCAGATCGAAAAAGGTCAGTTTCTCGCGGAGGGCATATTCAAAAAGAAAATTCCTGATTTTATTCGATGGTTCGGGCTGAAGCCAACATTCAGAAACGGGAAAAACCTTATCAAACATACCCGGCACATGAAATCCGAGTACATTTTTTTCAAATCCGTCGTCCCGGTTCTCCATTTCCTGACCGGTAAGCCATCTGTTGTTTGAAAAGGTAAATTCCAGTTTATTCCGGTAAAAGGTGGTTTTTGCCGAACCCAGGATGGGGAGAATTTCAGGCAGTTGCAACCTGCCAATCCTTTTCAGCTGGTCTTCAACCTGTTTCTGCTTGTAGTGAAGCTGAAGCGGGTAGGGGAGATATTGCCATTTGCATCCTCCACACAGTCCGAAATGGAGACAAAATGGCTCGGTCCTGTCCGGTGAATAATGATGGTACTTCACCACCCTGGCTTCTTCGTACCGTTTCTTTTTTACCATGACTTGCAGGTCGACCACATCGCCCGGAATGGCATGGGTGGTAAAAACCACCTTATCTCCTACCTTGGCCAGCGATCTTCCCTCGGCTCCGATATCGGTGATCGTCACATTTTCGTAAAACGGTTTAAACTTATTCCTTGACACCCTTTTTTGCGGCAAATATAGTGTATTGCCGGCATTATACCCAAGCAGGAAAGCCTCATTTGACTTTGCCAGAATGAAATTGTTTTTCTCAACTTGGGACTAAATTGAAAAGGAGTGAAATTTTAATTTTTTGGAAATGAGTCTTTTCCCTATTTGGCATAATATTGGCTGACTTATTATCAGATATTACATACTGGGGAAAGCATCTTCTGTATTTTAAATGATTGGTTTTGTGTTTAGGGGTTTGTAAATCATCAATCATCTTCAAAAAGCGTCCATACAGCTTTCCCCATTTTTTATATCAAAGGGACTTCTTTGTATAAGATTCTTTTTCAGTTGTCGAAGTCGAGATGAAACCGCTCTTTCAGAAGTGCAAGGGCAGCATTTTTCTTCAGCATCTCTTCCATTTTTTCGGTGTCTGTGTAGATAATACGGGTCACGGGTTCCCGGACCACTTCCGTGAACAGATCGATGGTTGTGTTCCTTAATTCCTTTCTGAGCCAAGCTACCAGTTGTGGTTTGTTGTTTTTGACCAGTTCATCCTGAACCATGTTGTCAATTTTCAGCAAGAGGGAACCATCGGGATTCAGAACAGGTTTCCGGTTAAGTGTGGATTTCAGGTTTGGCCGGTCGTTAAAAGTTTCGAGTAATTCGGCCCATTTGGCATAAAGCTGATTTTCGGTGAAAGGTTCTTTCTGCGATACCCGGTTAAAAAGATCAAATTGTTCTTTTTGGGACATATCCGACCCATTTTCCACTTTTCCGGCCAGGGCAGCTTTGATGGAAGGTCCGGTTATCGCATGGGAAAGCTTGGTCAGGCTGGGCCTGATATCTACAGGTCGGGCTGTGGCTTTGACAACCTGGTCCTCACCGTTTTTTTGCTGGGGAATGAGGCTGAAAATCGGTATCAGAGAGTCCGGGTCTGTTCCGTCAGCTATTTTTTTTTTAAGGTAAGCTGGGCAATTCTGGCCAGAGTCAGCTCGACAGAGAGCCGTTTGTTCTGGCTTATTTTGTATTGGAAGTCACATTCATTGCTGAGCTGCAGCGCTTCCAGCAAAAATTCGGGAGAGGAAACGGCAGCCTGAACCTTGTATCTTTCCCGGATATCGCCGCTGACTTCAAGTAGCTGAACCGTCACCGGATCTCGTGAAACCAGCAGATCACGGAAATGACTGCTTAAACCGTTGATAAAATGCTGCCCTTCGAATCCTTTTTCAAGGATCTCATTAAAGAGGATCAATGCCTCTGTCACCTGGTTTTTAAGGAAGCAATCCACGATCCTGAAATAATAATCGTAATCCAGTACATTCAGGTTGGAAATCACGTCGTGGTACGTAATTTCCCGGCCGGAAAAACTGACAATCTGGTCAAAAATTGAGAGGGCATCACGCATGGCACCATCAGCTTTACGGGCAATGACATTCAGGGCATTGGGATCGGCATGAACCTGTTCCTCTTTAGCTACGTATTCAAGGTGGCGTACAATATCCTCCACCTTTATCCGGTTGAAATCAAAAATCTGGCATCGGGATAAGATGGTAGGTATTATTTTATGCTTTTCAGTGGTGGCCAGGATAAAAATGGCGTGCCTGGGAGGTTCTTCCAGCGTTTTCAGGAAAGCATTAAACGCATTGGACGACAGCATATGCACCTCGTCGATGATATAGACACTATAATTTCCAACCTGTGGCGGGATCCGGACCTGGTCGATCAGGGTGCGAATGTCATCGACCGAATTATTGGATGCGGCATCAAGCTCATGTATGTTGAAAGAACGGTTGGAATTGAAGGCTGCACACGATTCACAGTTGTTGCATGCTTCGTTTTCCGGAGAAAGGTGGCTGCAATTGATGGTCTTGGCAAAAATCCTGGCGCAGGTTGTCTTCCCAACCCCGCGGGGGCCGCAGAAAAGGTAGGAATGAGCCAGTTGCCTGTTTTTGATCGCATTTTTCAGGGTTGATGTAATGGCATCCTGTGCCACTACCATCCGGAACGAATCGGGTCGGTATTTCCTTGCTGAAACAATAAAGTTTTCCATAAATGAGCTTTCGCTTTCTGGAAGCCAAATATAGCCATTTTCAGCAAAGTATTCCTGGAGCCGCAGGATGAAATTTGGAAATTGCAAAATTCACACCGGCCGAAAGACCGGAAAAATCAGGTGACTGCCACACGGGAAGCCGCACGGGCTGATACAATGGCATCCTTCACTGCATTGGCTATTTCACAGGCTTCCGATACCGTTTCCGAAGTCGCGTTCTTCTCCAGAAACTGCCTGATCCTGAACCTGGCTGATTTGCGGAGGCTTCTGTCGGGATAGATCCTTTTTAACAATCCTGCGGGCTCCAGCAACGCCAACAGGAAAACATCCTTGGGGTCCAGGGTATCCTGGTACACCATATTTTTAATTTTATCGATCAGATCATAAGCATGGTTCCCTGGTGAAAGGAAAGGCTTTTCCCATTTAATAAATAAAAACCGGTGGTATTCAAGCCTGATCTCCCTCTTTTCCACCAGTGACCTGTAAATCTCATCCTTTATTTTTTTCTTCGATACAAAAATCGGTTCCAGCCAGTGACGGATGCGACGAGGTCGTGATGATCTGCCCAGTTTGGCTAAAAGATAAGCATGCAATGGAGAGTCGCTTTTAGCAGAAAGGAGTTCAACTTTTTTTCCCCTGATTGAAACATTCCCTGTCAGGGTCATTTCCAGCAGTGCTGCACCGGTCAGTGCAAAATCCAACGTCTGCCACGTCATTCCGGTAAGTCCGCCCTTAATGGGACGCACAGCCAGCAACAATAACTTTTCACTTACACTCAGATTGTTTATCATGGCCAGATTCTTAAACGGTTAAATTTCCCCTATCAGTCAATCAAAAACGAATTAAGTTACAAATTTTAACCTGATCCGCGATTTTTACCGGCAAAAAATTCCGTATACCCTGATGTTTTTATCCCCATATTTTTCAAATGTGGCTGAATACTTTTTTCATATACTCTCTCTTCCTTTGTTGCAGCTATCCTGGGAGATGGAACCTCATGGGCAAAAATAATTCTGGGTTTTGTCTGCCTTAGGCTGGATGCTTGTTTTACCTGTTTTTCCCTGGAAAACCACTATATTTGTTTTTTATCAGAAAAAATATACCGATGGGCAAAGGATTTGCGAGCGATAACAATGCCGGGATTCATCCTGCCATTTTGAAGGCAATTGGTGATGCCAATGCAGGACATGTGACCGGATACGGGCATGATCCCTATACCGAGAAGGCCGTAGAGCTGTTTCGGAATGAATTTGGCCCTGACACAGCAGTATTTTTTGTTTTTAACGGCACAGGTGCCAATGTATTGGGATTGTCAACCCTGACAAGGAGCCACCATTCGGTCATTTGTGCTGCAACGGCTCATATTCAGACTGACGAATGCGGTGCTCCCGAGAAATTCACCGGATGCAAACTGCTCCCTGTGGAATCAACTGACGGGAAGATCACCCCGGAGGTTGTGATGAAGCATATACATGGGTTTGATTTTGAGCATCATTCACAACCCAGGGTAATTTCCATTTCACAAGTTTCGGAGATGGGTACGGTATACAGGCCCGAAGAGATCCGTGCATTGGCTGATCTGGCGCACCGCCACGGAATGTTCCTTCACATGGATGGTTCCCGGATAAGCAATGCGGCCGTAGCCCTCGATCTTCCCTTCCGCACTTTCACTAAAGATTGCGGAGTGGATGTTCTTTCGTTCGGGGGTACCAAAAATGGCATGATGCTGGGTGAAGCAGTCCTGTTTTTCAATCCGGCGTTGTCACGGGACACAAAATACCTCCGGAAACAAAGCATGCAGCTCTTTTCGAAGATGAGGTTCGTGAGCGCTCAGTTTATCGCCTATTTTGAGAATGAATTGTGGAAATCCAATGCGTCGCAGGCAAACCGGATGGCCAAGCTCCTTGAGGCCGAGATCCGCCGGATACCGCAGATTATTCTCACCCAGAAAGTAGAGGCCAATGGTATATTTGCCATCATTCCCCGGCATATTGTGGAACCTTTGCAGGAGAAGTTCTTTTTTTATATCTGGGACGAAGAAGGTCCGGAAGTCAGGTGGATGACTTCATTTGATACAACCGAAGAGGAAATTGCGGCTTTCGCAGGACTGATCAGGGAATTGTTATGATTTCTGTCTGAAAGGGAGCCAAATCGGGCATTGAAGAAGTCTTAACCATCTTCGCGGGTGGGAATAGATTCAGTCAAGTTTTGAATGCACAACAAGGTGGTTTTATGGGAATATTCGGTTATTATCCGGGGAATCCGGCTCATTTTGACAAAGATCTGGACAGTAAGATTTTTCGGCACAGTCTGGAATTCGCCTTCTTTTTTGTGGCCGTTTTCTGGTTGGTCAAGATAGTGGAAGATATTTTCGGTTTTGATTTATACCAGTGGGGAATATACCCCCGTCATTTCAGTGGATTAAAAGGAATTCTCTTTTCCCCTTTTATTCACTCCGGATTTAATCATTTGATATCCAATACGATTCCTTTTTTTGTCCTGCTTTTTGCCCTGGTCTATTTTTACCGGAGACTTGCATATCGGATATTCTTCCTGCTTTATTTCTTGTCCGGGTTGTGTGTTTGGCTGGGTGGCAGGGAGTCATGGCATATAGGGGCCAGCGGATTAGTATACGGGCTGGCCGCCTTTCACTTTGTCAGCGGCATCATTCGGAACGACCTCAGGCTTCTGACGCTCTCCGCAGTGGTGGTTTTTTTGTATGGAGGCATGATCTGGGGTATTCTTCCGCTCAAACCGGATATTTCATGGGAGTCACACCTGTGGGGAGGTATTTCGGGAGTAGCCCTCGCATTTCATTTCAGAAGATACAAACTTTACAGAAGAAAATTCGATTGGGAAGAGGAACCGGAGGAGGAAGAATCCACTTCAACCGATTATACACTTCCACCTGTTTTCGGAGATGGCCAGGATTCAGTCAGCGGGCTGTTCGGACAAGAAAATGGGGATAAAAAAGAAGGCGAAGAAAAAAGCCCGGAATCAGGCAGGTGAACCGAAAAAATATATACTTTTGCGCGCATTATTAAGAAAAGTAGTTCTATTTATATATGATTAGCAGAAGGACCATCAGAATCAAGGTGTTACAAATATTGTACGCTTATTATTCTACACCCGACAAGTCCATTGGCAGTACTGAAAAGGAGTTGAATTTTGCCCTTTCTAAAACTTATGACCTTTATCACTACCTGCTGGCCCTGCTGATTGAAATGGCCGATTTTGCCCAGCGGCGGATTGATACCAATTTGGCCAAATTTGTTCCGACTTACGAAGATCTTCATCCCAACACCCGTTTCGTGGATAACCGGCTCATCGGGCAGCTGCGGATCAACCGCCGGCTGCAGGCCTATCTGAACCAGTCCAAACTTTCATGGGTAAATCACCCGGAACTAGTCAGGGATATGTACACTTTTCTTTCTGAAACGGAATTCTTCAGAGAATACATGGGTAACCCTGACAGCACGTTTCTGGAAGACCGGAAATTCATCGAAAAGGTGGTTCAGAATGTAATCCTGATAATGGAAGATCTTTATATCATGCTGGAGGAGGAGAGTATTTACTGGAATGATGATTTGGATCTGGTGGTAGCCATGATTTTGAAAACGATCCGGAATTTCGATGAAAGATCAGATGAATTTCAGCCACTTCTGCCAAAATATAAAGATTCTGAAGATGAACAGTTTGCAAAGGATCTGTTTCGGAAAGCCGTGATCAACCACGATGAACTGAGGAGCCTGATTAATCAGCATTCAAGCAACTGGGACCTGGAGAGAATTGCATTCATGGATATACTGATCATGCAGCTGGCACTGGCAGAGTTCCTTTATTTTCCTTCCATTCCGACAAAAGTGACGCTGAATGAATATATTGAACTTTCAAAATATTACAGCACCGACAAGAGCCGGAATTTTGTCAATGGCATTCTGGATAAAGCATTGAAAGAGCTGAAGACAGAACAGAAAGTGCAAAAGACAGGTCGTGGTCTAATTGGTGAGTTCAATGAGTAAAAGAGCCTGTTTTGTTATCCTGCTTATAATTTTATTTGGATGTTCCGGGCAGAATGATCAGAAAACGAAAAGAGGAAGCAGTGTCCCCTTTCAAAAAGAAGCTCCTGTATTGGAGTTTACCGAAGAAATCCATAATTTTGGGACATTAAGATCTGGTGAAATTGTCTTATACACTTTCGTTTATAAGAATACAGGGAAAGGAAAACTGGAAATCTCTGAAGTGGAAAGCGGGTGTGGATGCCTGACAGTGGAGCCTCTGGAAAAGACCGTGCTCCCCGGAGAAACGGGAAGGATCAGGGTTGTATTTCAGACAGCGGGATTGTTCGGAACGCAGTTCCAGGCTTTTCGTGTGCTTTTCAAGCAGGAAGGCATTGAAATGCACCTGGCTGTGGCAGCTGAAGTACTTAATGAAGATATTGAATACAAACAACCATAAATGTTAGAAAAATGAACAATCTGTTTATCATCGCACAGGCCGCTCAACCGGGGGGCAACGCACTGACCGGGATGCTGGTTCCGATGTTGGTCATTATCGTGATCTTCTATTTTTTCATGATCCGTCCGCAGGTAAAAAGGCAAAAAGAACTCAAAGTTTTCCGTGAAAGCCTGTCAAAGGGTGATAAAGTGGTCACCACAGGAGGTATTTACGGGAAAATTGTTGAAATTAAAGAGAATGTCGTGATTATTGAGGTGGACACGAATGTGAATATTCGTGTGGATAAAGCCGCTATTATTAAAGATATGAGTGATGCTCAGCAACCACGCTGACACGCAGTATAACGTTTCGTTAAAGGCTGGCAGGTTGCCGCCTTTTTTTTTGTTATTTATCCATCTGATTATACCTTTGTTGTTGTGATATATCTCATTACCGTTAATGAAAGGTGAGAAATGAATATTTCGGAAGGGAACCAGCACCTTAAGTTACCCCGGTGGATAAGTCCCCCTACAGTCCGGAAAAGGGAGACTATCCTCACTGTGCTGGTATGTCTCATTATTTCCACCATACTCTGGTTTTTTAACGAGCTTAGTAAAAATTACACCACTACTATCTCTCATCCGGTAGAATACGTCGATCTCCCCAAAAACAAATTTATCATCAATACTCCCCCGCACCTGCTCAACCTGAAAGTGAATGCTTTCGGCTTTACCCTGATAAGGTATAAACTGACCATGTCTTTTTCACCGCTGCTGCTTGATGTCAATGAAATTCTGGAGTCACAGCCTCCGGTATCTGCCGGGGTGTATATTATTTCCACCCGGAACATCACGGAACAGATATCTTCGCAGATCAGCAGTGGAATGGAATTGATGGATATTACCCCCGGGATCTTCACCCTTGCTTTCGACAGCCTCGATGTGAAGAGGGTTCCGGTCGGATCTAAAGTCGGATTCAGTTTTAAACCCCGCTTCGGGCTTATATCACCGGTCAGGTTCGAACCTTCCTTTGTGACGATTACGGGGCCTCATGACCTGGTCAAGTCCACAGATACCATATACACGGTTCCCCGGTTTTTTAAAAACCTGGATGTTACTTTATCCCAGAAAATCCCATTGATCATTCCCCGTCAGATATACATCGAACCCGCTGAGGTGAACCTGATTGCAGCAGTAGATGAGTTCACGGAAAGGAATATGTTCATTCCCATATGGATTGATAACCAGTCTGATAATTACAAGATCAGGCTCTTTCCGCATGATGTGGAGGTCAGTTTCAGAATCGGACTGTCGGAATATACGCAAATAAAACCAGAAGACTTCAGCCTGTATGTTTCTTGGGAGGATATTCAGAAAAATTTGCAGGTACTTAAGGTCAGGATAAAAAAATCACCGGCGGGTGTAAAGAACCTGAAAATTATCCCCGAGCATGTCGAATATCTTATTGAAAAGAACTGACGATCCGCTGAAGATTGGTATAACCGGAGGTATCGGGAGCGGAAAGTCACTTGTATGTTCGATATTCAGGGTAATGGGCATACCCGTTTTTGAAGCAGATCAGGTTGCCAAAGCATTGTATGATTCCAGCGAAGAGATCAGGGGTGAACTTATCCGGATGTTCGGGAAAAGGCTTTATTCATCCGGAGGATTATTGAACAGGCAAATGCTGGCTTCCATTATCTTCAATGACAAGGATTCCCTCGGTAAGGTAAACAGCCTGGTTCATCCTTTTGTAAGGAAAGCCTTTGAAGAGTGGTACAGATTACAGGATTCGCATTATGTTTTGCACGAAGCGGCCATTCTTTTCGAAAGCGGTTTTTATAAGCTGATGGACGCTAATATTCTGGTTACAGCCCCGGCAGAGCTTCGTATCCGGAGAGTGATGGAAAGAGACGGGATTTCGAGGGAGAAAGTGCTGTCCCGCATGCAGAACCAGGGAAGCGAAGAGGAATACAGGGAAATGGCGGATTTCATCATCCGGAATGACGAGGAAGATTTTATCATCAGTCAAGTATTGGATACAGACAAAAAAATAAGAGCAAATGGGAATCTTTGGTAAATGGATCGGCGGTGGTTTGGGCTGGGCTGTGGGTGGTCCCATAGGTGCCCTGGTGGGTTTTGTTATCGGTTCGGTGGTTGACGGAGCCGGAAAAAGCGTGCAGATCAGCAGAAGTACCGGAACCCGTACCACAACAGGGGGTTATATTACCAGTCTGCTTGTGCTGATAGCGGCTGTGATGAAGGCCGACGGCAAGGTGATGCGCTCGGAGCTCTCCTTTGTAAAAGAGTTCCTCAGGCAAAACTTCGGTGAGGATCCGGCAGCTGAGGCTACAGTTATGCTGCGCGATTTGCTGGAACAGAATATACCGGTTGCCGACATTTGTCATCAGATCGAATTGAATATGAATTATTCGGCCAGGCTGCAATTGCTGCACTTTTTGTGGGGTATTGCCAGGGCAGATAATGTGATCACCGCCGAAGAACAGAAATTGATTGAGTTTATGGCGCAACGGATGGGGATTTCAGCCAGTGATGCCGAGTCAATAAAAGCGATGTTCATCCAGAATACAGATTTTGCCTATAAGATTCTGGAGGTTGAATCCTCGGCCACCAACGAAGATGTGAAGAAGGCATACAGGAGAATGGCCATGAAATATCACCCCGATAAACTGGCTACCATGGGTGAAGAGATACAACATGCCGCGCAGGAAAAATTCAAAAAAGTGAACGAAGCCTACGAGTTGATCAAAAAGGAGAGAGGTATTGTTTGATTTATTTTCCGTCAGACACCGAAGTCCACATCCTCATTGATGTCAGTCAGAGCAGGTTTAGGTTGCTGGTTTGCATTGATATAATCAAAAATCTCCTGCAGGGTTTCGGAAAAATGGTCAAAATCTTCCTGATACAGGAAAATCTTATGTTTTTCATAAGAAAAATTCCCGTCATTCTCCATTCTTTTCTTGCTTTCCGTAATAATCAGGTATAACTCCTTGTTCCGGGTACTTTTCACATCGAAAAAGTAGGTTCTTTTACCGGCCCTGATCACTTTGGAAAGGACATCCTGGTTAAAATTTGAACCGGTGTCATCCGAATTTTCACGTCTTTCAAAGTCTTTCATCTCCTCAATCATTAACAATTTGGTTTTCTCCTCAAAGATTCAAAAATTTCTTTAATAAGCTGTCAATTTCCGTCAGAAACATTCATTCCATTGATTCAGTGTTCACTTCCTCATTCACCCCTTCTGGCGGCTTCCAGTGTATTGATCAGCAGGGATACCCGTGTCATCGGACCGACTCCTCCGGGTACAGGGGTTATCCACGAACATTTAGGAGCTACTTCGTCGAACTTAACGTCTCCTTTCAGGCGATATCCCGATTTTGTTTCGCTTGAAGGCACGCGCGTGGTGCCTACATCGATGACCACTGCACCCTCCTTTACCATGGATGCCTTTACAAATTCAGGAACTCCGATAGCTGCCACCAGGATATCGGCCCTGGCACAGACCTCCTCCAGGTTTTGTGTGCGGCTGTGCGCGACGGTCACCGTGGCATTGATGTTTTTATGGGACATCAGGATGCTGAGCGGGCGGCCCACAATGTTGCTCCGGCCTATGATCACGCAGTTTTTTCCATTGGTTTCGATATGGCAGCGTTTCAACATCTCCACAATGCCAAAGGGAGTAGCCGATACAAATGAAGGAATTCCCAACACCATCCTTCCCACATTCACCGGATGAAATCCGTCCACATCTTTGTCAGGAGAAATGGCTTCGATCACTTTTTGCTCAGCAATGTGTTTGGGAAGCGGCAATTGAACAATGAACCCGTCAATATCCGGATCTTCATTCAGTATCGCTACCTGATCAAGCAGCACCTGTTCCGTCACATCCTCTTCAAACCGGATGAGGGTAGACACAAATCCCACCTCTTGGCAATCCTTGATTTTATTTGCAACGTACGTTTCACTTCCTCCGTCATGACCGACGAGAACCGCCGCCAAATGAGGTGTTTTCCTGCCAGCAGCCTTAATTCTTTGGACCTCCCCGAAAATCTCTTTCTTAATTTCAGAAGCTATCTGCTTTCCGTCAATTAGTTGCATGCTATTGGTTTTATTTTATTTGATGCTCTGCTTTATGTTCCCTTTCCGGATCGTTTTCAGTTATACGGTGGTCATCTGCTGCCAGGAATGCTATCTCCTTCGCTGCTGCATGCCTCCCATCATGTGGTGGAGGTTTTTACCCTGGGCTACCATTTTCATCATTTTGCTGGTTTCAGCAAATTGTTTCAACAACCGGTTGACCTCTTGGATCTGTGTGCCTGATCCGTCGGCGATACGTTTCCGCCGGCTGCCGTTTAAAATGGAGGGATTTTCCCTTTCGCCGGGGGTCATCGAATGGATAATGGCTTCGATGTGTTTGAAGGAGTCGTTGTCGAGGTCGATGTTCTTGAGGGCTTTTCCCATCCCGGGGATCATAGAGGCCACATCCTTCAGGTTCCCCATTTTTTTTATCTGTTGGATTTGCTTCAGAAAGTCGTTGAAATTGAACTGGTCTTTGGCAAGTTTCTGCTGGATCCTTTTTGCCTCTTCTTCATCAAACTGCTCCTGGGCTTTTTCCACGAGGGAGACGATGTCACCCATTCCCAGGATCCGGTCAGCCATCCGGTCGGGATGGAAAACTTCGATGGCTTCCATCTTCTCACCTGTACCTACAAATTTAATGGGTTTGTCGACCACGGAACGGATGGAAAGAGCGGCTCCCCCCCTGGTGTCCCCATCCAGCTTGGTCAGGATAACTCCGTTAAAATCGAGACGGTCATTGAATTCTTTGGCGGTATTCACGGCATCCTGGCCGGTCATGGCATCGACTACGAAAAGGATTTCCTGTGGCTGCAACTCTTTTTTGAGTGCGGCAATTTCGTCCATCATCTGTTCATCGATAGCCAAACGGCCGGCGGTATCGATGATTACCACGTCGTATCCGTTGAGCCGGGCATGTTTAACGGCATTCTGGGCTATTCTGACCGGATTCATGCTTCCCTCTTCGGTAAATACCGCTACTCCGATCTGGCTTCCCAAAACTTTCAGCTGCTCAATTGCGGCAGGCCTGTATACGTCTCCGGCCACCAACAAAGGATGACGTCCTTTTTTATGCTTCAGCATATTGGCCAGTTT
>Ga0116193_1001389_pt1 | contig 20080 bp, 12 predicted proteins | sample AD_UKC115_MetaG_FD_89892 | JGI IMG/M metagenome (GOLD analysis project Ga0116193, IMG submission 89892) | Active sludge microbial communities of municipal wastewater-treating anaerobic digesters from Hong Kong - AD_UKC115_MetaG | ecosystem: Engineered > Bioreactor > Anaerobic > Digestate... | reverse complement strand
TCCGGATGCCAGGCCGACGCCTTGCCCTCCACAATGCGTACCGAGTAGATGCTTTCAACCACCCGGAACAGGCCGGCCAACACGCGATCCTCCGGGAAATACTGGCGCACCTCTTCGTCACTGAAGGCGTACCGCTTCTGGCGCAGCTTCTCTGAAGCAAAGGCGACGTCCGGCGAGGCCAGGCTGCGGATACCCAGCTCCTCAGCTGCAAACGCCTCCAACTCGGCCAGATCACGCTCTGCGAAGGGGCGCGCGCGTCCGGCAATATCGCGTATGAACGCCAGTACCTGCTGCGGCGAATCGGCCATTTTCGGTACCAGCGATACCTCGGCGTAGCTGCCGAAGCCCAGCAGTCTGGCTTCCTCGTCGCGCAGCGCCATGATCCGGGCGATAGCGGTGCCATTGTCATAGCGCAGGTCGCCCTCGTCACTGGCTCGAGTGGCGTAGGCGCGGTACATCAGCTCGCGCAATGCGGCCGACTCGGCATATTGCATCACCGGCAAGTAGCACGGGGCCTGCAATGTCAGTCGCGCCATGTCATCTGCAAGCCCAGCCTCCTGAGCCTTGGCCTGCGCAGTGGCGACGACGTCGGCCGGCACGCCGGCAAGCTCGGATACCGGCAAGTCATGCGTCCACGCATTGGTGGCATCGAGCACGTTATCTTCAAACTTTGACTGTACCTCGGCCAACTCTTCCTGGATCGCGGCGAAGCGCTCGCGGTCGGCGCCCTCGAGCTCGATGCCACTGAGCCGAAAGTCCTTCAACTCGTGGGCGAGCAAAGCACGCTGCTCGTCGTTGAGCTGCGAGGCCTGCTCGGCCAGCGCCTTGTAACGCTCGAACAATGCCCGATTCAATCCCAGCTCGGTGAAAAACTGGGTCACTTTCGGCAACGCTGTGTTGTGGGCGTCGCGCAGCGCTGGGCTGCTGATGACAGCGTTCAAGTGAGCGACGGCCCCCCACGCCCTGCCCAGGCGCTCGGTGGCATCCTGCAGTGGCTCGACAATGGTTGGCCAGCTAATGGCTTCCGACTTGGCGACCTGAGCGACGGCGGCTCGTGCCTCGGCAATCAGTTGCTCGATGGCAGGATTGACGTGCTCGGGCTGCACCTCGGCAAAGCGGGGCAAGGTGGAGAAGTCGAGTAGGGGATTGATCATGGTTTACTGCGGTTGTTTGATCTGGTTGAGCGCGTCAACATCGGACGCGGTGGTGACATTACGCCAGCGACCGGTGAACAAGTCGCCGCTGACCCTGCCTTCGGCTACCCACTGCTGGTAATGGGGCAACAGCTTGAACGGCACACCGCGGGGCCAGGCGCGGCAGGCCGACGTCGCAAGCACCCCGATGTTCGCCAGTGTCAATCGTGGCGCACCGGAATGAACTCTCATCGTGCCGTCCCCCTGCACGCCGGTGAGCGCAAACTCACCACCAGGCTCGCCGGGGGTCGGGGGCACCAAGACGAAGTGGGCGCTGAGTGCGCCGTTTTCAATGGCTGCGGCCGGCTTTAATAGGGCGGCGTAGTCGAATTCAGAGTAAATGTCGGCGCTCACAAGCAACACTGACGATGACCGAAAGTGAGTGCTCGCGGTAGCCACCCCCCCGCCCGACTCGAGGGGCTGCGCCTCCACCGAGTAGATTAGCTCGCAGCCAAAGCGACTGCCGTCGCCCAGTGCAGACCGCAACAGGTCTGCAAGGTAGCTGACGTTGATCACAATACGCGGCACACCGATGGCCGCCAGCTTGCGGATGTGGTGTTCAATGAGCGGCGCTCCGCGTACCTCGATGAGCGGCTTGGGCAGACGGTCAGTCAGCGGCCGCATACGCTCGCCGCGACCCGCCGCGAGAATCATGGCATCAGGCATGGCTGCGAAGCTTGCCGTCAAAATGTGTAGCCCACTTTCGCAGCAGTCCCCTCAATGCGGTCGAACAGCGCGCCCAGTGGCGCAAACGCCTGGTAGCGTGTGGCGGCATGCCGAGCGTATTGAATGAAGCGTGGCGTGTCAGCGAGATAGTGCGGCTTGCCGTCGCGATAGTTAATTCGGGCGAAGATGCCAAGCACCTTCAGATGGCGCTGCAGCCCCATCCATTCGAACTCCCGATAAAACTCCGAGAAGTCCTCCCTGACCGGCAAGCCGGCTTTGCGGGCTCGATCCCAATAGCGCGCGACCCAGTCGATGATCTGCGGCTCCTCCCAGCTGACGAACGCGTCGCGCATCAGCGATGCGACGTCGTAGCTGATCGGACCAACCACGGCGTCCTGATAGTCGAGCACGCCGGGATTGCGCTCGCTCGTCACCATCAGGTTGCGGGGCATGTAATCACGGTGCACCAGCACGGTCGGCTGGGCGAGGGCACTGGCAATCAGCGCAGCATAGATCCGTTCCAGCGAGTTCTTTTCGTCGTTCGACAACTCAATCTGGCAATGGCGGCCCAAGTACCACTCGGGAAAGAGGTCAATCTCACGCCGCAGCAACGCGGCGTCGTAGCGCCCGAGAGGCTGCTGCGCCCCGCCCGGATTAATCTGCTGTAACCGAACCAAAGTGCCGATGGCGTCAGTGAACAGCCGCTGCCGCTCGCCATCCGCCGCCTGGGCAAGCGCCCGCAGGTAGGTCGTGTTGCCCAGATCTCCCAGCAGCAGCAGGCCTTGATCTTCATCCGCGGCCAATACGGCCGGCACGTTGACACCGCCCGACGCCAACAGTCGCGAGACGTTGAGGAACGGCCGTACGTCCTCTTTCGGCGGTGGCGCGTCCATCACAATAGCGGTCGAACCATCGCTGCCTGATCGCACGCGGAAGTAGCGACGGAAACTGGCATCCGCTGATGCCGGCTCGATGGACGACCACGGGCTTTCGAGCGCCGCCAGCCAGCGCTCGGCGTCTGCGAGCCGATCATCGGCTTGCGCGGGAGAGATATCGATTCGTTGCATGGAAACTGCGGACGGCGGACACCGCCTGCCCACGGCGGGGCCGGCAGCGCCACAACGCGCCTGTAAGCGCTTGATTTGTCGGCTAAACTTGCAAGTCTATCAACCAGCGATCGGGCTTCGCCCGAGCCTCGCCAACGTCTGCTTCGTGACTGCCAAGCGCCATTCGCCTGTCCCTGCTGTTGTGTTCGCAGTTGCACTCTGTGCGTCCGCAGGCGCGCAGGCAGCGGCCACTTGCCCGGCGGGCTCGCTGGGCGCGGCCGCGGTAGCCGCTGGCGCAGCGAATGCCACGCCGCTGACAGCGGCGCTCGCCGGGCAACTGGGTGCACCGCTGTTCACGCCGATCTACTGCCCGTCGGCGATCACGTCGAACAGCAGTTATCCCCTGCAGTTGCGACCGCCACCGCCAGACGGCAAGGAAATCACGACCATCTTTGCACGTGAGTCACAGGGCGAAGACAATCGCTTTGTCGAAGCTACCGGCGCGGTGGACATGCGTTCGCCGTCGAAACAGGTGCTCGCGGACTGGCTGCGTTACGAGTTCGATATCGATACCGTCCGTGCCCGTGGCAACGTGGTGATTCGCTCGTGGCAGGATCTGGTGACCGGCCCTGAGCTTGAGTACCGCCGCGACACGGAAACCGGTTACATGAAGCAGCCGACGTTTGTACTGGGTCTGTACAAGGGGCGCGGCAAGGCGGACGAGCTGCAATTTACCGGCCCGGACCAGTACCGCATCCAGCGCGGATCGTATTCCACATGCGCTGGCGATGCGCCCGCCTGGCGGCTTGAGGTGGCGCAGCTCGATCTCGACGAGAACACGTCGGTTGGCGTCGCCCGCGATGCCCGCATCTATCTGGGCAATCTGCCGGTGGCGTGGCTGCCGCAATTCAGCTTCCCGCTGAAGAACGAGCGCAAGAGTGGATTCCTGGCGGCAACTTACGGCACCAGTGGCAACCGCGGCCTCGATATTCAGCTACCGTACTACTTCAATCTTGCGCCGAACTATGACGCCACCTTCACGCCGCGCCTGATGAGCAAGCGCGGCGTGCTGTTTAACGGGCAAGCCCGATATCTTTTTGACACACCATTTGGCCGGGCGATTGGCGACTGGAACGGCGAAATACTGCCGCGCGATCGCCTTGCCGACGCTTCGCGCGACGCGACCAACATTCGGCACACGCAACTGATTTCGCCCAACCTGACGTTGACGGTGAACTACAACCACGTGTCCGACGCCCGCTACTTTGTCGACCTGGCTGATTTCGTATCGATTACGTCGATCACCACCCTGCCTCGTGATGCGACACTCGTGTGGCGCAACAACGACTGGCTGCTGACCGCTAAGGCGCAGCGCTTCCAGACGCTGCAGGACCCTGCAGCGCTGGTGTTGCCGCCCTATGATCGGGTGCCGCAACTCAGTCTCGAATCGCCGCTGTACAGGCCTGTCGCCAGCCAGCCGGTCGAATTGAAACTCACTTCCGACATCACCCGCTTTCAATACCCGAACGCGGCGCTCCCCTCTGGCTACCGGGCGTATGCCTACGGCACCGCAGCGTGGCGCTATGAAACGCCGGGTTTTTTTGTTATCCCGCGATTCGGGCTGCACGTTTCACGCTACAAACTGACCGGCGAGTTCGACGACTACCGGGATTCGACCCGCACCGTGCCCATCGCCAGCGTTGACAGCGGCCTGCGCTTCGAGCGGGACATATCGCTGTTTGGTGGGTCATTTGTGCAAACGCTTGAGCCGCGGGCGATGTACACCCAGATCCCCTATCGCGACCAAAGCCAGACGCCGGTGTTCGACACTGCAGTGGCCGATTTCAACCAGCTGCAGTTGTTCAGCGAGAACCGATACGTCGGTCACGACCGCATTGGTGACACCAAGCAGCTTTCGCTGGCCGTGACCTCCCGCCTGTACGACGGTGGATCGCAAAAGGAACGTCTGCGGCTGACGCTTGGCAGCCGCTTATACTTTGCCGACCAACGCGTGCGCCTTCCCGGTGAAACCACGCGTGACAGCAACAGCTCCGACCTGCTGCTGTCGGCCAGCGGCCGCGTCACCGACGCCTTGTATGTTGAGGGAAACTCGCAATACAACGCAAATCTTGGCCGTACCGAACGCTACTCGCTTGGCCTGCGCTATACGCCCGAGCGTTCACGCACCCTCAACATCAACTACCGGGCGATTCGTGAACTGATCACCAATACCGGACCGGTACAGGTCAAGCAGGTGGACGTCGCTGGACAGTGGCCGGTTTATCGCAATATCTACGCGGTCGGGCGTGTCAATTACTCTATCGCCGACCGCCGCTTGACCGAAAGCGTCCTCGGTCTTGAATACGACGGCTGTTGTTACGTGGTGCGGGCGGTGGCGCAGCGCATCGCCACCAGCACCACGACGGCAACCAACGCGTTTTTCCTGCAGCTTGAGCTCAACGGGCTCGGCCGCGTCGGCTCCAATCCGCTTGACGTCCTCAAGCGGAACATTCCGGGCTATTCCCTGCTCTATGAGAACCCGACGCGCCGTCGCATCGACGAGCCGGAAACCACCACCAGCCCCATGTTCACGCCGTGGACGCCGGGGACGCCTTACGGCCCTTACATTCCATAATTCGTCGTCAGGCTACCGCCTGTTACCCAAGCCAACGCTTTGCAATCTATGAAATCGCCCACTCTCGCCCCGCTGGCCGCACTCTTACTCGCGCTCGGCGCCACCAGCTTACCGCTGCATGCGCAGAGCGGACGCATTCAACTGGTTGATCGCGTTGTGGCGGTCGTGAACGACGAAGTCATCACCCGCTACGAGCTCAACGAGCAAAAAAGGGCTGTATTGGCCCAACTCAAGCGGCAGGGTGTGGCGCCGCCGCCGGAGGCCGAGCTGGACGCTCAGGTGCTGGAACGCTTCATCAACGAAAAGGTGCAGCTGCAATACGCCAAGGAGTACGGCATCCGCGCGGATGACGAAGTGGTCAACGCCTCGTTGCAACGGATTGCTGCCGAGAACAAAATGTCGATGCAGCAGTTCGCTGCTGCGCTGCGTAACGATGGAGTCACCATCGAGAAGTTTCGCGATGAGCTGAAAAACGAAATCATCATCAATCGCGTGCGTGATCGGGAAATCGAGTCCCGCGTGGTGGTGACGGACAGCGAAATCGACAACTATCTGGCGCTGGCGAAGGCGCAGGGTGCCAATCAGGCCGAATATCAGCTGGCGCACATTCTGGTGTTGGTGCCGGAGCAGGCAACGCCCGACCAGGTCGAAACGCGACGCAAGCGCGCGGAAGAGGCACTTCGCCAACTCAAGACCGGCACGCCGTTCGGGCAGATCGCCGCCGTTTTCTCCGACTCGAATGACGCCGCGCAGGGCGGCTCGCTGGGCTGGCGTCAGGCTGACCGCCTGCCAGCGCTTTACTCGGATACCGCCAGCAAACTGCAGTCCGGCCAGATCAGTGAAGTCCTGCGCAGCGCCAATGGTTTTCACATTGTCCGCCTGATCGACAAGCGGCAGGGCGAGCAAAAGGCCGTGGTTGAACAGAACAAAGCCCGCCACATTCTCGTGCGCGTAAACGATCTCGTCAGCGAGTCGGAAGCGAAGGCAAAAATCGAGCGTCTGCGCGACCGCATCTCGGGCGGTGCAAAGTTTGAGGATGTCGCCAAGCTGGGCAGCGAAGACGGTAGTGCGCAAAAAGGCGGTGAGCTGGGCTGGGTGTCGCCCGGCGACACCGTGCCGGAATTCGAGGCCGCGATGACCAAGGCGGCGTTGAACACCGTCGTTGGCCCGGTACGCACACAGTTCGGCTATCACCTGCTCGAAGTCACTGAACGCCGCAGTCAGGACGTCACCCGGGAGCGCACGCGCCAGAGCGCGCGGGTCGCGCTGCGTGACCGTAAAGCGGATGAAGCGTTCCAGACATGGCTGCGCGAACAGCGGGACCGCGCGACGGTCGAGATCAAACTAAACGACATCTAGACGTCCACCTGCAGCGGAACGCACTTCAGCCTGCGCGAAGGCGTGTTACTGCTACGAAACGTTTGCCGGATGTGTGAGTCGACAATCAGCCGCGGCGACCTCCGCAGCGCGGAGCGGGTCGTCCGTTACCCGTCAGCCGCGCCAGACCGCACACCTTGACATTACTCCAGCCGGCTTAGATTCTGGGACAGAAGTCAGAACAATCCGCAAATCCGTAGCAAAGTCCCTGCGGCTTACCGATTGCTTTTCGACTGCAACTTCCAACCGCGGAGTACGTTAATGCTGCTCGTAAACGAAACCGGTGCACCTCGTAGCGATCCAGCAACCGCGAAAAAATACTTCGGATCACGCGCGCGAAGCCTGTCGGCGCGACTGCTTCGCCGACAATCAGGATGCGCGATTTGCGCTGATCTGTGTTCACCGGATGTGCGCGCCGGAGGCGCGGAGCGGGCAGTGCATGCCCGCATTCAATCATCAATCGCTGTGCCCGGCACTGGTGGCATCAAAACGCCGGGCGGCGCGTCGGGTCAGCCAGCCAGAGCTGCTGCCTCGGCGCGCCGTGCGGCAGCCTTGCGCTCGTGCTCGACCAGGAAACGCTTGCGCAAACGGATCGACTTCGGCGTGACTTCGACGAGCTCGTCATCTTCGATGAATTCCACAGCGTACTCGAGCGTGAGTTTCACCGGCGGCGTCAGCAGGATGTTCTCGTCCTTGCCGGCCGAGCGTACGTTGGTGAGCTTCTTTTCCTTGATCGGGTTGACGACCAGGTCGTTATCTCGGCTGTGGATACCGACCAGCATGCCTTCGTACACGATGTCGCCGGGCGACACGAACAGGCGGCCACGCTCCTGCAGCGAGAACAGCGAATAACCCACCGCGTTGCCATCATCCTGCGAGATCAGTACGCCATTGCGGCGGCCCGGAATGTCGCCGCGATGCGGGGCGTAGCCGTCGAAGATGTGCGAGATCAGCCCGGTACCGCGGGTAAGGTTCATGAATTCGTTCTGGAAGCCGATCAGGCCGCGCGCCGGGATGCGATATTCGACGCGAGCACGGCCACGGCCGTCGTTCTCCATGTTGGTCAGCTCGCCACGACGCTCACCGAGCGCCTGCATCACGCCGCCCTGATGGCCTTCTTCGACGTCCACGGTCAGCGCTTCCATCGGCTCGCACTGCACACCGTCGATCATCTTGAACAGCACTTCCGGCTTGCCCACCGCCAGCTCGTAACCTTCGCGACGCATGTTCTCAACCAGAATGGTGAGGTGCAATTCGCCCCGACCGGAGACGCGGAAGATGTCGGCGTCCTCGGTGTCTTCCACCTTCAGCGCTACGTTGGCCAGCAGCTCTTTCTGCAGGCGATCGCGGATCTGGCGTGAGGTGACGAATTTGCCTTCGCGCCCCGCCTGCGGCGACGTGTTGACGCAGAAGCTCATGGTCAGCGTCGGCTCGTCAACCGCGATCGGCGGCAGGCCTTCTGGCTTTTCTCGATCACAAATGGTGTAACCAATGCCCAAGTCGGCGATGCCGGTAATGGCCACGATGTCGCCCGCGCTGGCGATCTCGGCTTCGGCTCGCTCCAGGCCCTTGAAGGTCAGCACCTGATTGACTTTGGCAATGCCACGCTCTTCGTCGCCATAGCGCAATGCGTATTGCGCGCCCGGCTTGATGGTGCCGCGATGGATGCGCCCGATGCCGATGCGGCCGACGTAGCTGTTGTAGTCCAGCGCGGAAATTTGCAGTTGCAGTGGTGCCTTGTCATCGAGGTGCGGTGCCGGAATCTTGCCGAGCACGGTGTCAAACAGCGGCTCCATGTTTTCGCCGGTTTCGCCCTCGGTCAGTGTTGCCCAGCCGTTGAGACCGCTGGCAAAAACGACCGGGAAGTCCAGCTGCTCTTCGGTGGCGCCAAGCTTGTCGAACAGTTCGAAGGTCTGGTTGACAACCCAGTCCGGCCGTGCGCCCGGGCGGTCCACCTTGTTGACCACGACGATGATTTTGTGGCCGAGCGCCAGCGCCTTTTTGGTCACGAAGCGCGTCTGCGGCATCGGGCCTTCCACGGCATCCACCAGTAGCAGCGCGCCGTCGACCATCGATAGAACGCGTTCCACCTCGCCGCCGAAATCGGCGTGGCCGGGGGTGTCGACGATGTTGATTCGAGTGCCCCTGTAGGTAACCGCGCAGTTTTTGGCGAGGATCGTGATTCCGCGCTCTTTCTCGATGTCGTTCGAGTCCATCACCCGCTCGCCGACTTGTTCGTGGGCGGCGAAAGTGCCTGATTGTTTGAGCAGGCAGTCGACGAGGGTCGTCTTGCCGTGGTCAACGTGGGCAATGATGGCGATATTGCGAAGACCGGAGTTCGCGCTGGTAGTCATAGGGGCTGCCTGATGAGCCCAGCACGCAGGTGGTCGCAGCGGCGCTGCGACAGATGGTGGTAAGGGCTAAGAAGTTAACCCATAATTTTACTGCGCCGCAGCATCGACGTATATAGAGCGGCGAGCCTACGCCGACATATTGTGCGTTACCGTCGGTGAATCGGGTCGTCGGACGTCGCGGTCACCGTGTCGATTTGCCCAAGCGGGGGAGTCGGTCGTTATTCATGCCGCCCGCGCCATCGGCGCCATAACGTTGTATCGCGGTCGACGACAGCGGCCCTCCCGTCGTCATGCTGCACGCATATTGTTGGGGTTGTTCTGATGCAAAGATTCTGAAAAGCACGGCTGCTGCCGGTTGTTTGCACGTACACGCAAAACCGCTCTTAACATCCGGCGCAGCGGATTTGCAGTCCGGCACGCAAATACGCGCAACAACTCTTACAGGCAACGATTCCGGACACATGTCACAACCCTCGATCGCCAACACGTACGCATCGCCAATCAATGTCAACACGGCCGCCAACGACCGGCGTTTTGCCACCCTGGCCGAGGCGATTTAGGCGTCCATCGTGGCGCACACGGCCACTGATCGCAAGCGCACGTTACTTGTGGTGGACGCCGCATGTGATCTGCCTACCGAGTGGCTGCGTCTGCGCGACGTCTGCATGCTGCCAATCGCCGTGCAGGTTGACGACTGGTCGCTGATCGACTCGCATGATGAGTTCGACACCAGCGAGTTCTTTCACAAGAACCTCGCTGCGCGGGGCGTACGGGCAGCGACGGTACAGCTCAGCTCTATAGAAACCCGCGCCTACCTTCAGTCTCACCTGCAGCCGTACATTGACTATGTGCTGCAGCTCACAATCACGGCCAGCCGCAGCAAGATCTATCTCAATTCGCTGGCAGCGATGCAGGTTTTGACCACCTCGCACAACCGAGTCCGTCGTGAAATGGGCAAACGCGATCCGTTCCGCACCTGGGTGATTGACACCGAAACTGGCTTTACTGGACAGGGCGTGATGGTGGCCGAGGCCGTTCGCCAGCTCGATGTCGGTGTGCCCGCGCCACATGTAGCCGCAGCGATGGAGCGCCTACGCCGTCAGGTACACACGTTGGTGGTGCCAAAAGATCTGTTCTACCTTTACACGCGCCCGCGAGAAAGGTGACAAGTCATTCTCCTGGTTGGGATACAACGTTGCGCAACGCCTCGACATCCGTCCGGTAATCCATGCCCATGGCGGGCGCACCGAGCCGCTGCTAAAGATTCGCGGTCATGTCGAGGCGCTGGACAGAACCATCCGGCTGTGCATTGGCCAGGTAAAGCGGGGACTCACCGTGCCGGTGGTTTGTCTCAGTTATGCCGGCGATCTCGACGATGTACGCGCACTTCCGGCCTTCAGCGATCTGCGCGTCGCCTGCCAGTGGCACGGCGTAGAGATCATCCTGTCCACCATGAGCATGACTGGTGGCATTAACGTCGGGGTGAATGCGTTTTCCATCGCTTTCGCTACGCAATCACAGATTGCGTAGCGCTCGCTGCAGGGGCGCAGATCAGGCCCGCGGATCCAGCCCAGGCGTTGCCGAGATCTTGTGAATGGTCAAGTCGGCGCCGTTGTACTCCTCTTCGGCATCGAGGCGCAGGCCAGCGAAATTCCTGATGGAACCGTAGACGATCGCAGCGCCGAACACGGCAATCACAATGCCGATCAACGTGCCGACCAGCTGCGACGCCAACGCTACGCCGCCGATACCACCCAGCGCCTTGCTGCCAAAGATGCCCGCCGCGATACCGCCCCAAGCGCCGCACAGCCCGTGCAGCGGCCAGACGCCGAGCACGTCATCGATCTTCCACTTGTTCTGTGTCAGCGTGAACATGTAGACGAAGATGGCACCCGCGATGCCGCCCACTGCGAGTGCGCCTAGCGGATGCATCACGTCCGAGCCCGCGCACACGGCAACCAGCCCGGCCAGCGGGCCGTTGTAGGCAAAGCCGGGGTCGTTACGACCGATTAACAAAGCCAGCAGCGTGCCGCCAACCATCGCCATCAGCGAGTTCACGGCGACGAGGCCGCTGATCTTGTCGATAGTCTGTGCGCTCATCACATTAAAGCCGAACCAGCCCACCGTCAGCACCCAGGCACCCAGCGCCAGAAACGGAATTGACGACGGCGGGTGCGCCGCAATTTGACCTTGCTTGCCGTAGCGTCCGGTGCGCGGCCCGAGCAGCAGCACCGCGATCAGGCCAATCCAGCCGCCCACCGCGTGCACCACGACGGAGCCGGCGAAGTCATGAAACTCTTCGCCAAACGAGGCCTTGAGCCACGCCTGAATGCCGAAGCCGCCGTTCCACGCAATGCGCTCGAACAGCGGATACACCAAAGCAACCAGGAACAGCGTGGCGACCAACTGCGGACCAAATTTGGCACGCTCGGCAATGCCGCCCGACACAATCGCAGGTATCGCGGCGGCGAAGGTCAGCAGGAAGAAGAATTTGACTAGCTCGTAGCCACTCTTGGCTGCCAGTGTCTCGGCAGGACCGAAGAAATTTGCGCCGTAGGCAATCCAGTAGCCGACAATGAAGTACGCCACGGTTGACACCGCAAAGTCGGCGAGGATCTTCACCAACGCATTGACCTGATTCTTGGCCCGTACCGTCCCCAGTTCAAGAAATGCGAAACCCGCATGCATGGCCAACACCATGATCGCGCCCAGCAGGATAAAGAGCGTGTCGTTGGCTGATTTAAGTGCTTCCACCTTGTCCCCGTGTCTAGAAAAACCTCGCACAACAAAGCAATTAGCGTGCCCAATATTGGTGCATGCAACACATTGTTTTTATTGATATTTTTCGGAGCGCGTCACAACACGGGGCAACCGGTAGCGCCAACAAGGTGCACACGGGACATAACGCACCGTTTCGGCGCGCGCCGTCAATCCCGAGTATCTGCTGCGATGACGAGGCCGCCGGTGCACGCAAAATCACTTAGCTGTTGACATTGCCTGAATCGCTGCAACCCATGCCGGCTCTGGGTTAGCGCTTCATTTTCAGGAAAGTCGACTTCTCCGTCTTTCTGAGCTGAGCCCATATCGCGTGGGCCTTAGGCAGAAAAGCTGTGTTCATTCCATCGTCTCCAGCGGGATGATCACGGACGCTGGCGCAATGCCGGCGCCAATTGCGTTTCTTACTGCAGCACATCATGCCTCGCAACGAACAGTCGCCTCCGCCAAAGTGTCGTGGCTACATCGTCTGTTCGTCGCCCAAAAGTTTCGCCCGCCATGAGTAGTACGCCGCCCGCCAGCTCCCGCCCCCGACCCAGACCGCAAGGCAAGTCCGGTGACGCGGTGCGCTATGTGGCCGACGCCTATGCGTACAGCCTCTCCGGCGGACTGGTTGCCAGCACCGTGGCTCGACACCCGCGCGCTGCGCCGCCGCTGGCATCGTCGGGCAAGAACGATGTCGTGGCGACCAGCACAGGCAACAGCAAAGCGGCGCGCGCCCTGCTGATCACCGATGCCACCTGCGACCTGCCCGAAACATGGCTGGCGAAGCACGGCGTTCTCACGCTGCCGTTCCGCGTGCGCAACCCGCGCGGCAGCCAGACCGATGGTCGTAGTGGCGCCGCCGATATTGAACGACGCGCCGAGTTCTACGACCGGGAACTCACCCGTGCCGAGCCGGACGCGCAGGCACTGCCGCTCAGCGTCGCGGGGACCGGCGACTACATACTGGAGCATCTTCAAGAGAGCACCGACTTCGTGCTGGAGATCGCCCAGGCATCACGGCGCAGCAATGCCTACCTGAATTCGCTGACGGCCGCGCAGAATCTGATGCTGCAATACGGTCGCGCCCGCCGTCAGCAAGGTATCGCGGCGCCATTCAAGATGTGGGTAATCGACTCCTCCGCCGCGCTTAACGGCCACGGCGTGCTGGTGTGCGAGTCCGCACGCCTTCTCGATGACGGCATGACCATGCCACGCGTCGTGCAGCAGATCGACAGCCTGCGCCAACATGTGCAAACCCTGATCGTGCCTGCCGACGTATCGTTCTTTCAACGTCGCAGTCGCATTGTTGGCGACGCTCCGCTGCACTGGCTGAGTTATGGCGTCGGCAAAGTGCTCGACCGCACGCCTCTGGTTCGTGCGCAGGGGCCTACGCTGTCGGTCATCGCTCAGGTGCGGGGTTACGACATGGCTGTCGCCCGCGCATTCGACAGCGTCGCGCAACTTATTCGCGGCGGTCTCGCAGCGCCGTTCGTCTGCGTTAGCTTCGCCGGCGATGCCGCCAGCATTCGCCAGTGGCCCGCCTTTATCGCACTGCAGGACGCCTGTCTGAGCCAGCAGGTGACGTTGCATGTCGCCAGCATGAGCATGAGCAACGCACTAATGGTGGGGCGCGGCGCGCTGGCGATCAGTTTCGCCAGCGATCCCTGAGCGTTCTACCCCGCGCCGCAGGCAGAGCGCCATGCCGAACCTGCATGCCGCCGCCCCGCGCACGCTCATACAATGCACGTCAGGTGCCGCACCGTCGGCGCACTTCCTTTTCGCAATTTTCGAAGGACCCCTGACAATGAAGCGTTCACTCATTGGCGCGCTGTGCGCCGCCGCCGGCCTCGTGGTAGCCGCAGCGGGCAGCACCGCATCGGCGCAAACTTTCTTCCGTATCAACACGGGTGGCACGGCGGGCACGTACTACCCGATCGGTGGCCTGATCGCCAACGCGATCTCGCAACCTGCGGTGCCGAATCTGGTTGCCACCGCCGTCGCGTCCAATGGCTCCGTCGCCAATGTCAACGCCATTCAAGGCGGAGGGGCCGAATCCGGCTTCTCGCAGGCAGACGTTGCTTACTGGGCCTACACGGGCACCGGTACGTTTGAGGGCAAGCCCAAGGTCACCGACCTGCGGCTCATCGCCAACCTCTATCCGGAAAGCTTCCACCTCGTCGTGCGCAAAGCAGCCAACATCAAGACTGTGGCGGACCTGAAGGGCAAACGGGTTTCGCTCGACGAGCCAGGCTCCGGCACGCTGGTGAACGCCCGGGCAATTCTTGCCGCCTACGGCGTGACCGAAAAGGACGTCAAGGCCGAGTTTCTGAAGCCGAATGCCGCTGGCGAAAAACTCAAGGACAACTCGCTCGACGCCTTCTTCTTCGTCGGCGGTTACCCGGCTGGCGCCATCGCCGAGCTGGCCGCAACCGGGGGTATTGACGTTCTCTCGATCAGCGGCCCGGAAGCCGACAAGCTGGTCAAGCAATTTGGCTTTTACGCCATCGACAACATTCCGGCGGACACCTACAAAGGTGTCGGTGCAGTGAAGACGCTCGCCGTGGGCGCGCAGTGGGTGACCAGCGCCAAGCAGGACGCAACGCTCGTCTATAACATCACCAAGGCGCTGTGGAACGACAACACACGCAAGGCACTCGATGCCGGCCATGCGAAAGGCAAGGCCATCGTGCGTGGCAACGCAGTCGCCGGCGCCGGCATTCCGCTGCACCCGGGTGCCGAGAAGTTCTACAAGGAAGTCGGCCTGATCAAGTAGGTCGGCGATAACTTCAGCAGGAAAGGCCGGCGAACACCGGCCTTTTTGTTTTTTACGACTGATAACGACGGCAGATTTTTGTGGAAAGTTTGCCGCAGCTTCCGGGGGAACCATGAGCACAGCCAGTGATGATCGTAGCGACCGCATCGATGACAAGGCGGTCGCAGAGCTTGAGGCGAAATACGACAGCGAGATGCGATTTCGCCCGATGGCCAACATTGCCGCGACAACGGTCACCACACTACTGATTGCGTTGTCGTGCTTTCACTACTACACCGCTGGCTTTGGTCTGCTGCGCGAAGCGACGCACCGAGGCGTGCATCTGGCCTTCGTGCTGGGACTGATCTTTCTCGTTTTCGCGTTCAACAAGAAAACGGCGGCGCAGCAGCAGTCGAGCTGGCATCATCCGCTCGGCCTGCCGCTTTACGACTGGGTCTGTGCCATCGCAGTAGTCGTTGCGGCGCTGTACATACCGTACGTATTCGACGATCTCGCGTTCAGGGTCGGCAACCCGGACACACTTGATGTGGTCATGGGGACTACGCTGATCGTGCTTCTGCTCGAGGCAACCCGGCGCTCGATGGGATGGCCGTTGCCCATCATTGCCATCGTATTCATGCTTTATGCGATGTTCGGCCCGGTATTTCCCGGTTTGCTGAAACACGCCGGTGCTACCTGGTCGCAGGTGGTCAACCATCAGTACCTGACCAGTCAGGGCGTGTATGGCATCGCTGTTGGCGTTGTAGCCACTTATGTCTTTCACTTCGTGCTGTTTGGCGTGCTCGCCACCCGCATCGGCCTCGGCCAATTGTTTCTCGACGTTGCTTCCGCCATCGCGGGCAAGTACGCAGGCGGCCCAGCCAAAGTCAGCGTGTTCGGCTCGGCGATGTTCGGCATGTTGTCCGGATCGTCGGTCGCCAACGCCGTGACGGTTGGCTCCCTCACCATTCCCGCCATGATCAAGGTGGGGTACCCGCGACATTTCGCTGGCGGCGTAGAGGCTGCAGCGTCCACTGGTGGCCAGATCACGCCACCGATCATGGGCGCCGCTGCCTTCCTGATGATCGAATTTCTGGCGCTGCCTTACTCAACCATCGTCATCGCCGCAATTGCGCCCGCCTTTATGCACTTCTTTGGCGTGTTCTGGCAGGTCCACTTCGAAGCCAAGCGCACGGGCCTTCGCGGCCTGACAGCCGAGGAGTTACCCAGTGTGAGAGACAGCTTCCGCAAGCGCTGGCCAACCCTGATTCCGCTGGTGCTGCTGGTTGGTACGCTGATGAGCGGCTTTACCCCTTATGTGTCAGCTTTCGCAGGCATCACCAGCTGCATCATCGTCGGCCTCACCACGTCGGAGCGCGGCAACACGGCACAAGGTATCGGCATCATGCTGGCACTGCATGCAGTTCTGGCGGTCATCATCTCCGGTCAACTTGAAAACTACGGCGTGGCGCTGTTCGCGGCGGCGGCGGTGATCTTTGTGGCGCTGTTGAAGACGATGAACCTGCCGGCGCGATTCACGCGCGCCGAGCTCGTCGATGCGTTCTCGACGGGCGCCAAGTATGCGCTGGCGGTCGGCGCTGCGGCCGGCACGGTCGGCCTGGTGATCGGCGTGGTAACGCTCACCGGCGTCGGCTTCAAGGTGAGCTACATCGTGAACTCGGCCGCTGCATCGATCGCGGAGTTTCTTACCACCTTCCTGCCTGCCTGGCTGGCCAGCAAGCAAACCTTGATGCTGCTCAGCGCCCTCTTCATGACCGGCTTTGTCTGCATCCTGATGGGCTGCGGCATCCCCACTACCGCCAACTACATCATCATGGTCACGGTAGCCGCCCCGGCGCTGGTGCAGATGGGCGTGGAGCCCATCGTTGCCCATTTCTTCGTTTTCTACTATGGCGTATTGGCTGACATCACGCCACCGGTAGCTCTGGCCGCGTACGCCGCCGCCGGCATGGCGAACTCTGACCCTTTCAAGACCGGGAATACAGCATTCCGTCTTGGGCTGGGCAAAGCCCTGGTGCCGTTCATCTTCGTCTTCTCGCCAGCCCTATTGATCGTGACCAAAGGCTTCACCTGGGGCGCCTTTGCCATAGTCTTCACCGCCTGCATTGTCAGCATACTGCTGCTCGCAGCGGCATTGTCGCGCTTCCTGCTGGTCGAGATGAACGGGTGGGAACGGGCAGTTACCGTAGTCGCCGCCCTGGTCATGATTGCGCCGGGCGTCAAGATGCTGTTTCTCGGCCTCGCACTGGCTAGTCCCATGCTGCTGTCGCAGGTGTTGCGCTACCAGCGGGCGCAACGATCACAGCCCGCGCCATCACCCTGAAACGCCGTCGGTATCACCGCCGCGCCAGTTTGCTGGCAATACGCTGCGGCGCTTAGTACACTGGCCCGGCTTCGTTGGCGACCGCACGCCCCACAGGCGCTGCCGTCGCCCGACAGTACAAGTTGTTTTTTTGGCTGGGGGCATTTATGTCAGGAATTGGATCGGGCCCGCGCTTGTCGCGGTCGCCAGGACGCTGGTTGGCGTCCACTACCGCCGTGGTAGCAAGTTGCACGTTCGCCATGGGCGCACTCGCGCAGGAGGTCAGTGAGGTTTTACTGCCGGCAGCAGTGCCGGTCAGCACCGCCGTGCTGGTCGAATTGACAGGCGACGCCGCCGCTCGCGTCTACGGCGCGACCTACGACGTCACTCGCGCGGCGGGCCGACAGGCCGCCACCGAAGCAGCCGTTGGTGCCGCCCGCGCCCAGATCGCGCGCAATCAGCAACAGCAGCAGGTCTTCATCGACGCCCTGGTCGCCCGGGGACTGGCGCCGACGCCGCTCTATCGTGCCACCAAGGCAGTCAACGGGCTGGCGTATGTGGTGGATGGTCCAGATACCATCGAGCAATTGCGCAAGTTGCCTGGCGTCAAGCAGGTGCACCTGATCGAGCCCGAGATGCCGTCCGTGTCGACCAGCGTGCCGTTCATTGGCGCGCCGACTGCCTGGAGCGGGCCGCAGCCGCTTGGCGTGACCGGCCAGAACATTCGTGTTGGCATCATCGATACCGGAGTGGACTACCAGCACGCCACCTTTGGCGGGACCGGACTGCTGGCCGACTATCAGGCCAACGACCGCACGGTAGCGCCTGATGCGTACTTCCCCACCGCCCGTGTCGTCGGCGGCAAGGACTTTGCCGGCGATGCCTATACCGGCAGCAATGCGCCGGCACCGGACAATGATCCGATGGACTGCAACGGTCACGGCACCCACGTAGCCTCGACGGCCGCAGGCGGCGGCGTCAATGCTGATGGCACCCCCTACACCGGCGCCTACGACAGCAGCACGCCGTTCTCCACCATGAAGCTCGGCCCAGGCGTTGCCCCGCGGGCTAGCATCTATGCGCTGCGCGTGTTTGGTTGCGCCGGCAGCACAGCGCTGACGGTTTCTGCGATTGAATGGGCGGTCGATCCGAATAACGACAGTGACCTGTCCGACCGCCTTGATGTCATCAACATGTCGCTTGGCTCCAATTTCGGCTCGCTCGCGTCGACCAGCGCCATTGCAGCCGACAACGCAGCGCGCATGGGCGTCATTGTGGTGGCTTCGGCGGGCAATGCTGGCGACACCTACACCATCAGCGGATCTCCCGGTGCAGGACAACGGGTGATCGCTACGGCAGCCACCTCCGACGGCTCCGCCCCCGGGTCGGGTCTGCGACTAAATGCGCCAGGCGGCATTGCCGGCGTTTACAACGTTGGTCAAAGCGCAATGGCCAGCAGCACGATCGCCGGGCAACCGAGCGCTGCGGGTAGCGGCCAGACCGGCAATATCGTCATCGGACTCGATGCCTCTGATGCTGCCGGCCCACTTACGACAGATGGCTGCAGCCCGCTCACCAACGCCGCGGCCGTGGCGGGAAACATTGCCCTGATTGATCGGGGCACTTGCGGGTTCGGCGTCAAGTATGCAAACGCGCGTGACGCCGGCGCGATTGGCGTGATCATCGCCAATTCGTCAGCGGGCGCGTTTGGCAATATGGGCGGCACCTTCACCGGCGCGGGGACGATTCCGGCGGTCTTGGTGACCTTCGCCGACGGCAACAACATCAAAGCCAATATCGCCACCGCGAACGCCACCTTCCTGAGCATTAGCGACACCATCGCCACCTTCTCATCGCGCGGCCCGCGCGGGGTGGGTGGCTTCACCGGGGTCAAGCCTGACCTCGCGGCCCCGGGCGTCACCATCACGGCGGCGCAGACGGGAGTAACCTGCACCGCCAGCGGTTGCCAGGTGCCGAATGCCTCGGGTTACCTACCTGGCAGCCAGAACCTGGTGCTGTCCGGCACCTCGATGGCGGCACCGCACGCGGCCGGCATGATGGCGCTGCTCAAGGAGCGCTTCCCCGACCGCAGCGTTGAGGAACTGAAGGCGATGGCCATGGGCACGTCGCTGCACGATGTGTTTCAGGCTGCGGGCAATACCAACCGCGTCGGCGTTGACAAGTCGGGGGCGGGCCGCATTGATCCAGTCAAGGCGTTGCAGGCGACGGTGACAGCGTTCAACGCGGATGAGCCTGGCGCTGTCAATCTGGCCTTCTTCGGTGAAGTTGTTGGCACCCAAACGCAAACCAAGCGGGTGCGGGTCGTGAACTACGGCAGCACTGCGCAAACCTTCTCGCTGGCATTTGACATCGCCAACGATGCGCCCGGCATTGCTTTCTCGCTGCCAGGCGGAAACAGCGTCACGGTTCCGGCCGGCGGCACTGCCTTTATCGACGTCCGCGTTGACGGCAACGCCACAGCCATGAACCACGTCCGCGACGCCAGCGCAGACGCGACGCAAACGCCGCAGAACGCAACGGCTGCCTCGGCGTTGGGCGCCATGCCGCGCCACTACCTGACCAACAAGAACGGCTATCTGAATCTGGTTCAGTCCGGCAACACCGTGTTGCGTGTGCCGCTCTACGCGGCACTGCGTCCGGCGTCCAACATGGCGGCGCCGGCAACCATCGCCACGGGCGGCGCTCCGTCGGGCAGCACCTCCATTCCGTTGTCCGGCAGCGACGTATGTACCGGCACACTCGCGGCGGGTCCGACTTGCACGGGGACTTTCCCGGTTAACGACGTGTCGCTGGTGTCTCCGTTCGAACTTCAGGCCAGCGCCCCGGTCAAGTCCGACATCCCGGCCTACACCAATATCCGTCATGTGGGTGTCGCCTACGATCCGGCCACCAGCTTGTATATGTTCGCCATCACCACGTGGGGCGACTGGGGCAGCCCGACCGATGTCGCGTT
>Ga0116193_1001388_pt1 | contig 20093 bp, 17 predicted proteins | sample AD_UKC115_MetaG_FD_89892 | JGI IMG/M metagenome (GOLD analysis project Ga0116193, IMG submission 89892) | Active sludge microbial communities of municipal wastewater-treating anaerobic digesters from Hong Kong - AD_UKC115_MetaG | ecosystem: Engineered > Bioreactor > Anaerobic > Digestate... | reverse complement strand
TTTCTTACAAAGTTGTGAAGGAAATTTACCTCATTATCTTCAAGTTTAATTTGTAACATGGATGTATAAAGAGATTCAAAGATTATAAAGATATGCAAAAATTAAATGGTTGAGACACTAGTATACCAACTTCGTCTGTTATATAATCTTCTGGACCACCACAACGAGTGGATACTACTGGAAGTCCACATGCCATAGATTCAATTCCTGATATACAAAACGTTTCTATTTTGCTAGAGATAACTAAAGCATTTGATAAACTTAAGTATCTTTCCAAGTTATTGTTATCAACATAACCATGAAAAGTACAGTAATCTTGTAGGTCTAATTCACTGGCTAAATCTTCATATTTTTGTCTATCAGCCCCATCACCAATTAAATGTAAATGAATATTCTTATAATTATAACCAAAAATAATCATATGTAAACTCCTAAGTAAAATGTCGATCCTTTTTGTATCATTCATTAGTGATATATGTACTAAGTTGAACGTATCAACTTGTGCCATTTTAGGTTTATTAACTAAGTTAAATTTATCTACATTGATAAAGTTTGGGACTATTTCACATTGTTTTCTACCATTTTTAGTTATTATTTTTTGGACATAAGAACTTACAGCAGTATAATAGTCTGCCTCTGTTAAAACTCGATTTATATAATTCCCATATTTTTCCATTAAGAAGTTTTCAAAAAAAGATGCATGTTCAGTTACCATAAACGGTATTTTAAATTTATTGCTTAAAATCATTGCCCCATACCCTGCTGGATAACTAACGTGGGCATGAATAAGATCAGGTTTTCCAAACTTTTCGACTGTCTCTATATACCCCTCTATCAATCTTTTCTCATATATTTTGTGCCTTAAGGTTACGTTTCTAGGCATCCATTCATAATTAAATTGACACGTTAATAATCCATTTTCTCTTTCGGTGCTTTTTCGTTTAGTAAATATAAATTTCTTAGGCTGCTTTAATTTAATAGGATTAAGGTATAAAACAGCAATATCGACATAATGATTCAAGGACTCTGCTTGTTCTCTAAAGAAAATGCCATTTAATGGATCATCTTTTGTAGGATACCAAGAAGGTATTACTAGAATTTTTAATGAGTTCATAATTCGTTATCCTTGCAATTTCATTATATTTTTATCTAGACTTGACTCCATTCATTTATATAATCTATTTTTTGCAGTACTAAGGCTCTTCTGAAGCAACAACTTATCACTAGTACTAAACACAATTGTTCTCCACCACGGGATTTTGCTTAGATAGGAATATAACCACAGTTTAGCAATTGCGTCTACTCCATAAGCAATGGTAGTGGCTATTGCTGCACCTTTGATACCTAACATAGGTATCAAAACGATATCAAACACTACATTAACAAAAACTACTAAAACGGAGACATAAAAATTTAGTTCGGGTTTGCCTCTAGAAGCAATGTCATTTGATAATATTTTTGACATATTGCCAATCAATATGCCAGGCAACAGAAGCAGAAGAGCACCTACTGCTGAGTGAAATTCAATGCCATATAGCAAATTAATGAGAGGTGAAGCTACTAGTGCAAAGATTAGTGTTCCAATAGACGAGATCAGCAGGACCCATCGAGTAATTAAAGGAGTAAGTTGCTTGCGTTTTTCTTCATCTTCATTTAATTCCGATAGGCGTGGTAAAATTACCATGCTTACAGATCGTGATAATATCCATAACTTTTCAGCAATACTGACTGCAAGTACATATATTCCAGTAGCATCTGGTGTAAGAAGCAAGTTAACAAAAAATATATCAGATCTATAGTTTACAAAAGTTAGAATATTACTCAAATGAGATTTCCAACCATAATCAAGACATTCTTTTACGTATTTTTTCAGCTCTCCCTTTTCATACTTTCCACTAGCTTTTTGAATTGAAGGCTTTAATAAAATAAGTGCGATTAAAATACCAAATAGATTCCCTAAAATAAAAGACAATAAGGCTCCAAAAACACCAAGTTTTAATACTCCTACAAGTAGTATTGTAAATAATAATATCATGGCGGGAAACATTGCTGAAACAAAACTATATTTTTTGAAGTCTTGCAATCCCTGAAATATACCTCCTAAAAAATCTCCTAGTATTAAGAAGGGAAATGCTAAAATTCCAAGCCAAATAAAAGATAAAGATATACCGGGGAACAAAGCGTTACTTTTAGTTTCAATTACGAACACAGATAATAAAATCCCTAAAGCACTTAAAACCAACCAAAGAAATATGTTAGCTTTAAAAGCAGAAAAGAGATTCACTTTTTTTGAGGCTATAAAATAGACGTTAGCTGGAGATATACCAAGACTAAGAAACGTAGCAAACATGCTTGGCAAAAGAATTCCCATTGCATATTGACCATTACCTGTTGGACCTAATGAGCGTGCTAAAAGGATAGAAAGGCCCAAGCCAATAATAATCCCAAAACCTTGACGAATAATATTTAGAATAATATTTCCACTTAGTTTCTTAAGTGCAAGGCCTTCATATGCTGATTTCATTGAGAATAACCTCTGTGTTCAATAACTTAATTATTTCGGAGATTTAACTCTAATCTAACTAACAGCTTACTTGCAATACTTTTTGATTCTTAAAGTAATATAAAATATCTAGCAATTATTCAAGTTTGCCGTATGTTTTTCTTAAAGTATGATGCTTCCTGTAATCGGTTGATTTTTTTAAAGACCTGTAATTAATAACTCAGTTAAAGTATATTTCCTAAATTATTCTGCACTCTTAGGAGAGCGCCACCTATATCTGACACATTTCTATCTTCTTTTGTCATTCTCTCATGCTTTCTACAAAAGTTAAAATGAGCACAGTAAAACTTCATTTGATGTAACTATTCAGCCTATCAAAATGAGTCAATTGATATTGATTTTGATGAACCCGAGGAGTCTGAGAACTAACCAATGAGAATTGAATAAACGAAATCAATCGCCAACAATCAAAGAAAATCAATTCATCGAAATTTATCAATTGGATTTGAATGAAGATGGCGATTGATGTTGTTTTATATAGGCTGAATAGTTACCATTTGATTACATAATTCTTTTGTCTTCTTTGAATGTCCGATTGTTTTTCTTGATGCCTACTATTATCTTGTCTTAATGTTAGACTCTGCCTTTCCAGCAAATTCGTTTATATTTCATTATTTTCTATGCTTTGACTACTATTTCGCTCCGTGATATATACTTATTCCTGTAATATCTTAAACTCTAATATTTCCACAACTGCTTCTACTAACATTACTTTCATAGCCATTTGCGAAACCAATTGGGCAATAAACTCTTCCATGAGAGATTATATAAAAAGTATTTGTGCGATTACAGAATAATTTACCGCATTCAAGTAGAGGAATTTTTTAAACACTTCCGTTTTTGGTTTGATATACGTTACCTACAATATTTTCTTGTCTAGAAATATCATGAAATTTGCAGTTGAATAGGGCAAATAATGTCAATAATTTGTTTCGGGTCTCATTTTCCCATAAAAATCAATATTAATCATATTATATACTATCAACTGAATATTACTGGAACATCAATATTAATCATATTATATGCTATCAACTGAATATTACTGGAACAATATTTCCCTATTTTTTCCTATTTCCTTTATTTTTCTTTCTGTTGAGGATCTTTTAAAAATAATAATTAGAAAAATATTCATTTTTAAAAGAACATTAAGGAATATAATTTATATCCATTTCATATTGTCATTATTGGATGATTTTGAATTATTGGTTATAATTTCAATTAGTTCTTTAAAACGTGGTTCCCAGGCCATTTTGTTCATTTTATCTAAGGTGATCTTTTTATCAATAGAGAGTCTCTCAGACTCTTTAAGTGCCCTTATAACATTATCTTCGTTCCACTCATTTATATATATAATATTTTCATTTAAGCCCACGTAAGATATATATTCCGAAACTCCCTGCAAATTTGTTGAGATAATTGGCTTGCAACAAACTAAAGCTAATCCTAGTTTCATAGGCATACATATATTTAGGTAATCGTTATTAGGGTAAGGTATAAGAATTACATCTGCATTTTCTAAATTCTGCTTAAGGCTATTGTGATCAATTTGACCAAAATATTTCACAGTAGTGGATTGAACAATTTCCTCGTCATCTATGGGACCAAAAAGGTGCAATTCCCAATCGTTCATTTTTGAAAAAATACTAACAATATTAGGTATTGATTTGTTTCTTTTCATACTACCAAAATAAACAGCTATCTTTTTACTATTTTTACGAGTTTTATTTAAATCCGGAAACCTTAATTCACTAGTGCTAACTCCTGGGGGCATTATAATCACACAATGCCTTTTTAAAGGCTTAAAATAGTTTAATATGCCAGGGGCTGCGATTATTATATGTGAAGAGCAAAGTAGCAAAATTGGTTCGATAAGCCTTATCGAGTTTCTCTGCAAAAATGTGTATTTTCTTCCGTCAACTGCAATTTGCTGCTCTATTGGGGAATCATGAAGTGTTAATATCAATTTTCTTCTAGTAATTAAAGAAGTGAAAATTGCGATAAGGGAAACTGATCTTCTTGCTGGATAGTGAAACCACAATATTTTCTTTTCCATAAAGATATGAGTGTTAAGACCTGCTAAATCTTTAAGAGTGGTTATATACTTAAGTTTATATCCAGCTTGTTTAAGCGCAAGTTGTGAATAATACTTTCTAACTGTACCTCCATAAGTTATATTTTTTTTATCTTCAACTTTATCACTATCAAAGAATATTACGTTCACAATAAGTCCTCACTATAAAAATCTAAAATATCTCACTGACATACAAAATCTATGCACTGTTTAAACTCCAGAAATAATTTCTTACTACTGTTTTTTTCCTCAAATATTCTTTTTGAATTTATACTCATCTTCTTTTCTAATTCTTTGTCTGAGATAATTTTCAATATTGCTTTTGATAGCTCAAAGCTATCTCCATTTTTCACAACATATCCATTTATGCCATTTTCTACCATATCAAGCTCAGCACCGACAGCATCAGTTGTAATTATGGGCTTTCCAAAGGCCATCGCTTCATTTATGACTAAACCCCATGGCTCGTATTGACTACCTGTAAATATAGAAGGCAATACAAAAAGGTCACAGGTTTTGTAGTATGATGCTTTATCATTTTCACTTACGTATCCTAAGAAAAGAATATTTTCAATACCCATCTCTTTACATAGATTTTTACAGAACTTTTCAAGGGGGCCGGTTCCTATAACTATCAAAAAAGCGTTATCTACACACTGATTTACGAGTGATAAGGCTTTAATTAACGATGGGAGACCTTTCTGCTCAACAACTCTTCCAACATATAATATGATTTTTTTGTTTTGTATGTTAAGTTCTTCCCTTAGATCGTTTCTACAAGTGATACTGTAGTCAACAGAGCATTGTGGATAAGTAAAAACTTTGCCTTTTTCCACTCCTATATCCATTTGTGCTTTAGCTGCTTTAGTACCAGTAGCAATAACTGCATCGGCGTTTTTAGATATAAAAAATGTAAGGGAATTCAAGATTCTTCTTACAAGTGATGTATTCTCCCAGTGCCAGAACTCAGTCCAGTAGATAAACTTTTTATGAGTTAATTTTGCGATTGGCCAACAAATATACCAACTGTTAGATACTAAAAGGACATCGTATCTACCAAATAGTAATTCATTTATTAACTTGGAATACATTCCTAAATCACGGTTTAGAATTATAAAGTCTGTCTTGAGTGTTTTATATTTCCATCCAGGTGGATTTAAGTGATTTTCCTTAACGTTAGATTGTCCTCTTCCTTGTTTTGTAAAGAGAAAAGTGATATCATACTCAGAATTAAGCATCTCAAATAATTCTATTCTATAATCCATAAGTGCTGGATGAACAAAGCCAATTTTTATATTACTATTCATATTTATCCCTCACTCACAAAAGTTCTGAAGAGGGAGTTATCTGATTATTTATCGATCTATTATCCATATGCTGATCCCTCCGTCATCAAATATTGAACTTTTTTTTGATCTTATAGATTGAGTTCCAATTCCCGAATCTGTTGACGGCATTATAAAATAGGAAAAATTATATGTCTCTAAGATTGGTTTTACGCCTCTATAATCAATATCATTCTCCAGTACCCACCTTAATTTTCCTGGAATATCAATAACTTTCTCAGCTGAGTATGGGCCTTCTAAATAGTAACTAGCAGATCCAGGACTAACTTTAGTTACATTTATTTCTGAAATACTTGTAAAACCATAGGCCAAATCTGAAGCCCCGCCCATTGGCATAATCGGGTGTGCATCTGATGCGGAGAAAAGTCGGTTAGACTCTCCAATTCCAAAACCATATGTATTTTCTGGAATATACTTATTTGACCACTCACTTGCTGAATAAGTAGAATCTAGCATAAACCAATTATTTCCCATATTATTTGTTCGTCCGTGGTTATAATACGATGAAAACATGGTGGATAATAGTATCAAAATTATAATACTTAATCTACAAATTTTAGATTTACGAGATATATCCAATAAATTTCTAAAAGAAATGGATGCGAAGACAATTAAATATAGTAAAATAATAAAGGTTCCATAGGTATTATTATAATTAAATGGGGTCAATACTAACATTACAATTAAAAAATACCATTCTTCTTTGCTCTTATTTTCTTTGAATGTTAAATAGATAACCCCCGATATCGCAAAAATAATTAATGGCCCAATATACCTTGTGTCCATTTTGAACATATCAATAATCCAGCCATATCGAGATCCTGCCTTTATCATCGACTCACTAAAAAAAGGTATCATGAAAGTTGTCAGTAATCCAATAATATAAAGATAATTAAATTTTAAGTATTTAGATCTGGATTTTATTTTATTTGAAGACATTCTTGAACTTAATACTAAAAAGAAATATATGGCTGTAAAGGGAAATATGAAATAATAATAGTGGTGTGTAGAGGCAAGAAATGTTCCACAAATTAACAAAAGGACTATTTTCTTTGAGAAGTTAATCTCACTTAATAAAATAAATATGTATAGTGGGAGTACTATTACAAATAATCCTCTTGCACTTGGCTCCCATGTACTGAAAACTAGTACCCCTTGGCAGGTAGAGAAGAATAGTGCCAATAAATATCTTAGTAAAAAATCTTTATATATAAGTCCTGCAAATATGTAAGCTGTAAATACACTATATATGCCTATTAACATCGAATATATCAGTATAGATTTTTCCATATAAATGCCAGTTAGACCTAGAAGTTGTGACATTCCTGAAAGTAAAAAAGGTAGAGCACTTGCATATGACTCAGGATACAGCCCATAAACTGAAAGCCAAGTTATCCACCAGTGTGCTTGCCCGTATGTAGTAATTGAATTGGCAAGAGCATGTATATAAAAAGAGTCAAATCCTTTTTCATGAGGGATTGAAGGGATCCTTATTACTATGTTTTGTATTAATAATAACATAAACAGGATTATTTTGATTTTCTTTGAGACTTCAACTTTGAGCATAATATATTCCTTAGCCTTTTATCATAGTAGTTGAGAACTTCTTTATCATCAATTCTAGGTCCGTGTTTTAGATAACATGCCAAATATCCATAAATGTACGCAATTCCAATACCAGTTTTAAAATAGCCTTTTCTACTATAGAGTAAAGTCATTCCTTTTAACAAAATATGCGTTGGGTTATATCCGATGAAATAATTGTTAGAACCAAGCTTTTTATATCCTATCCATTGTCCTTGAGCACTTGCATATGGTCTTGTGGAAACTGCAGTAATATGCTCATATTGCCTTGTTTCCCAACCTTTAATTTTTGCTTTGACATTTGAGACGCTGTCTGGACTACACGTTAAAAGATATTTATCTGTTTCCTCGAAACATTTTTTCCTCCATAGGCGTGCCCCTCCACTAGGAAGATCGCTTCTATAGTCACTCCAGAGGACTTTTCCTTCTACAATATTTCCTATACGACCACTGCAAATTCCAAGCCGAGGGTTTTTTTCAAATTCAGAAATTAATGCTTCAAAATAATTGGTTTCGAGGATTATATCTGCATCAACAACTCCGAAATAAATGTAATTAACACTGTGATCTAGACAATAATTAATAGCATAATCAAATCCTTGTCTATATACATGAGAAACATGTATTCCCAAGTCTCTAGGTGCTTCGTTTAGTCTGATTGTTTTTATCCAATTATACTTTCCAGTAACTTCTTTTAGTATAGCTGGTGTTTTATCTGTACTTCCATCATCTACAATTACCCAAAGATTAGGCTGTATAGTTTGATTAATTACTGATTCCGTCAGTTTTGGTAAACTATCTTCTTCATTTTTACACGGAGTTACAAGTATATAGTCTCTTATAACCATAGACTATCATCCATTCTTATTACTTCAAAACATTCTGCATATTTATATCCCATCGCCCAGCCGTAGTTTTTTGCCATAGCATTAATACATTCAATTAAATTTTCCCCGCCGAATTTCTCGTATTGGCTCTTATAAGCTCTTATTGCATTCATTTTAATTTCAATTGTTTCCGTCACGTCAACAAAAAATTGAGGTCTAAAAGCGAAAATATTCGGTCGGTAGGGTAGTGGGGAGCCACTGAGCAAATTTTTAACTCGTCCTTGACGGCAGACAGCAAACATAATTTCAGATGCAGCCTTATGATCTTGGTGAGAATCAAAAGGATGGTGAGAAATGCAAACATCAGGTTTTATTCTATCTACTAATTTATCTACTTGAGAAATAACTTTACCGTTTGCTGAAAGCTCAGTGTCCTGATAATCGAAAAATATAACCTCTTTTATTCCCAAAATATTCGCTACTTCTTCAGCTTCATCTTTTCTTTGTTTTACCGAAATACTAACACTATCCTTATATCCAGAGGTTAAAATTAGGTGATATATATCATACCCTTTTCTTGCAAACTTCGCAATCGTGCCTCCAGATTCAAGCTCCATATCATCGGGATGGGCGCTTACTGCAAGAATTTTTTTCATGATAATAACCTCTCGTAAACGTAGTTTTTATCCTCTGTATATGAATATTTAAATCCAACCTTAACGTAAAATCTCTGCGCTGTAATATTATCTGCTTTTACTTTTAATGTGACACGATTTATTTCACTATCTGTAGAGTTAATTACGTTTGCGATTAACCGTGTTCCTATTCCCATAAATTGAAATTTTTCTCTTACAGCAAGTCGATGAATGTGTAATGTATTTTTGTTTTTTTTAGAGCATATTATAAACCCAGCGATGATGTTTTCTTCTAAAGCGATATAACTATTATCCCATTTCCCATTAAGTTCTATTAAAAAATTTTCATGCTCCCAATTCTCATCTGTTTTTATAACAGAATCTATTTCTGTTAATATCTCTATATTATCTAACAATCTCTCTTTCGTTAACCTCTTTATAATCATTTTGGGAGTCTCCCATTATTCAATAATACATCAATAGCAGACATATTTGGTTCAAATCCACTATATTGTTGCTTATAAATTGGGTGCTTGAAATCTTGAAAAGCAACCCCTATACCTTTTTTCTCAAATAGCCGCAGATCAAGGTAATCTCTGCCCATTGGGCCTGAGAGGTAAGTATCTCCTCCAATTGTATTTACAAGATCTACAAGTCTCTCTGTTGACTTGGAAGTAAATTCAAACTCGCTTGAATATATAACCTTAGTATTAATCTCAAAAGATTGAATCAGGAATTTGATCATCTCTAGATTTATATCGATAAGCATATCGTAGTCTTGCTCATAGATCTTGCGAATACTATTTTCGAAATCTGGATAATAAGGAGCTTTTATATAGTTATTGTATAATTCTTTTAAATGCTCTTCTTGCCAAGTTACTCCTCCGATTTTAATCTCATTTTTTATTTTTATCTGATTGATAGGAATATGTTTCTTTTCAACCGGGATAGTAAGCCATTTCCACCCATGATAGATTCTTATTCTATTCCGGTGTTGAAAATCTCCCTTATTGAACTGGGCATCGTCGTAGATAACGAATACATCAGATTTTCTCAGCTTATCGAAGAAACCAAGATATGGTAAATAGTTTGGTTGATGTATTCCGACTATCACTTTATAACCTCATTTATGTATATTTTTACTATTTTTTCCTTTTAAGTCAGCGAGATAACTTCTAAATAACTTATACCCTTTTTAGTATTCTTTTAATGCAATTTTTTTCTCTTTTCTGTCTATATATCAAGCTCTAATCTTCTCTCCATATTTTTTAGCAATATTGACAATAAATTCAACAGTATCTATTTTGTCTTTTAATAGTTTGTCTCGTTTAGATCGCCAAATCTCTTTTAAATTATCTTGGTTTAGTAGGGATCTCGCTTTATTGAGTGCCATATCTTTATCGGGAATTGTGTATGCCATATCGTATCTTTCTTCAAGCTCGTCGAGATATCCTCTTTTTGTATTAGAAACGTATATCGCTGGCACTCCCAGTATTGCACCTTCGGAAGCTGTTTTGGCTCCTTCCCCAATGTACATTGTAGCATAGTAAAGAAAATCGTGCCATTTGTCAGAGGGTACATTCAGTTTGTACTTTTCAAATTTACTTCCCATTTTAAGTTCTGAAGTAATCACCACTCTCTGAAATTCTTCAATTTTCTCTATAAACTCAAGTACTTCTTCCTCGCTTTTGAAATCAAAACCCTTTGCTGAAAGGTCATGATGAGAGTCAAGAGCTGAAAATCTGATGAGTACATAGCTATCTTTCTGGAGTCCTAATTTTTCTACAATACTCTCATCGGGAGTGAAATAGTTAGGGTGTAAATAGGTTAATTCATTAAAACTATTGAAGCGTTTTTGCTTTTTGCCAAAATCCCTTTTAAAAAAAGTTGGCGTGCATATAAGGTCGGTAAAGGGTTTACTTAAATATATAGCAAGTTTAGCATGTTCGGTGTTTGGAAATGCAATATGGGGTTTTCCTAACATTTTGCTGACCTGTGCAGCATAAGGTGTTCCTGCACTAATAAAAACATCCGGTGAGAATTTCTTTGCTACTTTATAGACAAAGTAATCGGCTCTTGGAAGCCCTAGAGCTTTGTTCAACATGCCCTTATAATGTGGGCTGACTTCGTAATCTAAACCATAGGTCTTGAGTAACTCAACGGTATTTTCTTTATCTCTTGCTGTTACCTTTGTTGAATGTCCTTCTTTTTCCAATTTTTTTATGACATTCCTGAAGACATTGACATCTGTTGGATGTCCTACATCAAATAAAACCCTCAACCTTAACTCACCCTGGTCATTTTTATTGCATTTATTATCTGGTCAAGTTCTCTCTTGTTAAGAGTATAATGATTAGGAATAACAAGTATATTTTCTGCAACTCTCTCGGTATTCTGGCATCCTTCATTATATCCGTAATTCTTTTTCGCTATCATAGGCGTTTTGCTAAAGAGTTTGGCTGTATCTATTCCCCTTTTTCGGAGAGATTCACTAACTTCATCCCTTCTTGACTGATCATTCACCTGTACTGGGAATAGGTAATAGTTGCAATAAGTATTTTTAGTTTCGAAAGGTAACTTTAGATTGGTATCTTTCAGGTTCTCAAGCAAATACTGAGAATTTTTTCTCTGCTGTTCTACTTTCTCCTGAAAATTCTGTAGCTTTTTAGCAGCAACCTGCAGATCAGTTTTTCGAATTTTTGCAGTTTTAAAAGAGTATTTGTTCATAAGGTCAACTTTATCTTCAATTCTGCTTCCTAGAGGTAAGGATACCAGTCCAAACCATGGTCTGTGATATAGTGCAGAGCGTGCACAGGTTTTTATTGTGTGTTTAATTTCATCAGTGCCGGAAGGTTCTGACAGTTTTTCTATCTCTTTTTTCACGTTTTCTGCAAGTTCCGGATCTTTGGTAGTTACCATTCCTCCTTCCCCTGCTGAGATATACTTGCCAGTTCGGAAACTGAAGAAACCTGCAGTTGCAATAGTTCCTGCCAGTTTTCCCTTATATCTGCTTAAAAGGGCATGAGCACAGTCTTCTATTACCGGCTTCCCACCTGCTATTTTTTGTATTTTATCGAGGTCAGCAAGCCTTCCGAAAGTATGTATTGCAATTACAGCTTCTATTTCTTCAATTTTCTTTTCAATATCTTTCGGACTTATTGTATAATTGTCAGGGTCTAAATCGAGAAAGGTAGGCTTATAACCAGCATGAATTATGGCATCAAACACACTGGGGCAGCAGTAAAGGGGTACTCCAACTTTTGAGTTCGCTGGAAGGTTCAGGGCTTTAAGGATCACATAAAGCGAAGTTCTTCCACTGTTGGTAAAGCCAATTGACGAATCGCAAAACAGTTTTTCTATTTCTTTTGTATCTGCTTTACTTTTAAGGTTTGTCAGAGAGTGTACAAAATCTTCCATACTGTAATCTATATTGAAACGTGGGATTAACATTGGATCTGGTTTTATTGAACTCATGTTTACACCCTCTATTACTCTCAAAAAACATCTGTTTTTAAGAATCAGACTTTTATGTTAACGTATTTCCCAATGGTTTTGTAAACTTTCAATCCAGATTTCATAACTTCTTCTCTGGCTCTGCTGTGAATCTTTTTATATCTTCCATAATTAACTTCCTCTCCTCCAAACCGTTTTTTAAACTCCCTTACTCCGTAAGGCTTGTCCGGATGCCCTGCTCCTCCGAAATCAAATACTTTTTCTTTGCCTGCGTATTCCGAGAGCAGGTGCCAGACAACAGCTTCGTTTACATAGTTTATTTCCTGCTTTGAGCCTGCATACCAGTCGTGCACCATGCCTTTATATTTCAAAACCACGCGTGAACCGACAACTTCGCCTTCCAGGGTTGCAAGGTAGAAATCTATAAGTCCGGAAGAGGAAAGTTTGTCATAGGCACTTTCAAGAAGGGAAATGTCTGCAAGTGGCAGTCTTACATTTTTATAAGTTTCCTCAATTACTTTATAGCAGTCTTTTATTTCATTTCTATTTTCTATTTTTCTAACCTCAATTCCGACTTTTTCGGCTCTATTTATTCCTTTCCTGCGGGGTTTGTGGATATCTCCCCATATTTCTTTTGCAGGGCGGTTAAGGTTTATCAGGTAATTCAGGTGAGGTTCGTACTGGTATCCCAGGGAGTTCAGGGTACCTTTTGAGCTTTCGGTGTCCCACAGGTTGCGGACCTGCGTGTAGATTGCCCGGTTGTTCAGAAATTTCTCGTAGTAATTAAGTAACATTTCAAGGGCATCAAACCCTCTTTTACCTTCAACAAAAAGGGGACCGCCGTTGATAATTGATCTTGAAGAAATTGAGCCCACCAGGCCGGGAGCATCTCTTATAATCACTGCCTGCAGGACTGCAAGAATTTCTCCGTTTTCCGGTTCAACTGCAGCAAGAGAAATAGGCTCATAATTTTTTGTTGACCTGTATACATCTGCCATTGCACAGGTCTGGAAAATGTTTCCTTCCGGATGGTTGAAGACAAAATCCTCCCATTTTTCCCGGTCAATTGATTCAGTAATTTCGATCACTTTAAAGCCCCGCGTTTATAATCTCTTTTTTCCGGGTCCTGCTCCTGTACCACACAATTCCTGCCTTCCCAACATTCTTCACGTTCTGGAGCAGCAACTCTTTTGTCCAGCCCACCAGGTCCTCACACCATCTGTTAGGATGTACAAGCAGACAGATCTGGGAAAACTTTTCGCTTTGAATCAGATGGATTACATCCTCAGTAGAAGAAATTGCCCTGAGGTCTGCTTTTGCATTTGCTCTTTCCCTCTCTTCTGAGTTGTCCTCGGATCTGTCAATTGTATCCTTGACCCGGATCTTTAAATCTGCCCAGGTTCTTCCGGTATCTGTAAGATAAAAAACTTTATTATAATCGATGGAAAGGTATGGTTCTCCTGTGAGTCCGAAATCCCTTAGGTTATATTTCTTCCAGAGGTCCCGGTTTGACCAGGGTTTGAGGGGGTTTCCATGCATACAAACTGTATTTATTTCAGTAATCTTCCTGAAATCTTCAAGTTCATCTCTGAAAATTTCAATTGCTTTATCTGCATCCCCATTTGCCTTATCCATAACTTCATAATGAAAGCCGATTTCGTGTCCCATTTCTGCCATCTGGAGAATAATATCAGGTCTGAAAGTCTCTTCAATATGCCGGAAATAGTATGTGGACCTTATTCCATAGCTGTGTTCAAGTTTTGCCATATCGAGATTTCTATTGACCGCACGGTCCACATCGTGCCTGAGGATAATGCAGTTTTCAGGTTCGTTTTTAAGAAAATCGTATACAGTGCAGGTAGAATATTTTGTTTTTTTAATTGCCTGCAATAACTTTTCATACTTTGTTAAGGTGAAATCTCTCAATACTGGCACCCCCATTTTTGACCTGAACCTTGAACTTTCCATGTATAAGTTACTTCAGATTAATAACCTATAATTGTAAATAGATTTTTCGATCTCCACGTTTTTTGCGATTCCAGGTTATCGTTTAGAAAACTTTCTTTCCGATTAACCGTCTTTTGGCTTAAAATGTTATGCTTTTATATATATTTCTTGCCATTCTGTACTTTATACAATAAGTTATCTCAAGGTTCTTATCTAGGTTCTAATTACTTTTAGAAACCTTTTTAAATTAACTGCTCAACTATACTCGTATGTGAAGGGTGGGTACGATGGAAGACGAAAACAAAAACCTGGTTTTAATTTTATTGGTTCTCGCATTGTTTACGGGAATGGCAGTTGAGGTCAGTGAAGGCTCTACTGCAGTTGGAGTTGTCCTGTTCCTTGCTTCTGTACTTTTGCTTACAAGGATAAATTTCAAGAATCTGGGCAATTCCGGCCTGTTGAAAAAATCAAAAACATACTTTGCTATAGGCATTTTTATCGTTTTAGCCGATCTTTATTACAACTCCAAAAACGGCTGGGAACTTGGGACACTGGATGTTATGACACTATTCTTTGGAGCCTCTTTAATTGGAACTCAGCTTCCAAACCCTCAGATTGAGAGGGTTTCCAGGTTCGGGATGTATATTTCGTCTGTTTTTGTTGCGCTGTACCTTATTTTCTATACCATGTTTGCTTTTCTTAACATTGATTTCCTGCATAAGTTTGATCATTATATGATACTTCTTCCGACTGTAAAGATAATCGGCTTGATGGGAGTCCCTCTTGAGGTAATTGCTACGGAAACTGTCAGAATCAGCGGCGTGGAAGAAATGACCATGGTTATCGGAGGGCCCTGTTCAGGTCTGTACTCCATGTTTCTTCTGATCGGAATTGTCTTTGGGTACAGCCGAATTGAAAAAATGGATGTCAACAGAACCTTTATGATGCTCGGATTTTGTGTGGCTGTAGCTTACATCTCTAATCTGTTCAGAGTTATTGTCCTTTACCTGACTGCATATTATTACGGGCAGGAAACGATGATGCTGGTACACACACATATAGGCTGGATTATCTTTGCAGGTGTTGCAGCTGGTATAATGTATTTTATAGAACTGAAGAGATGAAAAAGATCAGTGTTTTTACACACTCTTCTTCATTTGAGAATATATTACCTGCAGGCGATTATCTTAAGAAAAATCAAAAGAATTATCAATCGTCTTAAGTTTTTCTCTTATAATGTCTTGCTTTTATTCTCTTCTTTAGTATCTGATTTTTTTTTCTGTGGATCAGGTGGTTAGAATTGAAGCGAATAGACTTTAACCCTTTTTCATCAGATGCTTGAAAGCCTGCACCGAGTTTAAAATAATTCTTTTGCGGATTACAGAAGGGCTTTTAAAGTAAGTTTTTCTTCTGGAGAGTTTTGCAGTAGCTCCGATAAGCAGTATAACTGCACCCGTATATGCAACAGCAATTCCTCCATTAACAAGGAAATTGAAATCTTTTAGCAGAAAAGTGACACCTACTATAATCACAAAAAGGAATGCCATATATGACACAAAACTTATCCCGAGTGCAAGCCTCCAGTTTCTCACATCAAAAAAGCCCGGGACTCTTGAACGATTATTGCTTATACTCTCGTTTTTAGAGTAAGTTGCGTGGCTCAGGATACGTGTGACTCTATCTCCGGTTTCTGGATGAGTATCAAACATGGATATGAAAATAGACAGGTACCCTCTGATCTGCTGGGTGTGCGTACTGAACAGGTGGAAATGACCCGGGTTAAACCTGGTGGATACTGGCTGGAGGGGGATATAGTTCTCAAGGTACTCGATGGTTTTTGCCAGAACCTGAGGGTTTTTTGTTAATTTCACTGCTACTTCATCGGCTTCGAGTTCTCTTCTAGCTGGATTTCTAAGGTGTATGAGAAGAGCTGCAGGAGGGGTGGCAATGGCACTTCCTATGTATCTGAAGAACCTGGGGGCAGGGTCTTCTGGCTGTCCGAAACCGGAGAGCATGGAGCACCACATTGCAAAGTTGGGAAATGACATTATTGTGCCTGCAATAAGTGCTATAAATGTATTTTTGCCTACATCCCTGTTTTTTATATGTCCTATCTCATGTGCCATCAGTGCTTCAAGTTCCAACTCTCCAAACATCTCCAGCATGGACGTTGAGATCGCAATTGAAGATTTGCCTGTGTGGCCGACTGTAAACATTGAGGGAATATCTGACTCAAAACTGTATATCTCGGGGGGCTTAACATCTGCTCTGGAAGAAAGGCCCTCAAGAAGTGAGTACAGCACAGGTTTTTCGCTTCTCTGGATCTTCTGTGCTCCATACCATTTGAGGACCCATTTGCTGCTTGAAAAATATATGTAAGCATACAGGAGGAACCCTAAAATTGCAATTACTACAACAAGCAAAATAATTTCAATTGTACCCCCGCCTGATAAGGATGAAGAAAAATTTAGAAATTCAGGCATTTTAGATCCAGTCGTTTATATATCCCCCTTGATTTTTTGTTTTTCAAATATAGATTTTTTTCATTTGTCGTGTTGATATTACTATCATAAATTATAGGTGTAACATTATAGGTGTATCAGCAGGAACTTTACTTTTTAATGGTTTTAACTCTGTGCTGGCTGTCTGATCAATAATATAATTGTAGGCAGTAATTCTCAAGAACGTAAAATACTTTTCGAATCGAAATTTCATATAAAATACTCAGAATACTTCAGATTATTTCAGTGAAAAATTACATTCACCTATATAGGTATCTATCTTCTCAAATATTTATCTACTCTGGTCATCTGGTCTTTAAGCATACGTTGCCAGATTACAGGTTACATATTTTTACTTTCATGCCCTGAGGTCTCCGAAAAAATATTTTAAATTTTGGGAAAATATTATATCTCATGTTGGATTACATCATAGTAGAATGCCACACTTAAAAAAATGTGTTTTTGTAGATGATTTGCTTGCAGTTACAATTCTTTCGTGCCTGGGGGCTGTTTTTGTACTTGTTCCTCCCTTCAATGAAACTTTTCTCAGGATTCCCATAGCTCTGTCCCTCTTTTTTTTCGTACCTGGTTATGCTTTTATATCTGCTCTCTTCCCGGGTAATAAAGAAATCAGTGGAATAGAGCGTTTTACATTAAGTGTTGGCTTCAGCCTTGTACTCACAGTTTTTGATGGCTTTATAATAAGCCTGCTTCCCTGGGGTTATCGACCCACCCCAATAGTCGTATCTATTCTTGGAATCACGACCTTTTTCAGTATTCTTGCAATTTTTACACGAAAATTAAGGGACGAGAGCGAGCAGTTCTCTTTCTCGCTTAAAGAATTCATAAAATCAATCCGGTCTGATGAGGTTAATTACGAGTCCGATGATCCAGATGGTCCCGAAAATCCAGAAGAAATGACTGTTCCCATTGAAAACAGGCGTTTTCACAGGTCTAAAAGCAAAGTTAAAGCAAAGGGTTTGAAGCACTCCTCCGTTTTGGAGCCAAAGGTCGAAACCAGAAATAAGCCTCTGCCACCGGAAATCGAAAAAGCTCTTGTAATTGCCCTGATAGGTTCTATAATTATCTCAAGTGCAATGCTTGCGTATGCCAAGATGACCCGGGAAAAGGAGACATTTACAATGCTGTACCTCCTCGGTCCCGATGGAAAAGCCGAAGGTTATCCGAATGAAAGCTTCATCAATGTTCCTGTTAACGTTACAGTCGGAATCGAAAACCATGAGCTTCAGAGTGTAAACTATATCCTTCAGATGAAAGTCGATGAAAAGGTAATTCAGGAACTTAATATCCCCTTGAAAGACGGGGAAACATGGCAGGAGAATATGTCATATAAGCGCCATGATCTTAAAAGCGGCAGGTCCAAACTTGAATTTGCTCTCTTTAAGGATGAGCCGGGTTATTTCCCTTACAGGTCTGTTCATCTCTATATAGAAAATAATAACACGTTCTCCCATCTGGATGACGAGAAGTACACGAACGCTTCATCGCTTCCGGTTATTGAGAACGGAGAGATGGAATCTTCAGCAGCGTGGAAATTTACTTCAAACACTGAATATATAACAGGTTCATATGTAAACGGTTCAGGAGTAAATTCTTCTTTTGCATATAGAATAGTTAGTTCTTATAATGGAAGTATTTCTGATTATCCCGGACAGTTTGGTGAAATCTCTCAAAATATAACATGTGAAGAGGATACTATGGCTGTCCTTTCGGCTTATGTGATGGATGACTTTAACTTGACTTCTAAGGAAGATTCCCAGCTGAAATATGTTGCCGTTAACGGAGAAACTGTCTGGTCTGACGGAGTTAGTGAAGCAGAAGGGTGGCAGCACCTCGAAGTTCCCATATCTCTTCAGGCAGGCAAGAATAATCTCACACTCGGTTTGAGGCAGACTCCAGGAGAAATCTTGCCGGTTAATACCTCCTGGGACAGCGTTTCCCTGAAGCCTCTCTCTGATCTGTCTTCGTATGTTTCCGAAACCAATACTGTTGAGACCGTACCTCCCAACTCAAGCGTGCTTGAACTTCCTGCATACACAAAGAACAAGACCTTTGTCGTTTCCTGGAATGGTACAGATGACCTTTCAGGAATCGCGTATTACTCCATAGACTCAAGCACTGACGGAGTCAACTGGGAGACATGGATTCCAAAGACCACGGATAACTCTTCCAGCTTTACCGGAAAGGATAACCAGACTTATTACTTCCGCTCAAAAGCCGTTGACAGGGCAGGTAACAAAGAACCTGACCATCCAGTGCCGGATACCCGGATAATGGTCTATACCGGAACTCCAAGGGTCAAGCTGGATATCTTCCCCAATCCCTGCAAGACTGCCACAACGTTTAATGTAACATATCCAGTGCCTCTTCAGTCCGTAGTATGTCATGTTACCGGAAGTGGGTTTGAGCCCGAATCTATTGAACTGACATCATCTGATGGGATCACCTGGACAGGCAGTTATGTTGTAAGTGCAGGAGATCACTTCTCTGTAGAGGCTCTATGTACTGATATTTACGGAAACACTATATCTGCGCTCGATGAGCTCTTTGTTGATCGCTCAATTTCCAACTTTACAATTGAGCTTACCCCGAAAACGATCGATAAGGGAGACCTGAAAATTAAAGTTACGCCCTCAACCGCATTAAAATCCAAACCTTCGGTATCAGTATCGGGTAATCTGACAGTTAATGTCACTTATCTATCATATATGGATGGAGCTTACTACTATGAAGCTAGAATCAAGTCTGAGCTAAACGAGGGAGATCACAAAGTCTCTGTAACTGGATATGACCTTGATTCCAAAAAAGTAGAGGGTAATACCACGTTCGTAGTTGACCACTCAGATTGAAGTTTATATTTTATCTATACAGGGGGTTACTTGGGTGAAAAGACATTCTACTAAACTCAAAAAATATAAAACTACATCTTCTTAATTTTTTCTTGTTTGTTAAAAAATTTTAGTTTTTATAGTTTCATCTTAGCTCAGATTGGCTTTAACTTTACTCTATTTTTGTCTAATATAGCAGTTTTCTTTTTTAATTATATTCATTAATTTATTTTTTATATGTATTGTTAATCAAAATTTTAATCTACTATTAAGGATAATACATTTTGACCAAAAACGCGTGGTTGAGCTTGTATGCA
>Ga0116193_1001385_pt1 | contig 20136 bp, 20 predicted proteins | sample AD_UKC115_MetaG_FD_89892 | JGI IMG/M metagenome (GOLD analysis project Ga0116193, IMG submission 89892) | Active sludge microbial communities of municipal wastewater-treating anaerobic digesters from Hong Kong - AD_UKC115_MetaG | ecosystem: Engineered > Bioreactor > Anaerobic > Digestate... | reverse complement strand
CAACATCATGAATCCCGGCAAGACGATTCCGATGCAGTGATACACCGCTCCCGTCCGTGACGCAGGCGGCCGAGGAGCGGCGATTCGATGCAGTCTAGCCAGAGAAAATCTCAACCACACGCTAATGTGATCCCATAAATTAGCCGGCCCCACAACACGCCAACCAGAACTGACATGGCCTATACCCTGCTCATTGGTAACAAGAACTACTCCTCTTGGTCGCTTCGACCGTGGCTGCTGCTGCACGCCTCGGGAATCGCGTTCACGGAGGAAAAGCACCTGTTCGAGACACCGGAATTCGCCGCTGAAATCTCGTCGCGCAAGCGCTCTCCGAACGCGCGGGTACCGGTGCTGGTCGATGGTGATGTTCGCGTCTGGGATTCTCTGGCGATTGCGGAATATCTCGCCGAGCGTCATCCCAACCTGTGGCCCGCCGATGCGGCAGCACGGGCACACGCGCGCTGCGCCTGCGCCGAGATGCATTCGAGTTTTGGCGCGCTGCGCAACTGGATGCCGATGAACGTTCGCCGCAGCTATCCGATTTCGTCGCCGCGCGAAGACGTGCAGAAGGATATCGACCGCGTGCAGGCGCTGTGGGCCGAGGCCCGTACCCGCTTCGGCGTGCCGTCTGGCGCGGGCCCGTACCTCTACGGCGCCTTCAGCAATGCGGACGCCTACTTCGCGCCAGTCGTTTTCCGTTTCAACACCTATGGTGTCAAGTGTTCACCCGTCGTTGCTGACTATGTGAAGGCAATGCTCGCGCATCCGTCGATGCAGCAATGGGCGGCCGATTCACGGGCAGAGCCGCAGGTGGTGGACCACGAGGAGCCTGAGTACCTGTACGAACGTAGGGCGACCTGAAGCACGGGCGGCGGATCGAAATCGGCTTTGCTGCAGATCTGCCCGCTCATAATCGCTGCCCACCTGCAATCACCGACCACAACCCATGACCATCGAAGCCTGGCAGGCACAAATCAAGGAAGCTGCAGCCCGGAGCGGCAAACTGCACGTTCGCGGCTCGGGCAGCAAGGCGTTTTGTTCGCCCGTGGCGGCGGATCGAGTTGCCATCGATACCCGCGCGCATGCCGGCATCGTCGAGTACGAGCCGAACGAGCTCGTCATCGTGGTGCGCACCGGGACGCCGCTCGCCGAGGTTGAGCAGGCGATGGCGTCAGCTGGGCAGATGCTCGCCTTCGAACCACCGCACTTCGGCGCGGACGCCACGGTCGGCGGTGCACTCGCCTGCGGGCTCTCGGGGCCGCGCCGCCCTTATGCGGGAGCGCTGCGCGATTACGTGCTCGGCGCCAAAGTCATCGACGGCAAGGGCGAGCATCTTTCATTCGGCGGCAAGGTGATGAAGAACGTTGCCGGCTTTGACGTCGCGCGCCTGCTCGCGGGCTCGTTTGGCACGCTCGGTGTGCTGACCGAGGTTGCCTTCAAATGTCTGCCCCTGCCGCAAGCGCAGCAAACGCGCGTATTCGAGCTCGATGCCAGCGATGCGATCATTGCCATGAACCGCTGGTATGCCGAAGCGATGCCGATCACGGCCAGCGCCTGGGTGGGCGGCAAGCTGTATCTCCGGCTGGCTGGCGCCGAGCCAGCGGTGCACTCTGCGGTCGCGCGACTCGGCGGTGAACCGTTGCAGAAAGATGCCAACTGGTGGCGCGCCTGGCGGGAGCAAGAGCATCCGTTCTTCAGCGGCGCGGATGCGACTGCGCCGCTGCTTCGCGTGTCCTGCAAGTCGACGGCAACGTTCGGTGACCTCGCCATCGGAGCGGACAAGCAAGCGATTGACTGGGGTGGTGCCCAACGCTGGCTGCGCACGCAGGCGATCGCACTGCCCGCCATTCGCGAGTGGGCGCGGGTTGAAGGCGGCTTTGCCAACGTATTTCGCGGCGCGTCGCACGGTGCCGAACGCACTACGCCGCAGACCGCCGCGCTCGGCGACGTGCAACAAAAGTTAAAGCAAAGTTTCGACCCGTACAACGTCTTTGCAACCCTTTAGGAGCGGCTTGCCGCGACCGCATACAGGGTGACCCGACTTGGGGCGTGGCAAGCCGCTCCTGCACCTATTGAACTTCCATGCAAACCAATCTCGCCGATTTCATCAAGGACACGCCGGAGGGCCGGGAGGCCGACGCGATCCTGCGCTCGTGTGTGCACTGTGGCTTCTGCACTGCGACCTGCCCGACCTATCAGGTGCTCGGCGACGAGCTGGATGGGCCACGCGGCCGCATCTACCTGATCAAGCAGGTGCTTGAGGGCGTCGAACCGACGGCGAAGACGCAACAGCATCTCGACCGCTGCCTCACCTGCCGCAACTGTGAGAGCACGTGCCCAAGCGGCGTGCAATACGGGCGTCTGGTGGACATTGGTCGCTCGGTCGTCGAAAAGAAGGTCGGGCGCAGCGCAGTGGATGGCCTGCGCCGGCGGCTGTTGCATCGCGGATTGTTGAGCAAGAAATCCTTTGCTGCCGCGCTCGCCATCGGGCGCGCAGCCAGGCCGCTGCTGCCGGCGGCGTTGCGCAACAAGGTGCAATCGCGTCGCGTGCCCGGTGCATGGCCGACGACGCAACATGCGCGCACGATGCTGCTGCTCGATAACTGCGTGCAGGACGCAATGGCGCCGTCGATCGATGCGGCCGCAGCGCGTGTGCTCGACCGCGCCGGCATCACGCTTCGCCGTGTGGCTGCGGGCGGCTGCTGCGGGGCGTTGAGCCATCATCTCAACGAGCACAGCGCCGCAGTAGAGCGCGTGCGCGCCAACATTGATGCGTGGTGGCCGTTGATCGAGGCCGGTGCCGAGGCGATTGTGGTCACGGCCTCCGGTTGCTCGGTGATGGTAAAGGACTACGGCCACTTCATGCAGCACGATGCCGCCTATGCATCGAAGGCCGCACGGATTGCGGCGCTTGCAAAGGACGTGTCCGAGGTCGTGGCCGACGCATGGGCAACGCTCAAGCCCGCGTTGAAGCCGGCAGCGGCGGGCGCCACATCGATTGCTTATCACCCGCCGTGCACCTTGCAGCACGGCATGAAGCTGCGCGGCGGCGTGGAGGGTCTGCTGCGGGAGGCGGGCTTCAACCTGACGGCCGTTGCTGATAGCCATCTCTGCTGCGGTTCGGCGGGGACCTACTCCGTGCTCCAGCCCGACATCAGCGCCACGCTGAAAGAACGCAAGCTCGGCAATCTGACCGCCGGCAAGCCCGCGCAGATCGCCACCGCCAATATCGGCTGCATGACGCACCTGCAAAGCGGCACCGACTTGCCTGTGATGCACTGGATTGAGTTGCTGGACGAGCGGCTGGCGATGTAGAAGACGGCTTTAGAGCGGCCTGCCAGGAGATCGCGGCAAGCCGCTCCTACAATCATCGGATGAGCCGAGACCAGTACAAGCACTTCCTCACCATCCCGACCCGCTGGATGGACAACGATATCTACGGCCACGTCAACAACGTTGTCTACTACAGCTGGTTTGATACGGTTATCAACGAGTATTTGATCCGTGCGGGTGGGCTGGATATCCACAACGCGCCCATTGTCGGCTTCTGTGTGGACTCCGGTTGTACCTACAAGCAGAGTTTTGCTTTCCCGGAGCCGGTACACGCTGGCTTGCGGGTGACCAAGCTGGGCAACAGCTCCGTGCGCTATGAAGTGGCGCTGTTCGGCGATGGCGACGAAGCGCCCCGTGCCACAGGTTTTTTTGTGCACGTGTTCGTCGACCGCGCGTCCAACAAGAGCGTGCCCATTCCTGCCAATATCCGAAGCGCGTTGCAAGCGCTGCAGCCGTAACCTGTCAGCGGCCGTAGCCTCGATGTAACGAAGTGGAATCGAGGGAACACCCTGGTTCGATCAACAAATGCCTCGATTCCGCTGCGCTGCATCGAGGCTACGACCATTACACCCATGCCAAACCTTCCTGACCCCGCCTCCATCGTTCAACGCCAGCTCGACGCCTACAACGCCCGAGACATTGATGCACTGATGGCGACCTATTCGGCCGATGTCGAGCACTATGAATTTCCCGGCACGCTGCTGGCGGCGGGTGCGGAGGCCGTGCGCGGGCGGCAAAGTGTGCGCTTGCAGGAGCCGGATCTCTACGCCCGCTTGCTCGGCCGCACAGTGATGGGCAACCTCGTCATCGATCATGAGCTGGTGACACGCAACTTTCCCGAAGGCATCGGCACCATTGAGCTGATCGCGATCTACGAGGTGCGGGGCGAGCACATCGCGCGCGGCTGGTTCAAGTTCGGCGAGAAGCGGATGGGTGCCCCCGCGTAACCGCGTTGCAAGCAACCGGGCTACTGCCCACCATCAATCTCGGCGATCATTCGCGCCACCCGCTGCTCGATCTGCTCGGTCGAGAGTCTTTCACGCAGACGCTCCACCATCAGCGGGAATGAGAACGGCGTCGGCCGCTCGCAGTCAATGAGCAATGCTTTGCTGCCACGCAGGCGCAACAGCGCGGCGGCGAGGCGCGACGCTTCCAGTTGCCGCTCCAGCACTTCGCGAACGGCCTGTTTGAGCAACAGGTTGTCACTGTCGTAAGTCGTGAAGACGTCGTAGAGCAGGCCGCTCGATGCCTGCAACTGCTTGCTGGATTTGTTTTGCCCCGGATAGCCCTGGTCGATGAGCCCGGCAACGCGGGCGATCTCGCGAAACTGCCGCTTGCCCAGCTCCGCCGCGTTCAGGCCGGCAAGGATATCGGCTTCCACGTTGCGGGAGTCGAGCAGCTCACGCAGCTCCCGGGCGCTGATCGAAACTTCGGTGGGCGAGAGCAGTTCGAAGCCGTAGTCGTTGATCGCGATCGAAAACGTCTTGCCCAGTTCCGGGTGCTTCTGCGCGAGGCGGTAGCTGAACAGCGTTGCCAGGCCCAGGTGCACCAGCCGGCCTTCGAATGGGTAGAAGAACCAATGCCAGCCCTCGCGGCTCTTGAGCGACTCAACCAGCCACTCCTTCAAGTCCGGCAGCGCCGACAGCCGCCGCTGCAGGGCGAAGATCGGCTCGCAGAGCCGCATTTCGGGTGTTGAGTAGACTGCGTGCTTCGCCTCGGCGATGAGCTCGCGCGTCGCCCCGGCGAGCTGCGTCGACAGCGGCATCTTGCCGCCGGCCCAGCGCGGCACCAGATTGCGCTTTTTCGTCGCGCGGCGCACGTAGGCAGTCATCTCGCGGACGCGGATGAACTCCACAATGCGTCCCGCGAAGATGAAGGCGTCGCCTGGGTTCAGCCGTGCGATGAAGTCTTCTTCGACATGCCCGAGCCGCGCGCCCCCCTGAAACTGCACGGCGATCGATGCCTCCGACACGATGGTGCCGATGTTGATACGGTGGCGCTGCGCGATGCGGCGGTCCTTCACCACATAGCGTCCACTCGCCTCGTCAATCACTACCTTGTGAAAATCCGGGTACGCCGACAGCGATGCGCCGCCGTGTACAACGAAGGCGAGCGCCCATCGCCACTCGGCGTCACTCAGGTTCTGGTAGGTAAAGCTGCGTTCGACCTCGGCGCGCAATTCATCGGGATCAAAGCCGCCGCCAAGTGCACAGGTGACTAGGTGTTGGGTCAGCACGTCGAGCGGTCGCCATGCTTTGCTTCCCGCCGTGCCGCTGCCGCCATTACCCAGTGGTACACGCGATTCAATGTGTCGCGCATCGGCTGCCTGCCTCGATGCGGCGGCCTCAACCAGCTCCAGCGCATGGGTGGGGACGATCGTTACGCGACTGGTCGCCCCCGGCTGATGCCCGCTGCGCCCCGCGCGCTGCAGGATGCGCGCGATGCCCTTGGGTGAACCGATCTGCAGCACCTGCTCGACGGGGCGGAAGTCGACACCGAGATCGAGCGAGCTGGTGCACACCACCGCACGCAGCGCGCCACTGCGAATGCCCTGCTCGACATACTCGCGCGTCTCGCGGTCCAGCGAGCCATGATGTAGTGCGATCTGCCCGGCCAGATCCGGCTCGGCATCGAGCAGCGCCTGATACCAAAGCTCGGTCTGCGAGCGCGTGTTGGTGAATATGAGCGTGCTCTTCGCGCGCTTGATGTGCTCCACGACTGGCTGCACCATGCGCACACCCAAATGGCCGCCCCAGGGGAAGCGCTCAATCGTCTCTTGCAGCAGCGAATCGATCACGATTTTCTTGTCGATCTTGCCGCTGATCAGTACGCCTTGCCGCGCGAGTGCCGCATCCGGGCCAATCAGCACGCGCATCGCCTCGTCAAGATTGCCGAGCGTGGCGCTCATGCCCCAGGTCTGCAACTTCTTGTTGGCGCCGCGCAGCCGCGTCAGGCAAAGCTCCAGCAGCACGCCGCGCTTGGACGATAGCAGCTCATGCCATTCGTCGACGATGACGGCGCGCAGGCTGCTGAGCCGATCCCGCCAATCCGCCTTGGTCAGCATCAGCGCCAGCGATTCCGGCGTAGTGACCAGAACCGTCGGCAGTCGTCGGTCCTGCTTCGCCCGCTCGCTGCTTGACACGTCGCCAGTGCGCAGGCCCACCGTCCACGTTGGCTGCATCGCTGCGGCCGCAGCTTTCAGGCTCAGGGTGGTATCGGCAGCGAGGGCTTTGAGGGGCGTTACCCAGAGCACCGTCAGCGGCGGCGCCAGCTTGTCGGTGCCGCTCGGGCCTAGCGCGCACGCTGCGCAGAATGCCGCGTAGGTCTTGCCAAACCCCGTGGGGGCGTGGATCAGTCCGCTCTTGCCCTGGGCGAAGGCAGCCCAGGCTTCGCGCTGGAACGGGAACGGCGTCCAGCCGCGTTTTGCGAAGAATGCCTCTGCCCCAGCTACCGCTGCGGGCGCGTCGGTCGGCGGCGAACGGCGGCGTGCTGTGGGGGGGGCCGGCACGAGGATGGTTGCGTGTCTCGCGATGGGCGATGGCCCAGTTGAAGGGGTGAGGCAGCCAGTGGTTTGTCAGCCCGCAACCGCGTCGTTACACGGGTCGCTCGCTGGCAGAGGTTTACCAGCGGCCGTCGATCTTGAGCTCGGTATTGAGTGCACAGTTACCGCCGGTGATCTTGCCGTTATCGTCAAGCACACGGAAGTTACCCAGCGCTTCCCGGCGATAGGCCATCCCTCTGGACGGCCCCGAGATCAGGCGCAGTGTGCCGGTAGCAGCGTCGTAGCTGTAATTGCCACGCTTGCCGTCGTAATTGCGATACGTCTTGCTGTCGACGATGCCAAAGTAGGCGCCAGTGAACATGCCGATTCCAGGCAGCGTGCAGCGGTAAACGCTGCCCGGCTTTAGCGGGCCCGTGCCACCGCCGCCGGCAACGGGCGACGGGCCTGGTTTTGCAGCAGCGCGCGGACGAACGTCGTCACCCATCCGCCACCAGAGATCGCGACCGTCCTCGGTCTTCCAGAGACAACCGTCACGCGGGTGTGTGCGGCCGGTTGATGTGACCTCCGTGTTGCCCGTGAAGCCCTTGATCGTGTAGGCAGCACCGGCGGGCGGGCAGGCGGCCTGGGCTGTTGCATCAGTGCTGATCGTCGCACTGGCCAACAGCGCCAGCATCGCCAGCGTGGTTGACGCCTTGCCGTGGGACACGACTACTGTCGCTCGCCGCAGAGGGAAAATCAGGGCCATGAATGTCTCCAGTCGATACTGCCAGCCAGATCACGCCATTGTATTCAGCGCCACGCGCCGCCCGTGTGCGCCCGGCGCAAGCGCAATAATCGCGATGAACCGCAGTTGTCGCAGGTTGATTCGGTGCCATAACAGCACCTGGTGGCAGGCGCCAGGCGACGAAGGCTGGTTACTTGGCGGGAGTGGGCAGGCGATGGTGTACGTTGACGACGCGGGGATCATGAAAAACGGCCGTTCCTGGTGTCATCTCGTTGCCGATAGCGTCGACGAACTCCACGCCTTTGCAGCCCGCCTCGGCATACCTGAACGGGCCTTTCATCGTGGTGCCCGACACCCGCACTACGATATTCCAGACGACATGCGACGGCGCGCGCTTGATCAGGGGGCAATGGCAATCACTACGCGCGACGCGGTGCTCATCAGTCGGCGGCTGCGCGCGTCGTAGGGCTCTCGGTGACAGCAGGTGGCGTGGCTCAGCCGCGCAGACCGATACAGTTGCCCCACGGGTCACGCACCTGGCACATGCGTTCGTTGTTCTCGATCACGCCGGGGCCGCGGTGGAGCGTGGCGCCGAGCGATTGCAGGTGCGCCAGCGCGGCGTCGAAGTCATCGGTCGCCCAGTACACCACGCTGCCTGCGGCACCTGCAGTGACCTTTTCGTCGGCAGGATGGATTTCGATCTGCACGCCGTCGGTTTCCAGGCATTCGAATTCACCACCGTGCCAGACGATGCGCTTGCGCTCGGCGCGCGGGAAAGCGCGCGCGTACCATGCCAGCGCAGCGGCGGTGTCGGGGGCGTGGATCATGATGGCGCGGATGGGCGGGCGCACTGTTCAACTTGTTTGAGTTCCGTGATTTGCCAAGGGTGAGCATCGTTCTTGTTGAAGCGGCCTACCGATTTTCCACCCTTGATGTTGGGTTGGTATGGGGCGCGGACCTTACGTTAAATCACTTTGCACTTTCTCGCCAAGCGACAACTTGCTGCTGAGCGGTGGGATTCGCCAAATACGCCGACCCAACCAGCTGAAGAGTAGTGTTAGAACGATAGCTTCGAGTGGTGCCAGAAGTATGGCCGAAAAGATTATGTTCGCGCCATCTGCGGTCGCCAGCTCGGTCTGCTCTTGCGTTGTGGCGGTGGCATTTCGCATCTGCCACTTTGTCGTTACAGCAAGAAAGCTCAGATTCCACGCTGAAAAAAACGAAGCAGCAAAACCAAGCCAGAATATCCAGCGCTTTCTCGTCGCGCAGGCGGTAAACATCACCAGTGCTGGCACTCCTAGTGACAGCCACCAGTAAACGTTATGTACATCGTCAAAAAGCGTAGGCACAGAAACGCTACACCGCCACCGGCGCCTTGATCGCCGCATGACTCTGATACCCCACAATCTCAAAATCCTCGTACGCGTAGTCAAAGATTGACGCCGGTTTGCGCTTGATGTTGAGCGTGGGCGGTGGGTCGATGGGTGTGCGGGTGAGTTGCAGATCGACCTGCTCGAAGTGGTTGTTGTAGATGTGGCAGTCGCCGCCGGTCCAGATGAACTCGCCGACGTCGAGGTCGCACTGCTGCGCGAGCATGTGGGTGAGCAGGGCGTAACTCGCGATGTTGAACGGCACGCCGAGGAAGAGGTCGGCGCTGCGCTGATAGAGCTGGCAGGAGAGCTTGCCGTCCGCGACATAGAACTGGAAGAACGCATGACAGGGCATCAGCGCCATCTTTGAGAGCTCGCTCACGTTCCACGCGCTGACGATGATGCGGCGTGAATCGGGGTTGGTCTTCAATTGCTTGACCACCTCGGCGATCTGGTCGATGTGGCCGCCGTCGGGCGTGGGCCAGCTGCGCCATTGCACGCCGTAGACGGGGCCCAAGTCGCCGTCGGGCTTTGCCCACTCGTCCCAGATGGTGACGCCGCGTTCCTGCAGCCACTTGGCATTGCTGTCGCCGCGCAGGAACCAGAGCAGCTCGTAGGCGATGGCCTTCCAGAACACCTTCTTGGTGGTGATCAGCGGAAAGCCTCGCTGCAAGTCAAAGCGCAACTGCGCGCCGAAGGTGGAGAGTGTGCCGGTGCCGGTGCGGTCGGTCTTGACGGCGCCCTGCGTGCGCACCTGTCGCAGCAGGTCGAGGTAAGGCTGTTCGAGCGGGGGGAGGGAGGTCGTCGCGGACTGCATGGTGCAAAGTGTAGATGGGTGCGACACCCTTTGGCCGATACGTCCACTCGTTCACTGGCAGTACGACTTTTCACGGAGAACACCATCCGCACTGGGCTCAGAGTACGATTTCTTGTCTAGTCGACTATTGCTCAAATAATCCATCGAGCCCAATTGGACAAAGGGCTTACGTGCAATGCTGATGGCTAAACCGGGTTGACGCCGCTCGCGCGCTAACCCGCGTTGGCGCTGCCACCGCGAGGCAGCTTGTGCAGTCGCCAAACCCGCTGGGCAGCGCAGGTCTGGAGCTCAGCTGTCGCCGGCGGGCAATGGTCGTACCGGCGGCATGACGCGGTTCTTCCCGCTGTATTTGGCGGCGTACATGGCCGAATCGGCAAACTGCAGCAGCGCGACCGGATCGCGCGTGTCCGTGGGGGCGACGGCGTAGCCGATGCGGGCGCTGACTTGCGCGCCGTTCGCGCGCGCAGCGGTCTCCACCGCAAACCGGAGCTTCTCCGCGAATGCGGGGGGCGTCGCTGTGACCGCAACCGCGGGCCAGCACAAGGAATTCATCGCCGTCGGCACCAGCCTCGGGGAACACCTGAATGCGGACCCAGCGCTCCGGATGCGGCGCGTGCGTCAGCAAGCGCTCGTAGCTGCTGATCTCTCCCTCGAAGGCACGCTCGAAGGCTGGGCGAGCCGCCTGCCAGGCGGCCTCACCGAACAAAGCGGCCAGCGTGCCGCCGAGCAATTCTTCCTGCCGGCGCCCAGCCCACGCAAGGTAGGGCGTGTTGCAGAAGATGAGGCGTGCGTTGCGATCCCAGCGACCAATCGGCAGCGCAACGACATTGGCCAGTCGTTCGAATTGCGAAGTCGTTGCTGCCGTAACCAAGGGCTGCATGGAGGTTTACTTGCCAGGGCGATTGCCGATATCACCGCCGTTGCGCCGAATGGTTTGCGCGAGGACAACAAATCAGGTTAAACCGATCGCTACGATGTCACGGTAGTTCTTCATCGCCTGCAACTGCTCATACCAGCGCCAGACGTTGGCAAGCCTGGGTCGGCAGTGCTCAAGCCCGACCTTGTCGAGTGGCAGCTCCATCCAAGTGTAGGCAAGGATGCCAAGCGGCACATCGCCCATTGTGAAATCGTCGCCGGCCAGCCATTTCGTCTGGCCAAGCTGGCGATCAACGATGTGCCACAGCTCGCCGGCGCGGGTGATATTTCGCTTGATCATCGCCAGATCCCACTCGCTCTGGGGCTGCCGGATCAGCTGCATGAACGGCGGACCAATCTGCGGGCCAATGGTGGTGCTCTGCCATTCCATCCAGCGGTCGGCCGATGCCCTGGTGCGCAGGTCTGCTGGCCAGAACGGCGCTTTGGGGTGCTTCGCGCAGAGGTAGCGCACGATTGCGTTGGATTCCCACAGCACAAAGCCGTCGTCCTCGATGACCGGGATCATCCCGTTGGGGTTCATGGCGCAATACTCGTCGCTGTTGACCACGCCAAAGTGCAGCCCGGCATCTATGCGTTCGTACGGGAGGTCAAGCTCTGCGCAGGTCCAGCGCACCTTCTTGACGTTAGATGAGTTGACACGGCCCCAAAGTTTCAGCATGGCGAGATGTCCATTTGGTAGCGTCGCCGGCGAGCTCATTTGTGCTCCGCAGCGACGGCGCATTCAGGTTAAATGTGAGCACATCGTAACTGCTCGCCCGCCATGCCGTCTCGTCCTGTTTTGCTAATCGCTGTCGCGGTATTCGCCGCTCTGTCGCTCGCCGCTTGCAGGCAAACCGATCTTGGCGAGGGCGGCAGCAAGGTGTCGGGCTCCGCCGGCCCCGCTGGAGCGAAGGACGCGGCGAAGGAGCTGGTGACCTGCGATGCGCCGATTGCGACCATCGCGCTGGCCGAAAGCCCGAATGGCTACACGGTGTTATCGCAATACCAGTTACCGCCAACGCCGCTGCCGCTGATACGCGTGATGATGCAGCAGTCTGGCTGTTTCCGGGTCGTCGATCGCGCGGCTGGCCTGCGCGGAACAATTCAGGAGCAGGAGCTGAAAGACGCAGGCATCCTCAAAGCAGAAACGGTGCCGAAGAAGGGCGAAGGCATCGGCGCGAGGATGACGCTGACGCCGTCACTTACGTTCAGCGAGAACAACGCCGGAGGCGGCCTCGCTGCGATACTTGGCATGATTCCTGCGCTCCGCGACTGGGCCGGTGTCGCCAGCGGTGTGAAGTTCAAGGAAGCGCAGGTCGTATTGCTTCTGACCGATAACCAAACCACCGAACAACTGGCCGCAGCGACCGGCTCCGCGCGCGCCACCGATCTTGGCGTGGGCGGAATCGTGATCGGCAAAGTGCTGGGTGGCGCAGCAGGGTGGGGTATTACCAACGAAGGAAAGGTGATCGCGGCGGCCTTTCTGGATGCGCACAACAAGTTGGTCACCCAGGCGCGCGCAATGCGAACGACAGGCGGTGGATCAGCAGCTGGCGCAGTCGGCAAATCGTAGCGAAGCGAGCTCAGGGTCGCCACAATTCAGGCAGTCGGTCGTGGCTGCAAACAGTGACTGGGAGTGATGAAAATAGCGACAGGGCGTGGCGTTAATGGCGGAAGGTGCTCCCGCTATCGCTCGGTCTGTGTCAATGACGCTGACATGCTGCGATGCAGCGAAATCACCACTGCTTGCATAGCAATCGCCCGCTGGTCGACCGTTGTAATCGTTAGTCTATTGCACGCATTTTTCGCAGTGCGGTCGAACGTGTCGCACGCGGCGATCTCCGACGGAGACCTTGACGTTTTGCGTCAGCAGCGTGACGCTGGCGCGAAGTCACTGCGACAAGACCTGATCGAGGCGATCAATCGACTTGACCCGCTTGACCAGCCAGCCAGGATCGTCGATCTGCTGACAATTTTTGGTGATTACCGCTATGCGGAGGGCGGCAGCGAGTCCGCACTACCGGCCGTCGAGGCGGCCCTTGTACTTGCCCGCCAAGTCGGCGATGCCTCTCGCATCGCATCGCTGGATGCCCTGGCAGGGCAGATGCAGTTCGCTCTGAAGCGTGAAGCGACCCCGACACCGCGAGAACGCATGGAACGCGCGCTGCAAATGCAACGCTCGGCGAACAATCCGACGGAGTTGGCGCGTCAGCTGAGCGCTTACGCAACGCTGCTGCAGGAGGTAGACGAATACGCTGCCGCCATGCGCTTGTCCAATGAAGCCATGATGTTCGTCGGCCGCGGCGGCGACAAGTTGAACACGGTGACGTTTTCGGTGCTCTACGGGCGTGTCGAGTTGCTGCGCGCGGTTGGCGACGCAACTTCTGCGCTCGCCGCAGCAGAGACGCTGCTTGACCGTGCCGCAGCGTCTGGCAATCCTGAGTTCATTGGGTCTACGCAGCACGCCGTCGCCCGCGCCAGCAGCGCTGTCGGGCTCAAGTCGCGGGCGGCACAACTGCTTGAAGCCAGCTACCGTCAGGCGCGCGACTTTGCAGATCCGTTGGGGCAATTTCTCACTGCATTGGATCGATTGAACCTCGCCATCGAGCGGCAGGAATTCGACATCGCCCGGCAATGGATCGAGCGCGCCATGCCATTGCGCGATGAGATTGACGACCCGGTGTTGCGTGGCCGCCTCGATCTTGCCGATGCCAGGGTGGCGGCGCGCGAGCAAAAGCCGGCCAGGGCGCGGGAGGCCCTGAAGCGCGCCCAGGAGGCGCTGGCCCGGCTGGCGGACATCTGGGTCACCGCGATGATGCGCGAGGCGGAGGCGGACGTGCTGGTCGCCGAGGGCCAACGTGACGCGGCTGTCGATGCCATGCGTGACGCGCTTGCATTGCGAATTGACAGTGAACGTCAACTACAGCGGAGCGTCCTGGCCGCGCAGAGCGACTTGCATCGATTGAGTGAGCGCGAATATCGCGAAAAGCAGCTTGAGCAGGAAGCACGCCTGCGGGACACCCAGCTGGAGGCAACCGAGCAACGGCTGCTGAACCAGCGGCTCATCGTGGCCGTGGTCACTTTGGCCGCCTTGCTGGCCGCATCCATCGCGGTGTGGCAACTGCAACGTGCGCAACGATTTCGCCGCCGCGCTGACACCGATAGCCTTACCGGCGTATTGTCGCGCTCAGCCATCGAAGGTACCGCCGTGGCCTGCTTCCGTCGTGCAAAACAGGACGGTCGTCCCTTTTCGGTCTTGTTATTTGATGTCGATGGACTCAAACCGGTCAATGACCGCTTCGGTCATGCGCGCGGTGACGAGCTGTTGCAAGAAGTGGCACTCATCATTGCGCGCGGGCTGCGCACGCGCGATCGTCTGGGCCGCTGGGGCGGCGACGAATTTGTCGTGCTGCTTGACGCAGCCGAAATCGCCACCGGGAGGGTGATCGGTGAGCGCCTCAGGCAAAGCATCGTCGACGGATTGGGCGCTGCAGGATTTGTCGATGGCTCGTGCAGTGTGGGCCTGGCGGCTGCCGGCGCCGGCGACGCCAGTTTTTCCGAGGTCCTTGCACGGGCAGACGCAGCGCTCTACAGCGCCAAGGAAAACGGCAAAAACCGCGCGGTGGTTGCCGGCGACTGACTGCGGTGCTCAGACGGCGCTACGCAGACACAACACTGCCAAGCCAGCGTGCGAGTCGTGCAGCGCCTGACCGATCGTCCGCTCTGGTTTCGAGCCAGACGGTATCGTGCTGCGGCTCAGGGATCTCGATCGTCGTGGAGCGTAGCTCGTCATAGCGGAAGTACACGACATTGAGTTGCTCGCCCGTGCGGAATCGGGCGAGGTGCTTGCCGAGCGTTGCACTGCTGGCGCGCAGGCCGTCCACGGCGACCAGCATGTCTCCGGCACCGAGTCCTGCTTGCCAGGCGGCGGAACCGGCGAGCACTTGCTTGAGTACCGGCATCACGCCACCATCGCCAATCTGCAGTCCCAGCGTGCGGGCATTGGTTGTGGCTTCCGGGTCGTCGCGACCGCCGCGGTCAGCTGCCGAGGCGGCGGGGCGGGTCCGGTATTCGATGCCAAACGGCGCGAACAGCGCGGACCAGTCAGGGTCTTCCGTTCCGTTTACGTATCGCGCAAAAAATGCCCCAAGGTCGCGCTGCGCCCAGCGTGAAAAACATGGCTCAATATCCTCCGGTACGCCGCGTCCGCTCTGTCCGAATTCGCGCCACAGCGCCTGCATCAGCGAGTCGAGCGACGGCGCATCTTCGCCAGCGGCGCGTTGCATCAAATCGAGCGCCAGCGCCACGAAGCTGCCGCGCAGGTAGTAGCTGAACTGGGAATTCACCGCATTTTCGTCAGCGCGGTAATACTTGATCCATGCGTCGAAACTGGCGTCCGCAACCGATTGGACATGGCGGCCGGGCGAGCGCAGGAGCTGGGTCAGACGCCGGCCAATGAGCTTCAGGTAGTCGGCGTCGCTTACCAGGCCGACACGTTTCAGCATCAGATCGTCGTAGTAGCTGGTGAAGCCTTCGAACAACCACAGCAGACGCGTGTAGGTCTCCACTGAGGTGTTGTAGCCGTGAGGCCCGTCGAACGCGGCTGGCCGGATTTTTTTGACGTTCCAGGCGTGGAAATACTCGTGGCTGATCAGCCCCAGCAGTTCGCGATAGCCTTCAGTGATCGCGCTTTCACCAAGTGCTGGCAGGTCGTTGCGGGGGATGATGAGTGCTGTGCTGGATCGGTGCTCGAGCCCGCCGTACCCGTCGTCCACCACATGCAGCTGGAACAGGTAGGCCGCAAAGGGCGGCGGAGCACCGAACAGATCGCAGTGCCCCTGGCAAATTTTCTGTGCGTCTGCCTGGAGCCGTTGCAGATCACCACGATGGCGGCCGGTGACCACGAAGCGATGCGGCACGCCGCCAGCCTCGAAGCCAAACTCGTCGAAGTCGGCACACTCAAGGGGGTGGTCGATCAACTCGTCATAGCCGGCCGCGTGATAGCGGCCAAAGCCACGCTCGCTGACGGCAACGGGTGCCATCGTGGTGGCGCAGCGCCATAGCTCGCCGCCTGGAAATGCTGGCGGGTGGATGTCCAGCACGCAACTGTTGTTGGGGCTCGACGTATCCTGCAACAAACAGGCGGCAGGATTGATAAAGGCACGGGCGGTGTCGAAGTGACAACCGCGAACGGAGCGGTCCCAAGCGTACACACGATAGCGGACGTGCAACGGCGAATCGGGATTGCTACGCACCAACCAGGTGGACTTGTCGACTTTTGAGACGGCGAGCGCCTGCCCGCTTTGTTCGGCAGAAATATTGATGACGTGGCGGGCGAATTCCCGCATCAAGTAACTGCCGGGAATCCATGACGGCATGCTGAGTTTTTGCTCAGGCGCCGGATGGGCGAACGAAATCTCGATATCGAGCACGTGACCCGCCGGATCGCGGAATGTCAATGCATAGTGAGCCATAGCCGGGGATTATGCCCAACGCGCGTTCCTGCCGTCCCGTCCCGCCGTAACGCTGGCGGCAGGACTAGACGCCAATCAGCGAGTGCAGACGCTCCTGCTGCGCCGATACTTCACTGGAGGTGCCGGTGATAACGACGCGCCCCTTCTCGAGACCGGTATGGCAATCAGCCAGTGGCAGCAGAGCACGGAGGTCCTTGTCGATTACCAGCATTGCCAGTTTCTCGTCCTTGAGTCTGGCGAGTGCACGCCAGATGTCCATGCGCACCAGCGGAGCGAGCCCTTCGGTGGCTTCGTCCAGGATAAGGAGACGCGGATTGGTCATCAACGCGCGGCCAATCGCAAGCATCTGCTGCTCGCCACCCGACAGGGTGCCCGCCATCTGATGCATGCGTTCGCCCAGACGCGGAAAGAACGCGACCACCCGATCGACAGTCCAGGGGGGCGTGCTGGCACTTTGCGGCGCACGCGCTGTCGCCAACAGATTTTCACGGACGGTGAGCGTCGGGAACACCTGGCGCCCCTCGGGCACCAGCCCGAGACCGAGTTTACCGATCACATGGGCGGGGGCACCGGCGACCGGTCTGCCGTTGAACACGATGCTGCCAGAGCTCGGTTTGAGCCAGCCACACAGGCATTTGACGAGCGTACTCTTGCCCATCCCATTGCGTCCGAGAAGGGTTGCGACTTCTCCCTCCCGAATGGCGAGACTGACATCGAAGAGCACATTGCTGGCGCCGTAGCCGGCGCATAGCCGTTCCACCTGGAGCAGCGGGCTCATAAGTCGTCTCCGAGTGACTCACCCAGATAGGCGCTACGCACCTCGGGGTTGTTGCGCACACCATCCGGTGTGTCGGTCGCGATGATGCGACCGTAGACCAGCACGCTGACGCGGTCAGCCAGCGCAAACACTGCTTCCATGTCATGCTCAACCAGCAGCATCGGATAACGTCCGCGCAACGACTGCAACAATGCGACGATTGCGCCCGACTCGCCCTGACTCATGCCTGCGAGCGGTTCGTCCAGTAGCAGCAGTTTGGGCTCGGTGGCGAGTGCCATGGCGATTTCGAGCTGTCGCTGTTCGCCGTGGGCCATGGTGCCAACTGTTGCATGATGCATGGCGCCGAGTCCTACCGTTGCGAGGGCGGAGGCCGCTTTGGCCATCGCAGTCGCATTGTCGTGTGCGTTGCGCCAGAAGCGAAAATTGTGTCGTTCGCGAGCGTTGACGGCCAGGAGCACATTGTCGAGCGCGGTGAACTCTTTCGCCAGCTGTGTGACCTGATAGGTGCGGGCAAGTCCGCGCTGCGCCCGTTGGTGAGTGGGTACCGCCGTGACGTCCTCATCAAACAGCAGCACTTTGCCGTCGTCAGATGCGATCTCACCGGCGAGCTGACCTATCAATGTGCTCTTGCCCGCGCCATTGGGGCCAATGATGGCGTGGATTTCGCCGGGCTCAACGCTCAGTGAAACATGATCGGTGGCCAGCACGCCACCGAAACGCTTGACCAGTGATTGGGTGAGCAGGGCACTCATGGTTCGACAGGCTCACCACGAACGGGCGCCGAGCGCGAGCGCGCTGGCAGCGAGCCGAAAACGCCGCGCTTGAGCAGCAGGGCCACCAGGAAGATGAACAGTCCGAGCAACAACATCCAGTTCGCCTTGTAATCGGGCAGCGCCATTTCAACAAGGCTGGGTAGCAATTCCTCAAGCGCCAGAAGGATGATCGCACCGATGACCGGACCGAAAATCGTGCCTAGACCGCCGAGGATGACGATTACGATCAGTTCGCCAGAAAGCGTCCATGCGCCATAGGAGGGCGATGCAAATTTGGTCAGATTGGCCAGCAACACGCCAGCCACCGCGCAGACAACCGCCGAGATCACGTAAGCCGTCAATTGATAGCGAAACACGGGATGGCCGAGCGCGGTCGCGCGTCGAGCATTCGCCTTGGTTGCGCGCAGCACCAAACCGAACGGACTCAACACTGCTCGCCAGGAAAGATAGAGGGCGAGCAGTACGGTTACCAAAGTAACGTAGTAGAGCGTTGCCGGATTGGACAAGTCGTAGAGTGTGGCAACGCTGCGCTCGGCGATCGTCAGCCCGTCGTCACCGCCGTAGTCCTTCAAGCCCACCGCACCGAAGTAAAGCATCTGCGCAAACGCCAGCGTAATCATGATGAAAGCAATCCCACTCGTACGCAAGGCGACGGCGCCGACCGCCAGAGAAAGCGTGGTGGTCGCCGCAATCGCAATGACCAGATGGGTCCAGCCGGATGCGATGCCATGCGTCGCCGGAATCGCCACGGCGTAGGCGCCGAGCATCACGTACATCGCGTGACCAAGACTCACCATGCCACCAAATCCGAGAATGAAGTTGAGGCCGATGGCGGCAAGGGCGTAAATCAGCACGCGCGTTCCGAAGCCCACGTAATAGTCAGAGCCGAAGTTCGCGGCAATCACAGGAAGCAGCGCAAGCAGTGCTAGCGTGACCACGACCGCGATCGTACGTGGTGCGCGCCAGCTCACCATAGCGGGGAAAAGCGCGTTACCGTTCATCGTGTCGCTCCGGCGCCAGACGGGAACAAGCCCTGCGGTTTCAGCGCCAGGACTACCGCCATGAATAGGTAGATGAGCATCGAAGCCAGCGCCGGCCCCGCCGCGTCAGCGGTGCTGCGTTCAAACAGCGTGCGCATGATGGTCGGCATAAACGCTCGCCCCAGCGTATCAACCACGCCGACGATGAGTGCCGCATAGAACGCACCGCGAATCGAGCCCAACCCGCCTATGATGATGACGACCAGCGTGAGAATCAGCACCGGCTCACCCATGCCCGGCTGTACCGACACAATCGGTCCGGCCATTACGCCGGCCAGGCCAGCGAGCGCTGCACCGAGGGCGAACACCAGCGTGTTGAGCCATTTGATGTTAACGCCAAGCGCGGCGACCATATTGGCGTTGGTGGCTCCGGCGCGAATCAGCATGCCGACGCGGGTCTTCTGGATCAACAGATAGAGTCCGAGCGCAACGGCGACGCCTGCCACGATGATGGCCAGCCGGTAGCTCGGGTAACTGAAGCCGGCGATCTCAACCGTGCTCGACAGCGCATCGGGCACCTGCATGAACACCGACGACGGGCCCCAGATGATGCGAATCAGCTCGTTAAAAAACAGTATCAGTCCAAATGTGGCAAGTACCTGATCAAGGTGATCCCGCTCGTAGAGCTTGGTCAGTGCGAAACGGTCGAGGAGCAGGCCAACCAGACCCGCACCAGCTACAGCGGCACCAAGCCCCAGCAGGAATGAATCGGTGCGCGCGAAGATGGCGGCACCGAAGTAGGCGCCGAGCATGTAGAGGGAGCCATGCGCTAGATTGACGAAGCTCATGATGCCAAACACCAGGGTCAGACCTGCCGCCAGCAGAAACAGCAACACGCCGAGTTGCAGGCCGTTGAGTAACTGGGAAAGGGCAAGTTGTGCGGTCATTGGGCGGAGGTCGAAGTTGCCAGCTTCCGGGACGCGGGCAGACCGCTAAGTCGGGTAGGATAGTCGGTACAGATCACAGTTTTACGCAAACGCTACGCGTTTCGGAATAAAAATCGAGAGAGTGCTCGCCACCTTCGCGGCCAATGCCTGACAGGCCGCTGCCGCCGAACGGCGTGCGCAGGTCGCGTAGCCACCAGCTGTTGATCCAGACAAGGCCGACCTCAATGCGCTCGGCGATGCGATGTGCACGCGACAGGTTTTGCGTCCACACCGTGGTTGCGAGGCCGTAGCGGGTATCGTTAGCGCGGAGAACGACTTCGTCCTCGCTGTCGAAAGGCGCGATGTTGCAGCAAGGGCCAAAGATTTCTTCACGCATGACACTGGCGGCGTCATCCAGGCCGGTCCAGATGGTCGGTTGCACCCATGCACCGCCGGCGAGCGCACGGGGCATCGTCGGGATGCCGCCACCAGTGACGACCGTCGCGCCCTGCTGCCGGGCGCGATCAAAGTACGCCAGCACTTT